>PVBE011068820.1_pt1 | contig 58402 bp, 45 predicted proteins | sample 1631181 | NCBI WGS metagenome assembly PVBE01 (sample SAMN08397723, study PRJNA350692) | Marine metagenome, whole genome shotgun sequencing project. | isolation source: water | place: Pacific Ocean | collected 2012-04
CCCTGAGCTTGGCGATGATCTGCTCTACTGTGTATCGTTTCCGGGCCATTTCTCCCCCTTCCCGAGCCTTCCTGAGAGCCTCAAATCCTAACTCTCAAACTGGCCCGATTATTGGGGGGCAGGTCAGGTCGCGTATCGGTCGAGGGACTCAGGGGCGACGCTCTCACCGCAACGCATACGGTCGAGACGTCGTACGCCAACATACTCTTCGTCTGGCCCTCGAGCGCCGGTGGGCCGTCCTTTCGGCTCGAGAGGAGCTATGGGCGGGCGACGAGTGATTTTCCCGGGAGCTCGGAGGAGAGGGGTTCGCGCCAGATCGCGGAGGGCGAAGGATCGAGCGCGTCGCTGGAGCTGACGTCGCGCAACGGCAACGTCACGCTACGGCGCCAATAGGGGCGGTGCGCTAGCGCCGCGCTAGGAAGACCGACCAGGGCGAGGGGCGATACCGGCGCGCTATTGCTGCTGATCGCCAGGATACGCAAACCTCATGTTCGGATAGTCCGGTGGTGTCGGGACCCGGCGCGGGTCTTCCGCGATCTTCTGCACCAGGTATTCGATGGCGGATTCGAGCTGGGCATCCTCTCCGTTGAAGGTCGAGTGCGGCAGATTGATCACCTCGATGTCGGGCACTACACCCCACTGCTCGATCAGCCACTCGCCCTCGGGCCCGTAGACGCCGGACATCGGGGCCCGGGCCAGGCCGCCGTCACTGAGACGATTCGTCGATGATAGCCAGATCTCGCCACCCCAGGTGCGGGTGCCGATCACCGGGCCCATGCCCAGGCGACGGAATCCCTCCGCAAAAGCCTCACCATCCGAGGCAGTGTTCTCATCGACCAGCACGACCATGTGTCCGCGGAAGGCATATTGCATATTCCAAGTCGGTCGCCCGACTCGACTCTTCCAGTAGAACCAGGCCGGCCGCATCAGCTTCTCGAGGATGACGCTGTCGATGTTGCCGCCGTTATTCTGGCGCACGTCGACAATCAGTCCCGGCCGATCGTGAACCGGGTAGAACTGCCGATACCATGCGTTGATGTCGTTCGACCCCATGGCCCGGAGATGGACATAGCCGATCTGGCCGGCGGCAGCGTTCTCGACCTCCAGCCGCCGGGAGTATTCCCAGTCCGTGTAGCGTAGGTTCAGCTCATTGGCGGTGGGCACGACGATGACAGCATGGCCTTCCTCGTCGGCACCGGATCGCACGCGCAGCAGCACCTGCCGGTCCTGCTGGTTGCGAAGCAACGCGCCGATGTGGCTAACCGACAGCGTGGCGACTCCGTTGACGGCCTCGATGACGTCACCGTCGGCGATGCCCAGGTCGGGATCCGCCAGGGGCGATAGCTCGTCCGGATAGTCCGGGTCCCCCTCGTAGATATGGTCGATCCTGTACCCGCCGGCGTCTGGGTCGCGGACCAGGCGGGCGCCGAGGCTGGCGACCGCGACCTCGTCTGCGCCTTCGCGTATGTCACCGCCCCGAACGCTGGTGTGCAGCGCCGACAGCTCGCCGACGACGCGACCAATCAGCTGGTTCAGCTCGCTGCGGGTGGTGACGCGATCGACGAGCTCGAGGTACTTCTCCAACACGACGTCCCAGGCAAGCCCGTGCATGCCGGGGTCGTAGAAATAGTCACGTTCGAGGCGCCAAGCATCGACGAAGATCTGCCGCCAATCGGCCGCGACATCGATTGAGAACGTCCACCCGCTGAGGTCTATCTGATTCTCGGTGAGACTGCTGCCCGCACTACTCGGCTTGGCGTCGATCACGTACATGTCGGTGTCGCGGCGTACCATCAGCTTCTTGCCGTTGGCCGACATCTCATAGCTGTCGATATTGTCGAGAACGTGGATCGGTTCAGGATCATCGTTACCGATGGGCAGGCCTATCAGTTGTCCGCGCGAGCTGCCGGCCTCGCGCGCCCGCCAGAACAGAGTATCGTTGGCCACCGACAGATCTGCGTAGTTACCGGGCTCGACCGGCACTTCCTTGACGCGCCGTTCGATGCCGCTCAGGTCGATAGGCATGGTGCCGCTCCTCGGGTCCTCCGTCGCGACGTCGGTAGCCGTCGCCTCCGAGCTCTCGGTGCCCTCCAGCGCACGGCTGAGCTCGTCATCCGGCGTGAACGGGGAGCGCGAACCGGCCCGCATGGAGATTTGGTAGATCTTCATGGTGCGGTCAAAGTACGGCTCGGGAGCTCGAGGCCCCCAGGGGCTGCCAACCAACGTGCGTAGGTTGCGGTCCGACAGAAAGTACAGCCAGTCGCCTTCAGAGCTGAAGGCCGGGCTGAGGCTGTTCACGCGATCAGACGTCAGCGCTGTTCGGGTGGCGGTTGCTACTTCGTATAGCCACAGTTGTGCGTAGGTATTCATCGCGCGTTGTCCATAGACCAACCAACCACTGTCGGGTGACCAGGCAACGTCACGGACCCCGCCTTCGCGGTTCGTGGACACGAGTCGCTGCTGACCCGTGTCGACCTCGAGGAGCCACAGATCGCTGTTGTTGTCGGGATACACGACCCAGGAGCCGTTCGGCGACGGAGTGCCCGCGAAGCGCAGCACCGCACCGTCATCGGTGATCGGCTTTTCATCGCCAACACCATTGGCCGGGATGGTGGCGAACTCGAGCTCGCCGCTCGTGTCGGTGAGCCCTAGCAGTGTGTCGCCGTCGGGCATGAACACGACATCGCGATAGCGCACGCCTTCGCGCCGCGAGGCGCGAACCAGCCGACCCGAGCCGGCTGGTGCTACGAACACACGGCCGCGCGAAGTCAGTACGACGCTCTCGCCGTTTGGGTGGATGTGGGCCGAGCTCAGATAGTCCATCGGCTCGCTGACCCACCTTTCGCGCAGCTGATCAAAGTCAGACGCCAGGCTGATCGGTACCAGGCCATACGCGTCAGAGGCGATGTCGTAGGTCCAGATGTCGGCACCTACCTGATAGGCAATGTGGCCTCCGGTGAGCGTCGCTTCCTTCACGTCCCAGCCACTGTGCAGCGTGTGCTGCTGAAGGTCGTCGCCCGACGGGCTCATCGACCAGATGTTCATCGTGCCGTCGCGAGGAGTCACGAAGTACACGCGGCCGTTCCACCACATCGGCGTGTGGCTCTCGCCGTCGTAGTCGTCGGTAAGCGGCTCAGCCTCGACCGATCCGGACGCGTACCTCCAGATCTTGCGCGCCGTTCCGCCCGTGTAGCGCTTCGTCACGTTGCCGTGGAAGCCCGGGCGAACGAAGAACAGGTTCACGCCATCATCGCCGTAGGCGGCCTCGCTGGCATCAGCCAGCGGCACAACGCTACGCGTGTTCGCGGCCAAGTCGAGCTCGACCAATTGACTCTTCGGCAACGTGGAGTAGCTCGCGGTCGCGTACACGAGCTTACCGGATGGGGTCCAACCGACCGGTGTCGAGGCATCAGCCTCGTAGGTGCGCCGCTTCGGCAGCCCGCCCGCTAGCGGCATCGTGTACACCTCTGCCACGCCCTCGTAGTTGCCGCGATAGGCGAGCGTGCGGCCGTCCGGAGAGATCTTCGGATGGCTCTCCTCCTCCGGGTGGGTCGTCAGCCGCTGCGCTAGCCCTCCAGTCGCGGCGACCTTCCACAGGTCTCCTTCCGTGGCGAACACCAACGTATCGCCATGCAGTGTGGGATAGCGGTAGTAGCCCTGCCTGCCTTGTTGCGGAAAAGCAGTGGTCGAGAGCAGCAACGTGGCAACAAGCGTGAGAACGCGACGCATTGTGAGTCTCCTTGATTCAGGCCAGGGCGAGCCAGAAGCCCCGAATACCACGCCGACACTACTTCGGCCGCCGTCTGGTTGCGTGGCGGGGCGAAGGTCTACCTGTAGCGTTGAGCAGCCCACGAGGATCGCGGTAGTGGATTCAGGTTGTTGGATTCAGCTTGTTGGAGACCCGATTTGAAGTTCGGCTACGACTTCTCATACCAACTAGTGAGACGGTTGACACAGCGTTGACACATCTCGCGCGGAGACCGGCCAACCTTTCACACAGATTGCACGTCTACCTTAATAGGCGGGCAAGAGCGCGCTGGCCCTGGTTCCTTTTGGACGTAAAGGGGAGCGGCCTGGGGCTATGGCTGGCGCGCTGTTGGCCGGCTTCTTGTTGGACGGCATGGGGCGTGGGCCGGCTCGGGGGTGAGGTTCTGGAAATGGGTGCCAGTCGGGATCAGCATAGCGTCAGCCATATCCAGCGCCGACGCGAGATCTCGTTCGAGTTCGTAAGAGCCTTTTGCGCATGCGAGCTGGACCACCTCAAGGAACTTCTGTCTGCCGACTTGAGCTTTACAGGCCCACTGTTTCGCTCGCGTTGCCGTGCGGACTACCTCGGAAGCTTGTATCGAGACCCCCCGACTCCCACTCTCTACAAGATTCTCCGTGTGTTCGAGTCACCGGATGGCGTCTGTGTGCTCTACGAGTACGGTCAGTCGGAGCAACCGGTCTTGGTCTCCCAGTTCAACCGCTTCTCCGGTCCGCTGATCTCGGAGATTCTCCTGGTCTTCGACACGAGCTCAGTTTCGCGGCCACTTGAACTCAGAGGCAACGTCGCCAGGCGGTGGGCGACGAACACTGCTGCGTTGGTCGGCGGCCTTTAGCCATCCTGCTCGGGTAGCTGTACCGGCACCGCCGGCGGGTTGCTTTCTGTTCCCCAACAGCGCAGGCCGGATCCTTGCCGGACATTGCATGCTCGACCCGGCAAGCAAGACCGAGCTCGGCCAGTGGAGAAGGCGATGAAGGAGTGCGGCCGATCAGAATGGGGCCGATGGTGTGTGTCGTTCAGGTCCCTTCTACGAAAGCCCTGAGGCTATTCAACAGGTTGTCTTCTACTTCTATCTCGCCACGATCGAGGATTTGCGCCCTGATCTTGTCGCCGCGCTCGCCGGGAACCATTACTTCTTCTACGCTGTCCAGTCTCTTGGCCTGCTTTATCGCCGCGGCCATCTTGGTAGTTTCTTCAATGAATCGGGGCATTCCGATCATAGCGTCAGGGTCGATCGCAATGACGACGTTGCCATCATGATCGCTCTTGTTCAGGAAATCGCCGCCAACCAGGGCGCCTCCGATGACCTGCACCATCAAGGCAAGACCGGCCCCCTTGAACCCCTGGTCGAACGGTCTAATCGCTCCTTCCATGATCTTGGTAGGATCTGTTGTTTCGTTCCCGTCTTTGTCATAACCGAGCCCTTCAGCCACTTGGACTCCTTGTGTTCTCGCCTCGACTAACCCAAAGAACGATATGCCCGACGAGGACATATCCAAGACAATCGGTTCGTTGGCGGTAGGAACACCCCAGGCTATCGGGTTGGTGCAGAACATCGGCTCGTAGGAGCCACTCGGGGGCACCATCGCGTACGGGTAACTCGACATGGTAATGCCGACCAGGCCGGCGTCGGCAATCCGTCGTGACCAGTACCCGATGGCGCCGGAGGATCCGTCACCCGTATGTGTTCCGACGACCGCGACGCCCATGTCCTTGGCTTTCGCTATGACCATGGTGACGGCCTGTTCCATGGCAACAGCTTCCATGGACAAGTTGGCGTTGATTATTGCAGTGGTGGGAGTCTCCTTTTCTATGGTCGGTGGCTGCGCCTTGGCGTTCTTCGGCATCCCGTCGCCTATCAATTTGACGATGCCCTGATCATTGCCTCTCGTTTGGGCATACATGAGCATCTCCAAGATGATGGCGGTCTCCTCTCCTGAGTAGCCGTACTTCAGAAGGGCTTGGTGGGCCAGGCCTCGTAGTTCGTGTAAGGAGATCTTCACGCTGCCTTCCTCTGCCGGGTGGTGGTGTTCGTGCGTTCGGTGGGAACTACTAGATGTCGCCGCTCGGCTCGATGCTCCTCGGCACACTTCGACGCCGGCGTCGCCTGCGTGCAGTGGGGTCATCGCTGAACGAGATCGGCCACAGTCGCGCCGGGCCTACTCGATGATTCGTTTGAATACTTCCAGATCGATGTTTCGCCCACAGACGACCGCGACCACCTTCTTCCCCTTGAGGCGCTCTCTCTGTTTGAGCAAACCCCCGACCGCCAGGGCCGCCGAACCCTCGACCACCAATCGATGCTGCTCGAAAAGAAGGCGGATCGAGTCTTCGATCTCTGCTTCGGTCAGCAGCATGATCTCATCCACATACCGATGACACAGATCCAGCGTGATGGTGTCTAGATCCACGCCGCCGGCGCAGGTGTCCGCTAGCGTTCGGAAGGTCTCCATCTCGACCATCTTGTTGGCTCGCATGGACTCATACATCACCGGGGAGTTCTCGGGCGAGACGCCAAAGGCTTCCACATCGGGGTTGCGGGATTTCAGCCAGCCAGCCGACCCGGTCAGCAATCCCCCCCCGCCGCACGCGAACAGGGCCGCGTCCAGGTCGGGAAGCTGCTCGGAGATCTCGTACCCACAGGTTCCCTGTCCGCCGACTACGAACGGATCGTTGTACGGCGACACGTAGATCTTGCCTTCCTCTTTCGCAACGCGTCGGGACTCCTTCTCGGCGTCCCAGGCTCGTTCGCCATGAATGACCAGGTCCAGGCCGTGGGCCCGCAGCAGCTCCAGCCGGGACGGCTCCAAGTCCTCGCCCACGTAGATGGTGGCGCGGTGTCCTCGGATCCTCATGGCCTCGGCAACCGCCAAGGCGTAGTTTCCTGTGGAGGCCGTGACCACCCCGAGCTCCAGCTCTGCCTCCGTGAGCGAGAGGACCTTGTTGATCGCACCGCGAAACTTGAAGGAGGCGGTTCTCTGCATCGTGTCCAGCTTGAGCCAAACTTCGCCCTCGATCTCCTTGCTGAGGTACATGGAGTACTCCAGGGGTGTTGGCGTCAGGTGGTCCTGGCACCTCTCGATAGCGTCCAGGACCAACTGGGGTACATCCAACTGCTGTTGAGTTTCGGTAGTCATAGGAGTGTCTCGATTGCTGTTGATTAGGAGAGCATGGCCGGCCGTCTTGGCGATCTGCGGGGTTTCCGAGTTGCCGAACCTGTCACCAAGAAAGTCGCCCTCGTTCCAGGTGGGACGTTGTTCTTCCATCGCGATGCGGTAACCGATACTCACACTGGCGCGCGCGAACCTCAACGCCGTCTCCCATTCGATCGGTTTCGACAGATCGTCCGACGGTTGATGGTAGTGATTTCTATTGAAAGCGTTGATGATGGCGCGTCCGTCCACGGCCGGATCGGAAGAGCCGACTCCCACCGCCAGTTATAGAGACGGAATCCCCTGCCACACAAAGGAATACTGGTCGCTGCGGATGAAATACACCTGGTCCGGATAGGGATCGGGCGTGTACTCGAACCCCTCCTTCCGAGCCTCTTCCGTCATGACTTCTTCGAGCGATGAGTGCTCGGCGCCGTAACCCGTGACGGTATCCAGCGGAAAGATGACCATTGGCATGTCAATATTGATGCTCGTGAGGATCGCCGACGCCGGTACGGTCGGGTTCGTGACGATGGTGAGCTAGGCGAGGAGTGGGTCTTCGAGCTGGAGAACGACACCGTCGTCCGAATGTGGCGAAACAGCCAGTACTACACCAAGGTGCGCTGACGTCGGGGAAGGAGGCTTGGCCGTGGTTGGCTGTCTTCAATACATCGTGAAGTAGGTAATGCCCACGTTCAGAACGAACGCGGCAATCAGCACGATCAGCACAGTGCGCCAGGGTTTGGACATGCAAGCCTCCTTGAGCGGAATTGGCTACGTTGCGGCGTTTCTCTCAGAGTCCCCAGGGGATCAGCCGGCCCCAGTACACGACTCCTACCCAAAGGAAAAGCGAGGCCGCTGCGATGAACTTGGCTAGGGGCGGGGCGTCATCTCCCGGACCCAGAACCTCAACCGCGCGGGACATGCCACTCTGGTAGAAGGCGAAGAGATTGACCCCAGCGAGGAAAAGAAAGAGCAGCTTCAGTTGGAGGTAGAGGTCAATCTGCAGAGCTTCATAGGGATGGACCTTTACGTTGGCCAGAAGGCCCGTCACGAAGACGAGTCCGGTGGCGACACAGAGGACCAATCCGAACACGGCCCAGGGCAGGAGCCGTCGCAGCGGTGCCACGGGCAGGCGTTTCGCCACGCCCAGCAAGCGCAGGTCGAAGATGGCCACGATCCCGACGAGAAGACTCAGCCCGACGAAATGTAGGATCTCGCACAACGGCCAGAGCCAGCGATGGGCGGCTATTAGGTCTTCCACGAAGGGCCACCTGAGCAGCTGTTCAATAACGGATCCCACCGTGTGACCTCCTGTCTAGCAAGCGGGCGTTGTTACACGCCCTGCCTTGACGACTTGACCCAGGCCAAACCTCGTGCAGCGAGGTAGCCGACAAGCAGCATCACGACCGTGAAGACGAGGACGGCGGTCGCGGTTTGGATCTTGGTGGGCAGCGTGTATGCCGTCAGCCGGCCTGTCGTAATGGCGACAAGCCAGACGGCGAGCAATGTGCTCGCCAACAGCTTGGCCTTCTTCGCCCCGGCCGTCGTATCCAGGCTCGCCGTAACACCAAATACATGAGAGCGGAGCATTCGTATGTTGATGATGGCAATTGCGATGGTCGCGAGTTTTATGTAGAAGGTGGGGTCCGCGAGAAACTTGGTCGGGTACAGGGCCAACAGCACCACGCCGGTCAGGACATTGATCTGGAAACCCGCCCACATGAGGGGGAAGAAATCCTCCATCGGCGCTAGGGGCAAACCGCGCGCAACGCCCAGGATTCGCAGCGCGGTCCCCGCGCTGATGCCCACCAGAAACGCCAGGCCGATGGTGTGGAAGGCCAGGACTGCCGTGTATGCCGTCCCGGACTCCTTCACAAACATGGCGAAGCGACTGGCTTCGAGCGCCTGCAAGATTTCCATCACGTTCCTATCCTCTCGTTCGCTTCATGTCGCCGTCATTTGATGGCATGACGGAGGTCATACGCCTTGCAGCTGAAATCCCCGACAAGATCCACCGCGCCTCGAACAGGCCACTAGTACTTGACGTCGTAGTCCTCGTGGCAGGTAACACATGAGTTGTACAGTGGCTCGTTGAGCGCACTGAGAGCATCGACGTCCTTGTTCATCGCTCCTTTGAAGGCAGCCTTGCCGACGTCGAGCAGGATCTGCGAGTCCTTCATCCACAGGTCCTGGTCGAGCGCCCGACTCGGCATCATGAGGAGATTCGCCGATTCCGCCAACATCAGCGCCTTGGCCTGCAGCTCAGTCCACTGCGCTTCGTCGTGGGGGGGCCTGCTGCCGACGTACAGGATGGCATCGGAGGTCGGGAGGATGATCTTGGCCATCAGCTCGCCAACTGTGCCGACCGGCTCACCCGGCGCCTGACCCGGTGTGCGAGCCATGGGCGCCAGGGCGGCGACCACGCCCACAAGGAAGAGTATTGCTGCACGTTGCATCGTCGCTTGGTCTCGCTTCGAGAATCGAACCGCTAGAGTGCCTCTCCTCCGAAACTTCGGCGCGACTGAGCCGCGGCGCCGTGCGCGCGACCCCGCCCCACGGTAGAGGAACTAGTTCTGCTGGCGCTCAGACTCGCTCGGATCTTTGCCGTCATCCGGGGCGCCGCTGCCCGACGTGCCCATGAAGAACTGGGTACCGTCTGCCAGGGTCACTTCGCGCCCATTGGCTCGGAACGAACGATCCTTGCTCTGGTAGCCGTCGACGATGATGTACGTCCCGGGCTTCAGCGTGTCTCTCGTCAAGCCCCGTCGCACCAACGTGTTCGGAGTTCCGCCCTCGACCATCCACGATTCCTCGGTGCCGTCTTCGCCGGTCACGTTCATGTGGATCCAGGAGTGTGGATTGACCCACTCTATCTTGGTCACCGAGCCCTTCAGCAGAATGGGTCGATTCGGGTCGAATTCCGCGCCGAACGCATGGTGAGCGATCACCGGAACCGCCGCCACGAGAAGGAGAGCACTTCCTACAAAGATGGCTGCTGTCTTCACAAGCATGGGGCTTGTGAAATACCGGGCTGTCATCGCAATTCCTCCCTACGATTGGGGTGCTACCCTGCAATTCAGTATATCCAATCTAGGTATAAGAAGATCTGAAAAACTTGATTACTCCGTTTCGCCGGCCCCGCCGCACTTCCACCGCTGTTAGCGGAGCTCTTCGTAGAGATAGGCCAGGGCGCGGATGCCCTTCTCGATATTCTCCTGGGGGAACCACTCGTTCGGCGCGTGCTCATTCGCCCCTGGTAGGGAAAAGCCGACGAGCAGGGCAGGCGCGCCCAAGACGCGCTCGAACTCACTGACGATGGGTATGCTGCCGCCCTCGCCGGCCAGCACGGGAGCCGCGCCGAAGGCCTTCATCAAGGCTGCCGTGGCAGCTTCCTGGAGCTTGCCGCTGAGCCGAGCTCGCCAGGGCATGCCACCGTGGAGCTCCTCCACCCGCACCGTGACGCCCTCGGGAGCGACCTTGGCGACATGCTCTCGTACCAACTCGTAGACGCGCTGGGGATCCTGATCGGCTACCAGGCGGAAGCTCACCTTGGCCATGGCCTTTGCCGGGAGCACGGTCTTCGCACCTTCGCCCGTGTAGCCCGAGAGCATCCCGTTCATCTCGCAGGTTGGCCGGGTCCAGAGCCTCTCGGGGACCGAATATGCCTTCTCGCCGCCGGCGAGAGGTGCTCCGACCGACGCTGCGAGCTCGTCTTCGTCGAACTGTAGGCTACGGATCCCGTCCCGCGTTTCGTCGTCCCATTCGAGGACGTCATCGTAGAAGCCTTCGATGGCAATGCGGCCTTCGTCGTCGAACAGAGTGGCCAGGATCTGCGACAGGGCCATGGCGGGGTTCACCACGGGCCCACCGTAGCTGCCGGAGTGCAGATCGCCAGATGGGCCGTCGACGTAGATCTCACAGTAGGCCAGGCCCCGCAGCGAAAAGAGGAGACACGGCAGCCCCGGCGCAAACATTGCCGTATCGGAGATGATGACGGCGTCGCACGCCAACCGGTTGGCGTTGGCCTCTACAAGAGGAGCCAGGTTTACAGAGCCGATCTCCTCCTCACCCTCGGCCAGGATGATGAGATTGACCGGGAGTTTGCCGGTGGCCTTCAGGTGCGCTTCGGCTGCCTTCACGTGAAGATAAAGTTGCCCCTTGTCGTCGGCGGAGCCGCGGGCGTAGAGACGGCCTTCGCGGAACTCCGGCTCGAACGGTGGAGAATCCCAGAGCTCCAGGGGCTCGGCAGGCTGCACGTCGTAGTGACCGTAGATGAGGATCGTAGGGGCTCTTCACCGGCCCCACGCCACTCTGCCAAGACGATGGGATGACCGGGTGTGTTGATGACCTCGGCCTCGAGCCCGACGTCAATCAGCTTCGCCTGCAACCACTCGGCCGCACGGCGGGTGTCGGCGTCGTGGTCCGACCTGGCGCTTACAGAGGGGATCCGCAGGAACTCGAAGATCTCGTCTGTAAAGCGCTGTACCCCATCTTCGATGTACTCCTGAACGTCGCTCATTGTCGGGTTTCTCCAAGGGGGTTGCGAGAAGAAGGGGCGCCGGTAGGCGGGCCGCTGCCTCTTGATTGTCGATGCCCGGGTGCCCACCAACTGCTCGGTGTGGAGCGCTGTGAAACAGCGTAGAGTAGCCGAGGGGGCGAGATCCAGAAGACAGGCCGACACCCCTTTGCGCAGACTTGACCGCAACTACTGGCTGAGGCTGCGCCAAGTACCATCCTTCGATCTATTCACTGCGGTTGCCATGTAATGGTCGGAATCCTGAATGCCCCCGAGGCTACCGCGCACCGCTTCGACGAGGAGTCGGTCGAGCGCGAGCGTGCCGGATGACCGGGCAAACGATCGCTGCGCACGCACGCGCCGAGAAGAGCAAGCTCAAGAAGGTCATAGGGCCCCGCGACCTGGTGCTCTTCTACATCGCCACCACCGCTTCGATGCGCGTCGTGGCCCTATCGACCGAGAACGGTCCGAGCGTGCTGGTGCTCTGGGTGCTGGGATTCGTCCTCTTCTATGTTCCGCAGGCGTTCACCTCGGTCGAGCTCACCGCCCGACACCCCCACGAGGGGGGCATCTATATCTGGGTGCAACGCGCGTTCGGCGACTTCCATGGCTTCATTACGGCGTGGTTCTACTGGGTGACGATCCTCGTGTATTTCCCTGCCGCGCTGATGTTCTCGGCCACCAATGCAGCCTTCGTCATCCCGCAGTGGTCGTATCTTGCCGAGAGTCCAGGATTCCTGATGGGAGCCTCGCTGGTCGGGATCGCGATCGTCGTCGTGGTCAACGTTCTCGGGCTCGACGTTTCCAAGCGTCTTCACAATGCCAGCGGCCATCTGAATCTGTGGGTACCCGGGTTGATGGTCGTGGGGTTGGGCTCTCTGACCTGGGCCAACTACGGCTCCGCAACCGAATTCTCGCTCGCCAGCGTTACCCCCAACTTTGGTGGGCTCTCCGATGTGGTCCTGCTGGCCGCGGTCGCCTATGCGTTCGCTGGTCTCGAGGGAGCATCGGTGATGAGCGAAGAGGTACAGGACCCCAGGCGTAACGTCCCGCGAGCGCTCGCCATCGCCGGTGTGATGGCGCTCGGTATATACATCCTGATCTCCTGGACGATCCTGACGGTGCTTCCGGCGGATCAGGTTACGGGTCTGACGGGGCTGGCCGATACAGCCCGGGTAGCCGGTACGAAGCTGATCGGAGTCACGATGGGCGGCGTGTTGGGCTCGCTTGTTGCACTTTGCCTCTGCGTCGCGGCGTTCGGAACGGTGAGCGCCTGGATGGCGACCTGTGCGCGGGTGCCGTTTGCCGCCGGGCTCGACGGCTATCTGCCGACCTCGTTCGCGAGTCTGCACCCAAAGTACGCCACCCCGCACGTTTCGGTGATCACGCTCGGTGTCGCCGCTGCAGGGTTGATCATTCTCGGCAGCCTGGGCGGCACCGCCCAGCAGATCTATCGCATTTTCGTCAGCCTCGAGATCGTCGTCTACTTCATTCCATACCTGTACATGTTCGCAGCGTTGCTCGTCATGCAGCGGCACCCTGTGGGGGAAGGCGTCCAGCGCGCCCCGTTCGCCCCGTACGGCGCCTATTTCGCTGGCGCTACGGGCTTCGTAGTGACCGCTGCGTCGCTGGTCTTCGCTCTTATCCCGGGCGAGAGCGTTGTCGACCCGACCTTCTTCTACGTCACCGTCTTCGGAATGCTGGCCGTGCTGACGATCGTCGGGGTGGGTCTGTATGCCAACGGTACGCTGCTACGTCGGCGTCTGGAGGCGGCGGGTCGGGATCCAGGGCAGTAGTCGCCTTGCCCAGCTACCGGAGGCTGCTCGATTGATGGACTCGCGCTACGAGATCAAAGATACGAGCCAGATTCTCACGCCCGCGTTGATTGTCTTTCGCGAGATTCTCGAAGAGAACCTCGACCGGATGATCCGGCTTGCCGGCTCACCCGACCGACTGCGACCGCACTGCAAGACGCACAAGATGCGCGAGGTGATCGCCTTGCAGCTGGCCAGGGGCATCGCCCGGCACAAGGCGTCGACGTTTGCCGAGGCCGAGATGCTCGCTCGCTGCGGCGTGAAGGACGTCTTCCTCTCGTACAGTCTGGTCGGCCCCAACATCGCCCGCGCGGTCATCTTCCGCGAGACGTTTCCCGATGTCACGTTTTCGGTCACTGCTGACCACGAACAGCCGATCGCCGCGCTGGGCGATGCCATGCAGCGCGCCGGCAAGTCGGTGGAGGTGCTGCTCGACATCGACTCCGGACAACGCCGTACCGGTGTGCCGGCTGTGGGCATGCGGGCACGGGAGCTCTATGGACGAATCGTCGAGACACCGGGCCTTGTAGCCGGAGGGCTGCATCTGTACGACGGACAGAACCATCAAAGGTCCCTGGCAAGCCGTCGATCAGCCGTGCTCGCGTGTTGGAAGCCGGTCGATGCGCTTCGCAACGAGCTGGTGAATCAGGGCTGGCCGGTGCCGCGAATCGTCGCCGGCGGAACAGCATCGTTTCCTGTCTACGCGTCGATTGATGACCCGCTGATCCAATGTAGCCCCGGGACCTGTGTATTCAGCGACATCGGCTACGGCGAGGGGTTCCCGGATCTCGAGTTCACCCCGGCCGCCGCGCTCTTGACGCGCGTCATCAGCCGAACAACGGCCTGTCGTATGACCCTCGACCTGGGATATAAGGCGGTCGCGTCTGACCCGCCGGCCGGCGACCGGCTCCGTTTCCCCGATCTACCCGACGCCAAAGAGGTGCTCCAGAACGAAGAACACCTCGTTCTGGAAACTGCATCTGCCGAGGAATTCGAGCCGGGCGACGAGCTGCTTGCCCTCCCGCAGCACATTTGCCCTACATCAGCGCTGCACAAACAGGCGACGGTCATTGCCGCGGGAGAGATTGTCGGCCACTGGAGCGTCGCTGCCCGCGATCGCCAACTAGAAATCTAGCGCTTTTGTGAGTAGCGGGGGGCAACGCGCGTCCCAGGACCGACGATCGATAGCACGCCGATCGCGCTGGCTAATGGCGCGACAACAGGGAGTTTAGGAGACGCCTCAGTGAAGCACGCAGCGAGAGCACGGCGATTGATGAGTTATGACGATGGCGGCTCTGGCGCTTCCGGCCCGCAGCTGATATCGAGATAGCGATGCTCGACACACCGAACTTTGGTGGTGACTCATGCGCAGCTTCCTAGCCTGTTGTTTGATCGTTCAGCTCGCTCTGATCTCGATCTTTGTTGCGAGTCCAAACCCCGCGGCCGCAGTCGCTGGGCAAGCGACCGACATCCGTAACGATCCACGCGTGATCGCGGCCCTCGAGTTGCTCCAAGTGTGGATTGATGCGCAGCTGGCTTATGAGCAGCTCCCGGGGATCTCGGTCGCCGTTGTCCATGATCAGGACCTACTCTGGAGCCGCGGCTTTGGCTACTCCGATGTCGAGGCCAGGGCGCCGGTATCGCCGCAGACTATCTTCAGCATCTGCTCGGTCTCGAAGCTGTTCACCAGCATCGCGGTGATGCAGCTTCGAGACGCCGGCATGCTGAATCTCGACGACCCGGTGGAGAAACACCTACCGTGGTTCGACATCGAGCAGACCTACGCTGATGTGCCGCCGGCCACCGTGCGCAGCTTGCTGACGCACACCTCCGGTCTGCCACGCGAGTCGCCCTTCCCATACTGGACCGACCCGACGTTTCCCTTCCCGACCCGTGAAGCGATGATGGAGCGTGTGGGTAGCCAGCACACGCTCTACCCCACGGATCGGTACTATCAATATTCGAATTTCGGCATGTCGCTCCTCGGGGAGATTGTCGGCGCAGCGTCCGGCATGCCCTATGACAGCTACATTCGGCAACGGATCCTCGAGCCTCTCGGCATGGCCGATACGACGACGGATATCCCCGTGCACTTGGCGGGGGGGCGACTCGCCACGGGTTATTCGCCGCTGGATCGCTCCGGGCAGCGCCACGAGCTGGCCTCGTTTCAGACACGTGCCATCGCGCCGGCGGCAGGCTATGCGTCGACGGTGGAGGATCTGGCGCGGTTTGTCTCCTGGCAGTTCAGCCTTCTCGGGAGCGCCTGGGGCGAGATCGCAACGAGTCGCGCAGCCTCGATCCTGCACCCCAACACCCTGCGCGAGATGCAACGGGTACATCGGGTCGACCCGGAATTGTCTGCCGGCGAAGGCTCACGCTGGGGGCTCGGGTTCGGTATCTACGCGGAAGATGACCAGCAATATGTAGGACACGGTGGTGCCTGCCCCGGTTACCGTACCTCTCTGAGGCTGCAGCCGGACACCAAGGTCGCCACCATCGCGATGATCAACGCGGAAGGTCTGAGGGCAAGCCCGTCGCGCATCACTCGACGGGCTCATCAGATCGTCGGCACCGCCATCGCGGAAGCCACCGAGTCTCCAGGGGAGGCGAGTATTCCCGACCCCGGCTTACGCCGCTACACGGGTCTCTACAGCACGGTGGCCTGGGGCGAGGCGGCGATCGTGATCCACGGGGGCCAGCTAGCCCATGTCTACCTACCGACGGCGGACCCCCTGGGGGGGCTCACCAAGCTCCAAAAGACCGGTGAGCACCGCTTTCGTCGGGTTCGTGATGATGGTGAGCTCGGAGAGGAGTGGCTCTTCGAGCTCGAGAACGACGCCGTCGTTCGTATGTGGGTGAACAGCCAGTACTCTACGAAAGTGCGCTGACGTTGGGTCCTCAGACTAGGTGAACGACGATGATCGACGAGACACACGCAACCACACATCGCACCCAGACCCAGCCGGCCTGGTGCGGTGGAGCTCGACGCGGGCTGGCGCCGCTGCTGATTGCGACAACGGCCGTTGTCGGCTGCGGCGGCACTTCGGTCGAGCCGCCGGGCGACGCCGCACACGAGGCCGGTCCCGGCAGCGCCGCCTCCATCGACACGCCCCACCGACTCATCTTCCAGTCGGAGCGCGGCGGCGGAATCGACGTCTGGGTGATGAACGCCGACGGCTCCAATGCGAGGAACTTGACGAACAACGGCGATTTCAACGACCGGCATCCGACGGCCTCTGCTGATGGTGAGCGCATCGCGTTCCGATCGGATCGTGACGGTAGCCCCGACGTTTTCGCGATGGATGCGGACGGGTCGAACCAGATCAACCTGACCTCCGACGCGGCAATGGACATCGACCCGTCGTTCTCGCCGGATGGCTTGCGGATCGCCTTCGACACGGATCGCGACGGCGACCTCGAGATCTACGTCGTGAACGCCGACGGGTCGAATCCCACCCGGCTGACCGACAACGAGGTCGTCGACAGCCATCCGTTCTGGTCGCCCGGTGGTGAAGACATCGCCTTCTACTCGGACCGCGACAACCCCGGCGACGAGGCGATGGATATCTACGTGATGGCAGCCGATGGATCGAACGTCCGGCGGCTGACCGACCATCCGGCTGACGACCGTTATCCGTCCTGGTCCCCCGACGGCAGCCGCATCACCTTCAGCTCCGATCGCGACGGTAACTCCGAGATCTACGTCATGAGCACGGACGGATCGAATCTCGCCCGGCTGACCGCCGACGATGCCGCCGATTACGCCCCGACCTGGTCGCCCGACGGCGAGTGGATCGTATTCGCTTCGCAGCGACACGGACCGAGCGAGATCTACGTGATCGGCGCCGATGGGACGAGCGAGACGCGCCTGACGAGCAACGACGCGGAGGACAGCAATCCACGCTGGCTACCGGTCGGTGCAACCGATCGCTAGCAGACCGTCGAGAAACTCCGGCAACGCCCTCCCCGGCAGCTACTCCTCTCGTCGGAAGCGGACAACTCCATCGATGATGGTTGCTTCGGCGCGCATCTCCATGAGCCGTTCGGGCGCGGTCAGCGGATCCTCTGTCAAGACCACCAGGTCTGCCAGTTTGCCCGTCTCGATCGAGCCCTTGATCTCATCCTCGAAGCCGGCCCGGGCGGCCCAGATCGTGTGCATGCGGATCGCATCCAACGGCGAGATCGCCTGTCCGGGTTCGATCGGCTCCCCATCGCGGTTGGTGCGAAGCACCTCTCGAGTGAGGCTGAAGAGCGGGTTGAGGGAGAAGGTCTGAGTGCCTGCCGAGTCGGCGTTGCCCGGTGGCCGAAAACCCATCTCCAGCAGCTTAGCGAAGGGATAGCGGATGCCAGGGGACGGTGCATCCGGTGGTCGTGGCCGGCTGCCCCACATGAAGGCCGCCGTTGGCACGGGAATCACCCCCAGCTCCCGGGCACGAGCCAGGGTCGCTTCACCAACCTCGTTCGCCATGTAGTTGCCAAGGTGCTCCATACGGTGGCGGTGGTCGTCGTCTGGACGAGCTTCGAGGGCCGCCTCGAAGGCGTCCAGAGCAAGGTCCTGGGCCTTGTCACCGATGGCGTGCAACCAGAGCTGCCATCCGGCACGGTGGGCCTCCACCACATCGCTGTTGAGCTGCGCGACGCTGCGAGTCAGCCCGAAGTTCTCGGCTCCCTCGCGCTCGCGACGATAGGTTGCTGCGGCCTCGCCATCCCCGTCGACAAAGACCTTGATGGCACCGATCCGCAGCCAGTCATCGCCCATCCCCGACCGAATCCCGAGCGCCAGGATGGTTGCCATGTCGCCAAAGGCCTGGTGGCCGGGTGCCGCCGTGAAGCTCAGCCGCAACCGTACGGGGAGGCGGCCTTCCTCTCTGAGTTGATGGAAGGCGCGCACCGCGTCGGTCGATGCCGGCAGGGCGTAAACGGTGGTTACCCCCTGCTTCATCCAGAGCTCGGAAAGCGTCTCGCGGATCGCTTCCCGCAGCTCGTCATAGCGAAAAGGCGGGATCGGGAAGACATCGAAGGACTCGCGAAACACCCCCGTGGGAAGCCCGTCGGGCCCGCGATCGATCCTGCCGCCTGGCGGATCGGGGAAGCGAGCGTCGACACCGCTGGCCTCCAGCGCCCTCTGGTTGGCGACTTGGCGGTGCATGCTCCAGCGCAGCACCACCGGATGGTCCGGCGCGACGCGATCCAGCTCCTGTTTGCTGGGCATCTCTTGGCCATAGGTTCCTTGACCCAGGATCCAGGATCCGGCTGGAAGCTCTGCCGCCTGCGCCTGTACCAGCTGGAGTACCGCGGCGCTGTCGGCAACCGGCGGACTGTGGACACGCAGCAGGAGATGCTCGGAGCGCGCCGTGTGCTCGACGTGATTGTGAGCGTCGATGAAGCCGGGCAGCAGGCTCTTGCCGTCGAGCTCGATGACCTCTGTCGACGGCCCGATCCAGGGCTCGATATCCGCGTTGGAGCCCACCGCGGCGATACGGTTGCCGACGATCGCCACCGCCTCATGGAGGCTTCCCTGCGCGTCCACGGTGATGACGTTGCCACCACGGAGGACGAGGTCGGCGCGCGAGACGGACTGTTGATCCGCCGTACAGGCGCTGCCGACAAGGGACAGCAGGAGCAGCGCTCCTCCAGCGCCTCTACCTAGAGCAGTCGTGCGCATCGTCTCTCGCCTTGCTAGGGGGAGCCGCCGACCGTCACACCACGGAGATCTCGATCGGCAACTTGGAGAGCAAGCGAGCCCCTTCTTGCTCGAAGACGAAGGATTGCATCAGCGACTCGCCCATGAGGCTCTCGTAGTTGGTGACCATGCCGTCCTGGAAGACCCAACCATCCGGATCTTCACCCAGGCCGATGACGCTGAAGGTGTCACCGTCGTTGCGGCGACCGAACGACCACACGAAGGGGCCAACCCAATCCGGCGGGAAGCTGATGCCCAGATCGTAGCCAAAGCCCCGTGGGTCCAGGCCGACATCGTCGTAATAGGCCCTGATCGCATCGCAGACCTCCGCAATCGGAGTGCCGGCGCGGCCGTGTTCGCTGATCACCGCGAAGGAACCGGCGTTCTTGGCGTAGTTGTCGACCACCTCGGCGGGCGGTTCGCCCAGCCAATAGGTCCGGGAGGTGTTGGCGTGATAGCGGTGCGCAACGCCACACAGGTCAGCGAACAATGCATCGCCTTGCTTGAGGATCTTGCGGGACGGGCAGGCGTGCGAGCCTCTGGGGTTTCTGACTCCGCAGATCAACGCTGGCGTCCCTCCTCCCGCCGCAAACATCCCCCGTAGCGCCTCACCGTACATCTCCAGCTCGGTGACACCGGGGTGCAACGCTGCACGGATGGCCTCATGGCCGGCGTCGCAAATCCGCCCCGCGTCATCCATGACGGCGATCTCCTCGGCCGACTTGACGAGTCGGACATCGCGCATCACATCGCTGCTATCGACGACTGTGCAGCCGGCGTTGGTGAAGTCTGCCTCGAGAGACTCTGCCAGCACCGGAGGGGGCCTGTAGCTCCACCGGTCGATGCCAACCGTGCCTCCCAGCCATCCCTCTGCCTGCAACTCGGCGATGACGAACTCCATGCCGCCTTGCAGGACACGGAAGTCCTTGACCACCGTGATGGCGTCCATCGTGCCTTGGTGGGAGCCGCTGTCGAAGTGGATCAGCTTGTCGTGGTCTACATGTACGGCAGTACCGGAGCGCGGTCGCCAGCCCTTCGGTGAGTTGGCCTGATACCAGTTCAGAATCATGCCGTGCAGGTAGCACATTCCCTCCGGCAAATTCACCCAGAGGAGATCGATGTTGTCCTGCGCCATGCGCTCGCGCACGCGCCGTAGGCGATCTTGGTATTCGGCTTCGGAGAACGCCGGTTGCAGCTCATCGACCCCCACCGGATTGCGTGATTGCTGCGCTGCGGCCAGCTCGCTGGCGGCCCCCGAATCGCCGCAGCCGGCTGCCATCGCTGCCGCTGCTGATGAGCCTAAGAAAGTCCGGCGGTTAAATGCGCTCTTCGTCATCGGTGGAACCTCCGCAGTTGTTTGAGCCGCTTTCCTGTTGCCGGGATCTCCTCAAGTTCGATGAGGGAAGCTGATCGCAATTTCGACAAGGCAGTGCGATTCATTATATGGACCGGTAAGGGGTTGTCCAGGGAACAACCGAGTGCCTGCGGCGAGGCGTTCGATGACCGGATCCGGGGGCTACTTGAGCGTCACCCAGATCAGATCGATCGTGGTGTCGCCAGTGTTCCCTGACTCGTGCTGTGCGCTCAGGGGAACCGCGTTCGACCAGCCGACGGAGCCGGTCTCTGAGAACGGTGATGGAGCGCTCTGTACGCCGCCGCGGCGTCCCGACCAGATGCCTCCCTTGATGTGGATGTAGACCTGATTGCCCGGATGCGCGTGGATGCCCTCCCACTCGCCGGGACGGAGGGCGAATCGTTGTACAACGACACGATCGTTGTCGAGCAACACGTCACCGTCGGGGTCCGCCAGGTTTGGGTAGGTCAACAGAACCTGCGTGCCGGCGGCGGCAACCGGCCCCTCCTTCTTCAGCGTCACCCAGATCAAATCGATCGGGGTATCGCCGGTGTTGCCGGACTCGTGCCCTTCGCTCAGCGGGATCGGATCCATCCATCCCACCTCGCCGTCGTTGCGGGCGGCACCGACTATGGCCTCGCCGCCTCCCGTGCGGCCGGACCATTGCCCGCCTTTGACGTGCACGAAGACCTGGTTGCCGGGATGAGAGTGGATTCCCTCCCACTCGCCCGGGCCCACGACGAACCGTTGCACGACCACAAGCTCGTTCTCGAGCAGTACCTCACCGTCGGGATTCGGCAGGTTCGGATAGGTCAACAGAAACTGCTTGTCGGCGTCGTCAGCCGGTGCCGGTACTCTCTCGGGCTGCGTCCCGGCTGGCCGGCTACCGGCACAGGCGGCAGTGAGGAGAATCAGGACGAGACTCGATATTAGGTTGCGTCGCACGGCTTTCTCCTGTGCACATCATTCGGGCATGGCGAAGGGTTTGTCGTTCAGGAAGCGCCGAACCACATTCTCCGAGATGCGGGATATGTTGTTGTCATAGCCATTGTGCGGAAGGCTCGCACCCCACGCGATGGATCCGACGGAGAAGACGGCACCGCCTCCAGGTGTCTCGAAGAACGTCATGTCCGCCCGAATGTTGGGGTTCTGGACGCCGTCCATAGCGCTGTGATGAAATCCGGTCTCGTCTGGCACCAAGTAGGTGTTCTCGGTATGGCCTTCGGAGCTCGCAACGATCAGGGTATGGGACGGTGTTCCCAACAGGGGGTCCGCGGCATCAATTTCTGACCCGCTGGCGCCGCCACCCTTGATCCCGAAGTCGCCGATCACCTCGTCGTCACCGATGCCCTCGAACACGAAGCCGACGCGAGGATCAAAGCTTGCCTCGCTGAGCACATAGTAGCCGGACGCATCGAATCCGACAGCGACCGTGCCTACTCCGACCAACGCCTGTGGCGCCATGCCGAGGCGTCGCCACAACCCCCCGTACTCTCCCGTGAATTCTAGGTAGGACTCTCCGGGTTCCTCGTCCCGGTATCGAATGCCGTCCTCTGGTCGGCGCAACTCGACCACGCCGGGCATTTCCGACGAGAGGGCGCAGCGCCAGATGAAACCGTTGCCACCCAGGTAGACCAAACGACCTTCTCGAGCGAGATAGGCGCGCAGCCCATCCCACATGGCTGTGGTGTAGTACTCGGGGTGGGTGCCCGTTAGCACCGTCTGATAACCGTCGAGCAACGCGACGCCTTCCTCATGAAGGTCCTCATCGGTGATCACGTCGTATTCAATGCCCTGGTGTTCCAGCCAACCCAGGATGTGAGTGTCGGCGTTAAAGCTCCACAAGGGGGTCTTCGGCGCCATGTTGAGCACCGGACGCAGTCTCGAGGCGTAGCGCACGCCGCTCCCGTCAGAATGGGTGTCGTAGGTCGATAGTCCGACTTCGTTGTGCTCTTGGAGAAAGACGTCGCCCTTGTCCAGTGTGGTCCACACGGCCTCGGCCACCTCGCAGTAGCGCTCATGGAACAGCCAGTGATAGTTCGCGTACGCCATGTAGGTTGCCGTCGAGGCCAGAAAGGCGAGCCTCGAGGTGGTGGTACCCCGTGGTGGTCGCACGAAGAAGGTGACGTACGATTCGTCGTCATCGGTTTGCAGATGGACCGCATAAACGCCACTTCGTAGATCATCGGGCACGGTGTATTCGAAGTCCGCTTCCCAGCCGGCGTCATACAGGTCATCGTCGTGGAAATGGATGGCGCCATACTCCTGCGGCGCGTGACGCCAGTTCTGCTCCGCGCCGCTCCAGTTGTAGCCCTTACAACCGCGTGACGGCAGGTTGACCGTATGCCCGTGTAGGCCATTGGGACCGATATCGCTGATTGCGCACCTGCCAATATCGCGTGAGAAGTCCCAGGCGCCAATCACCTGCGGGTCACATCCATCCGGGCTTGCGTCCCAAGCCGTCATCGAGCGTTCCACCGGAGACAACGACCGGGCGATGAGGCGCGGACGGTCGATCTTGCCGTTGTAGTGGCAGCGAGATCCAGTGGACCCGTTCGGTAGCGCGATGGGCAAGGCGGCAAACATGAGCGGCGCGTTCGATTCGTCCACTCCGCCCAGGTCGACCTGAGTCGATACATGGACGGCCCTATGGCGCTCATGGTCGACATTGAGCGGCTCCTGGGTAACGCTCAGCTCGCCGGTCGGTGCGTCGTATGACCCGCTCACCAGATGCCAGCGCCGCATGGCCAGGGGCTCGCCGGTGCTGATCTCGGCGACGTTTCCGCCACCGCCGCCGACCCGCATGGCAAGCGCGCCGGTGTCGTCGATCAGGAGAGCGACCCCGAGGTCCGGGCCATCCTGCCAGCGGGTGATGAGGCCCTGCTGTCCCTTGTGTGGTGTGGTCGGCCATATCCACGCCTGAACGGTGAAGCTATCGAGTGCTGCAAGCTCAGGGGTGGCAGGCACGACAGCGTAGGATCCGCAGTCGCTGGGCTGCGACCGGGCCGCATACTCGCCGCTGAAGGGTGCTTCGATGGCTTCGTCACGATAGATACTACGGTGGGGGTCGTCGTCACCGCAGATGATGCGAACCAGATCCGCCCGATAGCGCTCGGGACCATACGTGCTCACCATGATGCGGAGCGTCTCTCCCGGCGCGATGCCCCACACGTTGCCGTATCCGAGGATCGATTTCACCTATGCAACTCCGGGCGTTCGGCGATCGAGCCCTGACAGATCTGTCCCGGTAACGGTTCGCCAGCGCCTCTTGAACACCTCCCACACACCTTCGTAATAGTCATCAAAGACATGATCCTCGAAGAGCTCCAACTTGGTGCCGCGCTTCGACGGCATTCTGGCCAGCATCCACTGGCGGCCACGCTGGGTGCACACGAGAATATGGCGGTCAGCCATAGGCATGACTCGGAGCCGGTTCACCACGAGGGTGAGCTCAGCGCTGTAGGGTCCGCCAGGGTTGTTGCAAAACTCTTCCGCGAGGTCTGTTCTCAACGGATCAATCTCATACATTGGACACTCCTGGACTCGGCGGCCAGACAGCAGCAGTCCGGAAACTGAAGGAGCCATCATTGGGAGTCAATCGTGATCATGCCCTGGAGGAATGCCAGCCGGAGATGGAACTGGCGTTCAGCTTGGGAGAGTTCGAGCATCGCCTGCAGCGCATCCGGGCGCGAATGGAGGACGATGGTATTGATGTTCTGTGGCTCATGGCTCCCGAGAGCCTCTTCTACGTCAGCGGCTACAAGTGCATCTGGTACCAGGCGCAAGGACCGAAACAATGGCCCGCCACCAGCGGAATCGCAATCCACAAGGATCGAGACGATTTCATCCTGTTCGACACGCCGAGCGAGAGGATCATGTGCCGCTTCGTGACGTGTGCCAAGGACATCCGGATCTTCCCGATGGGCGGGCGGCGCGATGGTATTTCGTTCATCATCGGCGAACTGAAGTCTCAAGGCTGGCTTTCCGCTGGCACGGTCGGAATGGAGTTCCACAGCTATCGGCCCAATCCCGTCATCAGCAAGCGGTTCCGCGGTGCTTTCGAGAGCGCGGGTATGAGCGTGATAGATGGTAGCGATATCTTGCGCGACATCCGTTGGGTCAAGTCGGAGGCCGAGATCGCGTGTCTTGAAAAGGCGTCGGAGATCACCGACATCGGCTTGCAGGCGGCGCGGGATGCCATCCGCCCCGGTGTCACCGAGCTTGACGTGTACGGGGAGATCGCCAGCGCCATGGCCAAGGCAGGTGGAGAAAACCCGGGACTCACGCTGCCGGTGAATTCAGGCCCGAAAGCCAACTGCGGACATGCACTGGCTAGCCGAAAAATCATCAAAGCTGGTGAGCAAGTCAATGTCGATGTCAGTGGTGTGTTCAACCGATATCACTCCAATGCGGGACGGTCCTTTCATGTCGGTGAGCCCGCCAAGGACGTGATGGACTATCACCGGCGATCGACGGGTGTTTTCGACATGATCGCCGACATGCTGCGTCCGAACCTGCCGGTTGCCGAGCTCGTGGCCAAGACGAGGGCGTATTACGACGAAGCCGGTATTTGGTCCGATGCTGCCTGGGTCGGCGGGTATGAGCTCGGACTCGCCTTTCCGCCCGACTGGGTCGGCAATTATGTCTATGAGATGACGGATACCGACACCGACAGGGTTCTCGAGCCGGGGACGGTGGTCAACTTCGAGAGTCAGTTCTTCTCTCCCCGCATGTCGGGAATCACCTACTACATTGATACGCTGATGTTCAAAGCGGATACTGCTTATCAGCCTCTGGAGTCGCCCCTAGATCTCGTTGTCGTGGGAGACTAGCCGAGCAAAGAGGCAGGTAGACACCTTTACAAGAAGTCTGAGCAGGTCCAAGCGCCGCACACTACGCTGGGTGCTTCGAGCATCGACTAGAGCGGGCGGAGACGAGGAGAGTCGCATGAAGAAGTCCGACCGTGAGCTGGGGATGGACCGGGAGATCACCCGGCGCGACTTCCTGAACGGCACCAGCGCAGCGATTGGCGGCGCAGGCGCGATCGGTGCGGCGGTGCTCTCGGGTACCGAGGCAACCGCGGCAGAGCCGCCCACGATCTCCTCCCCCCGGACGCCGCCTGCTCAGGGCTCGCCGGAGGCCGGCGACTACTACCCGCCAAGGTTGACCGGGATGCGCGGCAGCCATGAGGGGTCGTTCGAAGTCGCGCACGAGATGCGTGATGGCAGGACCTGGGACGACGCGGAGGACACCGGCGAGAGCTATGACCTCATCGTGGTGGGGGGAGGATTGAGCGGGCTGGCAGCCGCGTGGTTCTTTAAGAAAGCGCTACCTGAATCGAAGGTGCTGGTGCTCGACAACCATGACGACTTCGGTGGCCATGCCAAGCGAAACGAGTTCATGGTGAACGGCCGCCAGGTGATCGGCTTCGGCGGCACGATGTCGATCCACGGCGCCAACAGCTACACGTACGAGGCCAAGGAGCTGCTGGAGGAGATCGGCATCGACAAACCGCGGTACCTGGCGACTACCGAGTCGGACCGCAGTCTGTACCGGAGGATGGGCCTGCAACCAGGTGTCTTCTTCGACCGCGAGACCTTCGGCGAGGATCGGCTAGTGGTCGGGAGGCCGCAACGGAGCTCCGGGCCGGCCCGACCCGGCTCGCTTACCTGGGAGGAGTTCCTCGCCAAGACGCCGCTGTCCGACAACGTGAAGAAGGACATGCTGCGACTCTACGAGGGTAAGCGTGACTACCTGCCCGGCCTGTCGCTCGAGGAGAAGAAACAGCGGTTGCGCAAGATCAGCTATCAGGACTATCTGCTCGAGGTCGTGAAGGCAGATCCGGGGGTAATCCCCTACTTCATGCGGCGTGGCGACGCCAACGGCTCGGCCGGGATCGACTCCTGTAGCGCATGGGGGGCCTTGCGCACCGGATGGTTCCCGGGGTTCGATGGGCTCGGTGTGGAGCGGCCGCCGCAGAGCTGGCTCGGCGAGGGCGACGACTTCGGCCCCGGCATCCACTTCCCCGACGGCAACGCCGCGGTTGCTCGGCTGATCGTCAGGTGGCTGATCCCGAAGGCTCTTCCCGGCACGACGATGGAAGACTCGGTGGCGACGCCGGTCAACTACGCCGCCATCGACGAGGACGGCAGCCCGGTTCGCATTCGGCTCAACAGCACGGTGGTCAATGCCCGCCATATCGGTGAGCGCCGCACCGCCAGCGAGGTCGAGGTGACCTACGTGCGCGACGGAAAGGCGCACCGTGCGCGGGGTGCCACCTGCGTGATGGCCTGCTACAACGCCATGATTCCCCATCTCTGTCCCGACTTTCCGGAGGAGCAGAAGGAAGCCCTCCACATGGCCGTTCGTAGGCCGCTGGTCTACACCAGCGTCGTGCTGCGCGACTGGAAGGCCTTCGAGAAGCTCGGCGTGGCGAACATCTTCAGCCCAGGCGGATACCACGAGGCAATCGACCTGGATTACGGTCGCAGCCTAGGCGACTACCAGTGCGCCCAGACGCCCGAGGATCCGATGGTGCTGCACCTGCAACGCTTTCCGATCCACCCTGGATTGACGGCCCGCGACCAGTTCCGCGCCGGCCGCGAGGAGCTGCAAACGACCTCCTTCGAGACCTTCGAACGCAATATTCGTGATCAGCTGGGCCGTGCCCTGGCAGATGGCGGCTTCGATGCGGCGCGGGACATCGAGGCCATCACGGTGAATCGCTGGCCGCACGGCTACGCCGGTGGCGCCAACGACCTGTACGACCCCGAATGGAGTTATGACGAGGTGCCCTGGGTACGCGGGCGGCAGCGCTTCGGTCGCATCACGGTGGCCAACTCCGACGCCGCCGCCACCAGCTTGACCCACGCCGCCATCGACCAGGCACACCGGGCGGTCCAGGAGCTGTTGACCGACGTCATCCGTCCCGAGTTCCAGTATCCGTGGGCCGAGCGAACCTGACCGCGGGACCTACGGAAGTGTTTCCCGGCTCGTCTGCGTCTGCCGCTCCCATGCGGTTCAGCCGAGCGGCTCGAGCGCGGCCGCGAGCTCACGCGCCTCGTCGACCGATAGGTCTTGCAGCGGCGCACGCAGGGCACCGCCGTCGAAGCCACGCTGCCGAGAGGCAGCCTTGACCTTGGGAACATAGTTGCTCCTCCAGATACAGAGTAGCGACGGGATCATGCGCGACCACAGCTCCATTGCTCCGGCGATGTCATTGCTGGCGACCAGCTCAAACAGGCGCACGCTCTCGTGCGGCATGTAGTTTGCCCCGCCCCAGATACATCCGGGCGACCCGGCGATGAAGCTGAACACGGTGTTGGGATCGCAGCCATTCAACACCTTGTAGCCGGTGGCGAGGTATTCCTGGTGAGTGGCCAGGTCGCCAGCGCTGTCCTTGATGTAGTTGAAATGATCTAGCTGATTCAGGCGCTTGAACAGGTCCACCGAAACACCGATGCCCGTGGCTTGTGGAATGTTGTATCCGATGATGTCGGTTTCGATCTTGGCATCGATGGCCTCGTAGAACGCCAACAACCCGTCGTCGTCTTGGGGACCTTCGAGGTAGGGCGGCAGAATCATCAACGCATCGGCGCCCAATCCCTGAGCATGTTTGCTGCGCTCGATCACTTCGTCGATCACCAGTGCCGAGGTCTGACAAATCAGGTTGCAGCGTCCCTCCAGACGCGCGGCGCCGAGCTCGTAGAGCCGAATGCACTCCTGCTGGGTCAGGTAGGGATGCTGCCCGGTGCCGGCACCGAGCACCAGCCCATGCACGCCGGCGTCGCAATAGAGGTCGATTAGCTCTTCCCAGCGGGCATAGTCAATGCTGCCGTCGGCATGCATCGGGGTTTGCATCGCCAGGTTGATCCCGGTCAGCTGGCTCAATACCTTCTCCGTTCTATATTGGCAGGCCGCCCTCGCGGCCATCGGTACGCCACGCGCGGCGCCTGTCGTGGTGGCGGTGCCGGGCGACGACTACTAGCCCAGCATTTCAGACTTCAATCATCCTAATCGAGGGCAGGCGACATGTCCTGGGAGTGGTCGGTTTCGCCTATCGCGATGTGCTGGAAACCTCCGCCCCGTATCTTGTACACCCCTGAGATGGCTGTCCGCACGGCGTACCTGTATACGAGGTGCGTCGAGACAACGCGCCGACCACTCATAGCGACTTACTGGCCAGCTGAGATGGGCCCCGCGCCCCGGACACGGAGACGGCGATGAACGCGGTTCGCAATGCCACACGAGGTTGTTCGAAGATGTTCTCCACCACGGGTCTTGCCGTCCTTGTCCTGTTTGGATGCCTTGGCGACTCCAGTGCCGTGGGCATGGGCAAAGCCGCGCCTGCCGACGATCCCACCGTGGATCCAAGCTTTCTCTCAGCCCTCGAGTGGCGGTTCGTGGGGCCGTACCGGGGAGGGCGCGTCGTTGCGGTGGCTGGAGATGCCGACAACCCTCTCGTCTTCTATTTCGGGGCTGCCCACGGGGGAGTGTGGAAGACCACCGACGCCGGAAGGGGTTGGCGGAACGTGTCGGACGGGTTCTTCAATTTCCCTGCGGTGGGTGCCCTGGACGTGTCGCTTTCGGATCCCCAGGTGATCTTCGCGGGTACGGGTGAGGGGCTTCAACGGCAATTCATCTCGCCCGGAGATGGGGTCTACAAATCCAGCGACGGAGGAGACTCGTGGACCCACGTGGGTCTTCAAGCGACCCGGCACATCTCCACGCTCCGTATTCATCCGACCGATCCCGACACCGTCTATGTGGCGGCCATGGGGGACATGTTCGGCCCTAACCCGGAGCGTGGCGTCTACCGCACCACGGATGGAGGGGAGACGTGGGAACTGGTCCTCTATCGGAACGAGTATGCCGGCGGGGTAGATCTGACGATCGATCCGACGAACCCGAATGTGATCATCGCGGCGCTGAACCACCATGTGACCTACCCGTGGGACGAGGTGAGCGGCGGCCCCGGCACGGGGCTCTTCAAGACCACGGATGGCGGCGACACCTGGACGGACATCACTGGCAACCCCGGTATGCCCGAAGGTCTGGTCGGCAAGATCGGCATCTCCATCTCACCGGCGCGCTCCAACCGCGTGTACGCGTTCATCGAAGCCGACGCTGGTGAGGGCGGGATCTATCGGTCCGACGACGGCGCGTCCACCTGGCAGTTGACGCATCAAGACCCCGGCAAGATGGAGATCCCCAATTCCTACAACCACATCACCGCCGACCCCCAGGATGCCGACGTCGTCTATATCCAGCCGATCAGCGGTTTGCACAAGTCAGCGGACGGAGGCCGGACCTTCGAACGTGTCCGCCTGGAGAACTGGGACCCTCATGCTTTATGGATCGACCCGAACGACTCTCGCCGAATCATTGAAGGAGGAGACGGGGGAGCATCGGTGACGTTGACCGGGGGTGAGTCGTGGTCGAGCCTGGAGAACCAACCGACGGCAGACCTGCTCAGTCTGGCGGTGGACGACCAGGAGCCCTACTGGATCTATGCCGCCCAGAACGACAACAGCCACATCGCGATTCCAAGCGCAACCGACGATCGGTTCATCGGTTGGAAGCACTACCTTCCGCTTCCGGCCGGCGAGGGCGGGCAAACGGCGGTGCAGCCCGACGGCAGCGTCGTCTATGCCAATGATCGGACCAGGACGGTCCGTTTTGACCGGGAAACCGGCCAGGCTCCGCACATCAGCGTTTGGCCCGAGGTGGAGTTCGGAACGGCCGTCAAAGACGTCAAGTACCGGTTTTACTACTCGTTCCCGATGCTGCTGTCGCCGCACGATCCTGGCGCTCTCTACACCGCTGCCCAGTACGTCTTCCGATCCACGGACGAAGGCAACTCCTGGGACCAGATCAGTTCCGACCTTACGCGCAACCGCCGGGAAGCGATGGGGATGATCCCCGGGAGGCCCATTAGTTCCAATGCTTCCTCGCTCTTCTACGCGAGTCTCATCCGGGCCCTTGCCGAGTCCCCCCTCCAGGAGGGTGAGCTCTGGGTGGGCACCGACGACAGCACCGTTCAGGTGTCAAGAGATGGTGGCGGCAGTTGGCTGGACGTCTCTCCTCCGGATCTCCCGGAGTGGACCACGATCACTGCTATCGAGGTGTCTCCCCACCAGCCGGGCACCGTCTATATCTCCGGAGAGCGGCACAGGGTGAGTGATCGCACGCCGTATCTCTACAAGACCACCGACTATGGCAGCACCTGGCGACGGATCACCAACGGGATTCGGGAGAACGACTACTCGTGGGTCATCCGGGAGGATCCGGTCCGTCCGGGTCTCCTGTACGCGGGAACAGAAACCGGCGCGTATGTCTCCTTCGACGCCGGGGAATCCTGGCAGTCCCTACAGCGCAACCTGCCGCCGGTGATCGTCATGCAGATGGTCGTGAAGGACGATGACCTGGTGGTGGCAACCCACGGGCGCGGCTTCTGGATCATGGACAATATTTCGTCCCTGCGTGGCATCACGCCCGAAGTTGCCGCGGCCCCGGTGCATCTGTTTGAAGTGGTCCCTGCTGTCCGTCACCTTCGGGGAGGCAGAGGTTGGACGACGCGAAGCTCCAGGAACACTGGGGAAAACCCGCCGAGGGGGGTATTGATCGAGTACCGCCTGACCGAGGCGCCTGCCAGTGAGGTGACGCTCACCATCGCGGAGGCCAACGGCGAGGCCATCCGGGAGTTCTCCAGCGGGTCGCAGGAAGGTCCCGCGCCCTCCACCGGGGCAGGCATGAACCGTTTCCTCTGGAACATGCGATATCGGGGCGCCCAGTTGCCCGCGGCGGCTGGAGCGCTCAACGGCTACCAGAGCGTCGATCACTCGCCGCCAGCGTCTCCGATTGCGCCTCCCGGACAATACGTTGTCCGACTCGCGGTGGACGGGCAAGCCTACGAGCAACCCTTCGAGATTCACAGGGATCCACGAATCAATACCAGCGACGCCGATCTCAAGGCCCAGTTCGATCTCATGGTTGACCTCCGGGATCGGTATTCGGAAGTAGCCGACGCCGTGCACCAAATCCGAGAAGTCCGAGCCCAGCTTGAAGGGCGCCGGGCCGAGATGCGAGAGGATCCCCGGGTCGAGGCTGGCCGAATCCTGGAGCAGTTGAGGGAGATCGAGGGCGTTCTGATGATTTGGATGGGATCCGAGGCTCACCCTATGATGTGGGGCCCCCCGGGGTTGACGGAGAAGCTGAGTACGCTTTCAGGCGCCGTCGGCGCGGCCGACGCCAGACCCACGGAATCGATGTACGCAGTATTCAAGGATCTCTCGGAGCGCTTCGAGGTCCAACGGAACCGGTTGAACCAGGTCATCAAGGAACAGGTCGAACCTCTGCTGTCCCGCTGACGGAGGGATGGTGAAACCATGGGACATGCCGATGCTGGCGCGGGGCGGCACTCTGACTGGAGACAAGGTTGCCGTGAGAAGAAGGATCCCTTGGTGACGAAGCGCAGAGTCAAGGTTCCACACACTCTGGTTATCCTGTTCGGGATGGTGGTCCTGGCCCAGGTCCTCTCGTACCTGCTTCCCGCCGGGTCGTTCGAACGGGTGGAGAATGCCGCCGGACGACTACAGGTGGTGCCGGGCAGCTTCCAGCTCACCCCGGACGCTCCGGCGTTGTCGCCGCTGGCCAGCCTGACGGCCATTCCCAAGGGTCTCAGCGGAGCACACCAGATCATCTTCCTGGTCTTCATCATCGGCGGTGCATTCGCCGTTCTACGGGCCACGGGGGCGGTGGATGCTGTTCTGGGAGCCCTCCTCCGGCGCTGGGGGGATCGACCCTTCTGGCTGGTGGCCGGCGGAACTGCCCTGTTTGCGGTGGGGTCGAGCACCATCGTATTCGGCGAGGAGTATTTCCCCTTCGTACCCGTCCTCATCACCCTGACCCTCGCCCTTGGGTACGACAGGATCACGGCTGTGGGGATCATCATGGTCGGGTACGGCGTTGGCTACGGCGCTGCCCTCATTAATCCCTTCACCGTTCTTCTCGCCCAGGACATCGCGGGACTCCAACCCGCATCGGGACTCTGGTACCGCATGGCGCTCATGGCGGTGTTCCTGCCGATCGGCATCCACCACGTCTGGTCCTACGCCAAGAGGGTGGGGCTGGATCCGGCGGCGAGCCTGGTGGCCGACGTGAGCGCGCCCCAAGGAGTGTCGAGCTCCAGCGGCGGAGATGGCGAAGCCGGTGTCGACCATCCTCCGATGACCACCACACACAAGTTAGTGCTGGCCGCCGTTGGCGTCTCGCAGATCGTGCTTGTCTACGGGCTGAGCCAGTGGAGCTGGTATCTGATCGAGATGCAAGCTGTCTTCGTCGCGCTCACGGTGATCATTGCGATCATCGCCCGCCTGAGCGCCGACCGCACAGCGTTGGAGTTCGGCGCCGGCGCCGCGAGCCTCACCAGTACTGCCCTGCTGATCGGCGTGGCCCGCGGCATCCAGGTGGTGCTGAACGAGGGCGGCATAGTGGACACAGTGGTCCACGGCATCAGCCTTCCCGTTCAGCAGCTTCCGGGGGCCCTTTCCGCCGTCGGGATGTTCTTCGTGCAGAGCCTCGCCAACTTCTTCATCCCCTCGGGAACCGGTCAGGCTTATGTCACCATGCCGATCATGACGCCCCTGGCAGATCTCGTCGGCGTGAGCCGGCAGGTGGCGGTACTGGCCTTCCAGTTCGGCGACGGGTTCAGCAATATCCTGGTTCCCACCCAAGCCGTGATCGTCGGGGCCCTGGCCATGGCGGCCATCCCATACGACCGCTGGCTGCGCTTCATCCTGCCCTTCATGGTGAAGATCTGGATCGTCGGCTCGATCGCACTGGCCGTAGCCGTGTTGATCGGATACGCCTGAGTAATCTCCTCGAGAGGCGCCCTCATTCTCGAGGGCTGGTCCTCCCGACCCGCAGCCTACTCCGGTCGAAGCGGTAGGAGGCCCTTAGCCGGATCGCAACTCGTCGGTAGCGGTGCTTCTTCTGCGTTCCCGGCTCCGAACCAGCAGCTGCTCGCGGACCGCCCGATGGGCCTCGTCGATGGCTGAGTCGCTGTGTGTCGATGCCGCAGCATCGGAGTTGGCGATCGAGATCCGACCGAATCGCCGGCTGCCGATCACGCACGGCCGATCGTCGGGAGTGAACAGCGCCCAATCGGTCGGATCGTCCAGGGTGTTGTAGCTGTACGCGTAGCCATGTGGCCAGCGATTCACCGTGATTGCCTCGATGTCGCGGGCCGCATCGAAGCCGCCGCCCTCCAGCATTCGACCGAGCTGGTCGCGGATGTTGCGCTCGAAGGTCTCGAACGACGTGGCCAGCAGATCCTCTCGCCCGACGCGGTGCTGCTCCTTCTTCGGGCGTCCAGGAGCGCACGGCACTCTGGTCATCTGCAAAATCATCGGCTCGTCAGGTGATCTGGAGGGCTGGTAGTCGCCGAACTGCACGGACCGACCCATCTCGAGCTCGTAGTGGTACATCCCCGGAGCGCTCACGCGTGACATTCCCAGGTTCGAGAAGGCCTTCCAATCGCGGATGAGGACGTTGGTGTAGACCAGCGGCATCTTGACGCCGTACTTGAGTGCCACCTTCTGCTCGTCGGACATCTCTGGGCAGAGGTGCGGGATGATTCCGTTGAAACACCCCATGACCACGTGACGCGCCCGTACCTTCTCGGCCTTGCCGCCGCGCACATAGGTGACCTCGACCTCGCGGGCCACATCGGGATCCCCCACGTGCCGCGCGGCAACTCCCATGCTGTTGAGGCGAATCCGTGCGTCGGAGCCCTCGCGGTCGATGAGGTCGTAGCGCAGCCGCGACGTTATCGAGTCGTCGAGCGTAGTGCCCGGAAGCGCCTCGGGAATCATGGCGCGTACGAGCAGCCGGGCCAGTGTCGCATTGCCGTCGGGAAGATAGATGTGCGGTCCTTCGTCCCACTCGTTCTCGCGACCGTGCTGTCCACCGCCGATGTGGGCGAGGGGACCGACGAGGGGAAGGGGTTCGAGGTTCATGCCCTGGAACCCGGGGTAACTCTGAGCCCATGCGTACAGCGCCGGATGGCCGTCGATGCCCACACAGAAGCTGCCCTTCGGGCGGTCATCGAAGAACGGAACTACGTCGGGGTGAACCTTGGCGAGATCGAGCAGGAAGTCCCGATAGCTGATCCGCGCCAGGCGCTCCTTCTTGTCAGCATCAGACAGTCCGGGCATGTAGTCGGGGCTGGCGCTGTCGTCGTAGAGCCGCGCGATGTCCCGTTGCACCTCCGGCGACAAGGGGGTCTGCGCGAGCCAGTCGGCCCAGTCGCCGGAGTGCCCACCGCTTCCCATCACCAGCCGATCCTCGCCGAACACCTCCTTGCCGAAGAACGTGGCTTCGCCGAGCCCCAGCGATCCATACAGCTGCATGCCCTCAACGCTGGTGGCATTGGTGCTGTCGATGTCGATGCCGACGGCAGCGAGCAGCGTCCTGGACACAGCGCTGAAGTGGCCGACGGATTCGAGGTAATAGGTGCCGCCGTTGAGCATCAGCGTGCGGCCACGATAGGTCATCTCGTTGCGCTTGGCATGGCCGCCGAAGTCATCGTGGTTGTCGAGCACCAGCACCCGGGCGCCGCGGCCCGCCGAGGTCAGGAAGAAATAGGCTGCCGAGAGCCCGCTCAGCCCCCCACCGACCACCACGCAGTCGTAGGTCTCGCCGGTGTCGGCGGCATTGGCCCAGGCGTCGCCATCTCGCAGCGCATGGCCGGCCTCGAACGAGCCAGGGTGGCTGCCGCGCATTCCGGTCAGGGCCGGCGGGTAGTACTCCTGTCCCAGCGGGGCATGGGGTGTGCCTTCGCGCGCCGACAGCCCGCCGGGTGCGAGGAGCGAGCCCCCGATCGCAACGCCGACGCCGTTGACGAAGTCGCGCCGGCTGATATCCCGGAACATCCCGAGATCACGGTCCTCACTCCTGGACATCACACTACTCCTATTCTCTAGCGCAGGACTGCTTGGGACGCCGGGTCTCTCGAGTCCGGCCCGGGACTATAGCCAGCCGAGCTCCTTCATCGCCCACGGGGCATTCCATATCTTGATCATGCGCTCGACTTGGTCGCTCTCGTTCATGGTTATTACATAGACATAGTGGGTGCTCGTTTGCTTGTTGGTCGGAGGCACCGGACCGCCATCACCGCTGTGCGTGGCGTGGTATGTCGCAAAGAAGACCGCGTTTCTCGTGGCCTCGTCATAGGAAGAGGAGTGGAGGTCATAGGTGGCGCCGGGAACGGTCACGTTGCCAAAGCCAGCCAGCCATTCGCAGTAGCCCTCGACCGTGTGTATATCGACCAGGGGCTCACTCTGCGCGGCAAAAGTCGCACCGTCAGCGACATACTCCTTGCAAGCCTCCCATCCGGCCGCTGCGTCACAGACCTCGAAGAACTTCCTGGCGTTGTCGAAGGCACCCATCCCTTTCTCCTCGTCGATGTTTGTGTTGCGTTGGAAGGCACTGGAGCTGAGCGTATCGCATCCACTGTGCCGGAGTGATGGCATTGTGCGGTTGGCCGGCCGGCTGGCGGAGGTTGGCGATTAGTAGGGCGGCCCGTTGGTCGCTGTCGCTGGAGCGAGGTCCTTCGATCGCACACCTGCATCTCGACGGCATCCTGGACAAGGCGGGCAGCGTAGCTGGCGCTGGAGAGGGCCTTTCGTTCCAGGCCTCAGTCTGCGGACACCGGAAGGGTAGGGAGCCCTAGCGATTCTCGGACGCCGACTCTATGAACTCGCGCAGGGCGCCGACTTGCCGGGCAATCTCTGACGATGACGAGCCACCATGTGATCGGCGTCGCTCTGCCGCGTCGTGAGGGGAGCCGACGCGAGATACGGCGTCGGCGAGCCCGGGATGGATGCCTTCCAGTTGGTCTTTGGGCAAGCCGTCCAGCGCGCAGCCCTGGCTCTCGCAGCGGCGGACCAATCGCGCGACGATGGCGTGTGCGGTGCGGAACGGCAACCCACCGCCGGTGAGGTCGTCGGCGATCTCTGTCGCCAGGCAGGGGTCATCGACGAGGTCCTCGTAGCGCTTGCTGGCGATCGAGAGATCTCGCCACACTTCTGTCATGACGAGCACGCAGTCGAGGGTCGTGTCGACGGCCGCGAACAGCGCCTCACGGTCTTGCTGCAAGTCACGGTTGTACGACAGGGGTTGGGAACGAGGCAGGGCCAGCAGGGTCGTGCAGTAGCCGAGCACCGATGCCGACTTGCCGCGAACGAGCTCAGCGGCGTCGGGGTTGCGCTTCTGCGGCATGATGCTCGATCCGGTGGAGTGAGCATCGCCGAGTCGAACGAACGCGAATTCAGTCGAGCTCCAGAGGACGAGCTCCTCTGCCATGCGCGAGAGGTTGCAGGACAGGATCGAAGAAGCTGAGGCGACCTCCTGAACATGGTCGCGCGCCGCTACCGAATCCATCGCGTTCTCTGTCGGCATGCTGAAGCCGAGGAGCTCGGCGGTACGATGCCGATCGATAGGGAACGAGGTGCCCGCCATGGCGCAAGCACCCAGAGGACACTCGTCGAATCGATGCAGTGCATCACGTACCCTGCCGAGGTCGCGCGACAGGGGCCATGCATACGCCAATAGATGATGGCCGAAGAAGATCGGCTGTCCTCGCTGCAGGTGAGTGTATCCGGGTAGGAGCACGGCACCGTCGCTCTCGACGCGATCCAGGAGTACGCGCAACAGGTTGATCAGCGCGTCATCGAGCCGTCGCAGACGCGTCTTGAGCCACAGGCGCAGGTCGGTGGCCACCTGATCGTTACGCGAACGAGCCGTGTGTAGTTTGCCCGCGACCTCACCAATGAGCTCGGACAGACGCTCCTCGACGGCCATGTGTACGTCCTCGAGATCGTCACCCGGTACCCAGGCCCCCGAGGCGAGTTCTTCGCGTACTCGTGCCAGTCCATCGCACAGGGCTGTAGATTCCAGTCTCGAGATGATGCCGGTCTCGCCGAGCATCTGCGCATGCGCCGTCGAGCCCTTTATGTCCTCGTCGAGCATCTGCAGATCGAGCTGCAGCGATGACGAGAAGCGCTGCATGAGCTCGCCGAGCTGCGCGTCGAAGCGCTCCCTGAGCAGAGACATCATTCGCCCTCCGATATCCGGCGCGCACCCAGCGTGCGCAATCGCAGCGCGCGCAGCCGGATAAAGCCCGTCGCATCGCTCTGGTCGTAGACGTCGTCGGCCTCGAAGGTCACCGTCGCGTGGTCGTATAGCGTCCGGGTCGCCGACCGCCGGCCCACGATCGTGGCCGCGCCCTTGTACAGCTTCAGGCGTGCATCGCCGGTGACGCGTTCTTGCACCGAGTCCATGAATTGCTGCAACGCTTCGCGCTCGGGGCTAAACCAGAGACCGTTGTAGACCATCTCGGCGTAGCGCGGCACGAGCTCGTCGCGCAGGTGGTGTACCTCGCGGTCTAGCGTGATCGACTCGACGGCGCGGTGGGCGTGTATCAGCAGCGTGATGCCGGGAGTTTCATAGACGCCACGGCTCTTCATGCCCAGGAAACGGTTCTCGACGATGTCCACCCGGCCGATGCCGTGGCGTCCGGCGATCTCGTTAGCACGCTCGAGCAGAGGCACCGGCGCGAGCCTCTCGCCATTAAGGGCTACGGGTACGCCTTCGTGGAAGGACACTTCGACGTATTCGGGCTCGTCCGGAGCATCCTCAGGGTCGGTCGTCATGCGGAACATGCCGGGTGGCGGGCCCGCCCAGGGGTCCTCGAGCACGCCCCCTTCATAGGAGACGTGCATGAGGTTGGCGTCCATCGAATATTCGGGCTTCGACACCGCCGACAGGTCGATGCCGTGTTCGCGGGCGTAGCCCACCAGATCGGAGCGCCCCTTGAAGCTCCATTCGCGCCATGGAGCAATGATCTTGATGTTCGGCTTCAGCGCGTACGCTGCCATCTCGAAGCGGACCTGATCATTGCCCTTGCCGGTGGCTCCGTGGGCGATCGCTTCTGCGCCATGTTTCTCGGCCGCCCGTACCAGCCCCCGGCCGAGCACCGGCCGCGCCAGCGCCGTACCCATGAGGTAGTACCACTCGTAGACAGCGTTGGCGCGCAGTGCCGGGAATACGCACTCAGTGACGAATTCCTCGCGGAGATCGTCGACTTCGATCGCCGCCGCTCCGGTGCGCTCCGCCGCCAGGCGTGCGTTGTCGACCTCCTCGCGACCCTGACCGACATCTCCTGTGTAGGCGATCACTTCAGCGTCGTAGTTCTCTTGAATCCAGCGCAGGATGACCGACGTGTCGAGTCCTCCGGAATAGGCCAGCACGACTTTCATGTCACATCTCCAGCATCGATTCGAGGTTACGCGCCAGCCTGCGGCCACCGGTTGCGGACGAGGTGACGATGAGCAAGGTGTCGTCGCCCGCTACGGTTCCGAGCGCTTCGGGTAGGTGACCGCGATCACGAGCATCGTCAAGCGCCACAGCCACAGCGTGGGCGCTGCCGGGCGGTGTGTGAAGGACGACGATATTTGCTGAGCTACTGATCTCGTGAATGAACTGTCGGAGTCGATCATGGAGCTCGTCGGCTTGGATAGGCGTTGCGCCGAGACGGTAGGCGACGTGGCCGTTGTCGAGTGTTTCCCGAACCGCTCCGATGGCAGCGAGGTCGCGTGACACGGTCGTCTGGCTCACGGGGTGGCCACGGTCCGCGAGCATGCCGAGGATCTCCTCCTGTGAGGGGACCTCTCGACGCTCGATCAGACGGCGTAGGAGGAGTCGGCGATGTGCGGCCTTGGTACGTGTCGGCACGAGGATTTACGGTTCGAGAAGATGCGCATATGCGCATATAGCATACAACCAAGACAGCTAGAGAGCATGCTCGTCAGTAGTCGATGTGCCGATGTACGGCCCGTGCCGGCGGCAGGTTGGCCCAGACCACCTGCGTCTCTCCATCGTCTGCGCGATGCTCGCGCTTGACTCGCCGGACCCCGTCGATGCGTTGACGCTCGTCGGCGCCCATGAAGCGCCGCTTGAGCGCTGGCAGTGCGATGTACTCGACATATGTGAACCACCCTCGTCCGTCGAGGAGTCGCGCGCCGGTATGAAAGATGTCGTATACAGCGCGGGTGCCAGGTTGTTCAGCGGCATGCTGCAGATGACGAACTGGGCGGCGCTGTCCAGGCGGGCTTCCTGCGCCGGCATCACGTGCACGCGCACGCCATCGCGTATCGCTTCGAATAGCTCGTCGGTAGCCACTCGTTCCCTCAGGTAGCTCGCGAACCCATCATCGATCTCGTAACAATCGAGCCTATCGCCGGGCCTTAGGAGGCGAGCGATCTCAAGCGTGATGGCGCCCGTGCCTGGGCCCATCTCGACAACTTGAACCGGCTCGGACGGGGTCATGGTCCGGTACCGCCGCAGCGGGCGGACCATGGCCGTGGCCAGGTATCTGGAGGACGGCGTCAGCGCCGCTATGTTGGCGGATTGCCGCTTGAACTGTCGCCAGAACGTTATTCGCTCGCGCAAGCTCACGCGCCCGGCTCCGAAGAATGCGAGGCTGAGCGTTGCTGGCGTCTCGACACGCGCCGGCGAGCGACCCCGCTCAGGGCTCTGACCACAGGCCCCGACAGTGCGTAAGTCGCTGCCATTAGCAGGAGCACGTTTTCCGGGTCGAACACGATGAGCACAATCACGCTGGCCAGCACCACGATCACGGTATGGGGTTGCGGGCGGCGCAGGTCGAAGTTCTTGAAGGAGTGGTATCGGAGTCTCGATACCATGAGCAGTGAGACCAACAGCAGGCAGACCAGCAGCACGCGTACCATCAGCAGGGACTCGACGCGCGCGGGCCAATAGAAAGCCCCAGCACCCACCAGTCCGGCAGCTGCAGGCGAGGGGAGCCCGACGAAGAAGGATCGGTCGCTCTCCACCCCGAACCGTCCGAGCCGCAGCGCCACACACGCCAGGTAGAAGAAGCTGGCCAGCCAGCCCATGCGGCCGAGATTCCAAAGCCCCCACGACAGCATCAGGACGGCGGGCGCTGCCCCGAAGGCGATAACGTCGGCGAGCGAATCGTAGGCCTCGCCGAAGTCGGTCTGTGAGTTGGTGAGACGGGCGATCCGGCCGTCAAGCCCGTCGATGACGAAGGCGGCCCCGATGGCGATGGCGGCTGACCGATATTCACCCTGCAGCGTCGCAACGATGCTGTAGTAGCCCGCGAAGAGAGTGCCTGTGGTGAGCAGCGACGGCAGCACAAAGACGCCGCGGCGAAAACGCCGTCGCCTGCGGTCCTTGCGGTGTTCCGGCATTGGCGTGGTCATGCCTCGGTGCGCCGGGCCACGGTGCTGAGACCAGCACGCACGGTGTCGCCAACTCGCACGGTAGCCTCGAATCCAGTCGGTAGATCGATCTCGGCACGAGACCCGAACCGGATGATCGCGATCCGCTGGCCCTGCCGCAAGTCAGCGGGAGCTTTGACCCAAGGCAACACACGACGGGCCACCAATCCAGCAATCAACGACAACCGCACCGTGCCGGTGCCCGAGGCTATATCCATCTCCACACGGGCGTTGTGCCTGGCTCGCCGTGAAAACGCCGCGGCGTATCCGCCACCTTTGGCCTCGCACCGGACTAGCTCGCCGCCGATCGGGGAGCGCGCCACGTGGACGTTGAGGAGCGATAGGAAGACCGCGATGGAGACGCCCCCGGCCTCGCTCTGCACACCTATCACCCTGCCATCGACGGGTGAGAGCACGGCGTTCGCCACCGCGACGATGAGACGATCTGGGTCTCGAAAGAAGGCTGCTATCGCCGCCGTGACGAGCGCACTGGCGAGTGCCACGGAGGGCAGCTGGGCGGCGACCGCGCCGGCGGCCATGAGCGCTGGCGGCAAGATGAACGGAAGACCGTCGGAGGCGATGCGCATGCTACCTCGAAGACACTGTGACCCACGCTGGCTCGCGGAACTCGCCAGTGTTTCTCAACATGGGCCATGGAGCCCAAGGATTCGCCGAACGCGAAGCGAACCGTCAGTGGCCGATCTTCGCGGCCACGGTTTGGTGCGGGGGCCATGAGGCCGAAGTACCCCGAGCCGGGAGCGTGACGCAGGGATCCAATCTTCATGGAGGATAACAAGCTCTTGCTTGCATAGAAATGCATTACACCGTATATCTATGCGCTCTCGGGTCAGCCCTGTCCCGGGGCTCCTGGAGATCTGACGACGTGCTGGAAGTGAGGGGCCGCGGCCTGATGCTGCGCCTCTCCCTCTCCGGGCCCCATGCAAGCGAGCTGAGTCGCCGGCTTCAGGAGGCGGGGCTGACGGTCGCTCGGGCTGCCCAGATGTTCTGCGCTTCGTGCCGCCGCTGACGGTAGACGACGAAGCGATCGACGAGGCGTTGGAGCTCGCACGGCGAGAGAGTTCGTGCCGAGGCCCCACGATGACACAAGGAGCGGTAGCAGAGTGACGGAAGTGGGAGAGAAGGCTAGGCGGCAACGCGCCATCCTTGCTCTGGTCCGCAAACAACCCATCGCCAGCCAAGATGCGCTTGCCGCGGCGTTGGCGGAGAACGGGTGCCGGGTGACGCAGTCGACTCTCTCCCGTGACCTCAAGGAGCTTCGCGTGCTGCGAGTTCCGACCGACTCCGGCTATCGGTACCATCCCGCGAACGACGAGTCCGGACGGTCTCCGACTCCAGTCGGCATCGGTTCGCTGGCGCCGGCCGAAGTCCTTTCTGTCGAAGCCAACGAGTCGGCCGTGGTGGTGCGTACGCTGGTTGGCCGCGCCCAAGGAGTCGCCGTGTACCTCGATGACTTGGGGCAGGAAGACGTGCTCGGAACCATCGCCGGCGACGACACGATCCTCGTGCTGCCGAGCAGCGTGAAGAAGACCGTGCAACTCAGGGATCACCTGAGCGGTCTGTTCGGCCTAGGACGTCAGCGTGGGCCCGGTGGGAGCCCCAGCAATGGCTGAAACACCAGTGTCGCGCAGGCGGGTGGCCCCTCACGATCGACGCCGCATGCCTCTTGGTGGCAGGGCACCACTCTACGACCCCCAATTCGAGCATGATGGGTGTGGTGTCGGCTTTGTAGCCAACATCGCCGCCAACAGGACGCACGAGATCGTCGAACACTCGATCGAGGCCGTCCGGCGTGTCGCTCACCGTGGGGCGTTCGATGCGGACGCCAAGACCGGTGACGGCTCCGGGCTGATGCTCCAGGTTCCGAGCACGCTCTTTCGCCAGGAGTACGAGCGCCTAACGCGGTTGCGGCCTACGACCGGCCCCATCGGTGTCGGGATGCTGTTCCTGCCGCCTCGTAGCGAGGCGGCACATCCGGTCTTCAAGAATCTGGTGGAGGAAGTCTTCTTGAAGCGCGGCATGACCCGCTTCGTATGGCGCCACGTACCGACGGACGACAGCGTTCTGGGTGATAAGGGGCTCGCCACTAAGCCAGCGATCCAACAGCTCCTGGTGGTCTTCCCGGAGAAGACACTGCCGATCGAGGCCGATCGAGAACTCTACGCAGCACGCAGGGAGATCGAGTCTCGAGCTGCTCAATCAATGGATACAGGGCTGTATGTCGTTTCCTTCTCCTGCCGGACGATCGTCTACAAGGGTCTCCTTACGGGGATGTCGCTGGCCGACTTCTTTCCGGATTTGCGCAACCCGGAGTTCAAGTCAGCCTTCGGAATGTTCCACCAGCGCTACAGCACCAACACCTTTCCGAACTGGCATCTGGCCCAGCCCTTTCGAATGTTGGCGCACAACGGCGAGCTCAACACAATCCAGGGCAACAGGAACTGGACCCGTGCCCGTGAAGGGCACATGGTCTCCGACGTATGGGGTGACGATATCGATTACCTCCGGCCGGTGATCCCGGATGGGGCTAGCGATTCGGCAAACCTCGACAACGTTCTGGAGCTGTTGACGCTGTCGGGGCGGTCGGCGCCTCATGCAATGGTGATGCTGATTCGGGAAGCCTGGAAGGCTCATTCGGTGTTCAACGATGACGTGCGTGCGTTCTTCGAGTACCACGCCTGTCTGAACGAGCCGTGGGATGGACCAGCGGCTGTGGTCTTCAGCGATGGCGATGTTGTGGGAGCAATTCTCGACCGCAACGGCCTGCGTCCGGCACGTTACGAGATCACCCGCGACGGCCTCATCGTCTTGGGATCCGAGGTGGGCCTCTTGAACCTGGACGACTCCGAGGTCGTCGAAAAGGGCCGACTTGGATCGGGCAACATGATCGCCGTAGATCTGGTGAACGGACGGCTGGTTGCGGGCAAGCAGATCAAGCGCGAGCTGGCGGCCCGCCGTCCTTACCGGAGCTGGGTGGCGGAGAACCTGACACGACTGCCGGAGCAGCCGGTAGAGGTGCACGCGACGCGGCGGGATCGAGAGGCAGCCGACACCGTCCAGCAGCAGATCTGCTTTGGCTACAGTGCCGAGGAGTTCAGGCTGGTTCTCGAACCCATGGTGCTCGGGGGTAAGGAGCCCGTCGGTTCGATGGGGGATGACACACCGTTGGCGGTGCTGTCAGGCAAGCCCAAGTTGTTGAGCTCCTACTTCGCACAGCGCTTCGCTCAAGTGACCAATCCGCCTATTGACTCCATTCGCGAGCGCGCGGTGATGAATCTCTCGAGCAACCTCGGACGGCGGCGTAACTGGCTCGCCGAGACACCCGAGCACGCTCGCCAGGTGCGGCTAGCCAGCCCGATCATCTCGGATACCGACCTCGACCTCATGCGAAGTCGCTTCACACCGGGGAAGGTCAGGGAGATCTCGCTGCTCTGTGACGTGACCGGAGGTGTGGCAGCGATGCGCGAGCACCTCGACACGGTCTCGTTCGCTGCCGAGGAAGCTGCCAAGAGCGGTTGCGAGTTGCTGATCTTGAGCGATCGTGGCGTCAACTCCGACAACGCTCCACTGCCGATCCTGCTTGCCGTTGGGGCCGTCAACAACCACCTTCTGCGCGTCGGTGAGCGACTCCAGTGCGATATCGTCGCCGAATCGGGCGAGCCGCGAGACGTGCATCAGTTCGCAACCCTTATTGGGTATGGGGCGGGAGCGATCAATCCATACTTTACTTACCGCTCGATTCTCGAGCACTTTGCCGGCGACGAAACGCCTGGACGCCGCCCGGCAGAGCTGCTCTCCCGGTATCGTGAAGCGCTCAATAGCGGGTTGCTCAAGATCCTTTCGAAGATGGGTATCTCGATCCTGTCGAGCTACCGCGGTGCCCAGATCTTCGAGGCCGTGGGCATCAATCGCGGTGTGATCGCCCGTTGTTTTTCCGGCACACCGTCCCGTATCAGCGGAGTCGGCCTCAAAGAGATTCTCACCGACGCCTTTGTCCGGCACTGGCATGCCTTTGGCGATAATGCGCTCAGCGCTCCGCCCGACGCCGGCCTCTATCGGTTCAGGAGGAAGGGTGAGGCGCACGCATGGATACCCGCGATGCACCGGGCGATGGTCGACCTCCGCCGGGAGCCCGATTCGGCATCGCATTATCGGAAGTTTGCGCTGGCCGGCGACAACCATGCGCCGATCGCTATTCGAGACCTACTCCGTTTCAAACGAACTCAGGAGTCACTGACGATTGATGAGGTCGAATCCGTCGAGTCGCTCCGAACGCGGTTTACCACTGCCGGGATGTCGCTCGGCGCCCTTTCTCCAGAAGCTCATGAGGCCCTGGCCGTTGCGATGAACCGCATTGGTGGGAGAAGCAACACCGGAGAGGGCGGCGAGGATTCGGGGCGCTTCTATCCACTCCCCAGCGGCGATAGCAAGAACAGCGCCATCAAACAGGTCGCTTCGGGGCGCTTTGGTGTTACCGCCGAATACCTGGTGCACGCTACCGAGATCGAGATCAAGATGGCGCAGGGATCCAAGCCAGGAGAAGGCGGTCAGCTCCCCGGCCACAAGGTCAACGGTCTGATCGCGCGGCTGCGCCATTCGGTACCAGGGGTGACGTTGATTTCACCACCCCCACATCACGACATCTACAGCATCGAGGACTTGTCCCAGCTCATCCACGACCTCAAACAGGTCAACCCCGAAGCGAAGATATGCGTGAAGCTGGTGGCCCAGACAGGCGTAGGAACCGTGGCCGCAGGTGTCGCCAAGGCGCTGGCGGATATCATCCTCATCAACGGCCACGATGGCGGTACCGGGGCATCGCCGCTCGCCTCGATCAAGCACGCTGGCGGGCCCTGGGAGCTCGGCTTGGCCGAGGCACAGCAGGTGTTGATGCTCAACAACCTGCGCGAGCGCGTGACGCTGCGGACGGATGGTGGTCTCAAGACCGGTCGCGACGTCGTTGTCGCGGCGATGCTCGGCGCCGAGGAGTTCAATTTCGGAACTGCAGCCCTTGTTGCCCTCGGGTGCGTCTACGTCCACCAGTGCCATCTCAACACCTGCCCGGTGGGCATCGCGACCCAGGATCCCGCGTTGCGCAAGAAATTCCACGGCCGTCCGGAGGTGCTCGTCGGTTATCTGACGCAGATCGCCCAGGACGTCCGCGAGATCCTGGCGCAGATCGGCGTTCGCTCCCTCGACGACATCGTGGGTCGGGCTGACCTTCTCGAGCAGATCGGCGTCGACGGTTACCCGGCGACGGCTCTGGTGGATCTATGGCGGTTGATACCGCCGCCACCAGATGGAGTGGCTCGGCGGCGGCGGTGGAAGCGCAATCACCGGTTGGAGGCACCGCTAAACGAACGCCTCGTGCGTCACGCTCGCGGCGCCATCGAGGGCGGCACGCCGGTGAAGCTGCAATACAAGATCGGCAATGCCGACCGCACGGTGGGGGCCACGTTGGCAGGAGAAATTGCCCGCCGCTACGGTGAGACAGGACTGCCGCCGGGGACTATAGAGGTCTTGTGCGAGGGCAGCGCCGGCCAGAGCTTCGCGGCCTGGTGCGTCAATGGCATGCGTCTGATTCTCCGCGGTGAAGCCAACGACTATGTCTGCAAGGGCATGAGCGGGGGAGAAGTCGTGCTCAGAACACCACAGGGTACCGAGCCGCGGCCCGAGGAGGACGTCATCATGGGCAACAGCGTCATGTATGGGGCCACCGGCGGCTATCTGTTCGCCCGCGGAACAGCCGGTGAGCGCTTTGCCGTTCGCAACAGCGGCGGGCACGCCGTTGTCGAAGGTGTGGGCGACCACGGTTGCGAATACATGACCAATGGGGTCGTCGTGGTCCTGGGTCGTACAGGCCGTAATCTTGCTGCCGGCATGACCGGTGGGACGGCCTATGTCCTCGACGAGCACAAGAAGTTCGCCGGTCGTTGCAATCTCTCCACCGTTACCCTCGGCCCGGTCGCCGAATCCACAGATCTTGAGCTCCTGCGGGGGCTGATCGAACGTCACACCGAGTTGACCGCCAGCTCGATCGGTGCGCGCATACTCGATTCTTGGGAGGTCTCGAGCCGCCAGTTCTGGCAGGTCGCGCCCGCCAGCGGCGATACCGGAGCTCAAGAGTGCGAATCTGTGCAAGCTGCGGCTTCCGTGCCACTCTCGCTTCTCGCTCGACTATGAGGTACCGGGACCGGAGCATTACTGAGGCCGACCTACACGCGACTAGGGGCGATAGCGCAGCGCCTCCAGCGCATGCTGCTCCTGTACCCCGGCGGCACCGTCGAGATCAGCGATGGTCCGCGCCACCCGTAGCATCCGATGCCAGGCGCGGGTGCTCAGACGTAGGTCGTCGGCGAATCCGCGGACCTTGCTGAGGAGCGACGGTCCCAGGCCACAGGCAACGTCCAGGCGGCGCGCCGGTAGTGTCGTGTTGAGCCCCGTCGGCTCGCCGGCGAAGTGGCGATTGCGCTGGCGCTGCAGCTGGCGTGCGGCGATTACGCGTTTGCGTACCTCGTCAGTAGGTTCTCCAGCGTCGGCATGGACGAGCTCGCGTAGGCAGGTGCGCTCGACGGCGACGAAGATGTCGATGCGGTCGAGCAGGGCGCCGGAGACCCGACGGCGGTAGCGGCTGATCTCGAGATCGCCGCAAGTGCAGCCGTCGTCCCCGGGGCCTCGGCCGCAGGGGCACTCGTTCATTGCCGCCACGAGCTGAAAACGCGCCGGGAATCGACAGGTCTCATTGGCGCGCACGACGAGTGCCTCACCCTGTTCCAAAGACTGCCGCAGAGACTCGAGGGCGTGGCGGCGGTACTCGGGTAGCTCGTCGAGGAAACAGGACGCCGTGTGTCGCGAGGCTGATCTCGCCAGGGCGTAGCGGGGAGCCACCACCCATCAGACCTGCTGAGGTGATTCCGTGGTGAGGGGCCCGGAACGGGCGTGCCTGAAGAAGCCCGCGGCCGTGAAGCCCTCCCACCACTGAGTGCACGGCGCTTACCTCCAGAGCTTCGTCGAAGTCCAGCGGCGGCAGAAGCCCGGGCAGGGCCTGGGCCAGCAGAGTCTTTCCGGCGCCCGGGGGACCGCTCATCAGCAGATGATGTCCTCCCGCTGCGGCAAGCTCGAGCGCGCGCCGCGCCACCCTCTGCCCTTTGACGTCGGCGAGGTCGGTGCGGAGAGCGGTCTGAGGTTCTTCCGGCATCCCGCCGCTGCCGACGGCGAGATCGCGCTCGCCACGTGCCCAGGCCACCGCATCGCCGAGCGAATCGATCGCCAGTGCCTCGACGTCGGGGACGGCGCTGGCCTCGTCGACATTGGCGGTCGGAACCAGAACGCGCCGCAGGTCGGCGGCGCGTGCCGCCATGGTGGCCGGTAGAACGCCCGGTACCGGCTGAGTGCGGCCGTCCAGCGAGAGCTCTCCCAAACATACGGTGCCCTCGAAGGGCTCTAGCGGTACGGTGCCATCGGCCACCAGCAGCGCCACCGCGATGGGCAGGTCGAGAGCCGAGCCCCTCTTACGTGTTCCCGCGGGGGCCAGGTTGATGGTCGTGCGCCGCGGCGGCAGCGCCAGCCCGCAGTGGCTGCAGGCGGCGTGTATCCGGTCGAGACTCTCGCGCACGGCGCTGCCCGGCAGGCCGACGATGGTCTGGCGTGGAAGGCCCTTGCCGCGGTGCGCCTCGACGGTAATGAGGGTTGCGTGCACACCGCTGATCACCGCCGAGCGGATGCGCGACAGCGCGGCCCGCTCGTCGTCCTGCACAGGCCTCCTGACGGGGTGAGCCCCGGTCTCGTCTCACGTCTCGGCGACGGGTTCCCCGCCAGGAGACGGCCAGCGCAGGGTAGTTTCTCGCCCCTGGGGGTGATTTCGTGTATGACGTGGCAATGGAACCCGAAACCAAGGTGACGGCTGCCGGCGGCATCCTCGAGCGCCGCGGCACGGCGGGCATCGAGATAGCCGTCGTTCACCGCCGGCGCTACCAGCACGTCGACGGATCGGCGGGGGACTGGGTCTTGCCGAAAGGCAAGGTCGAGGCGGGCGAGAGCATCGAAGAGGCGGCCCTGCGTGAGGTGGCCGAGGAGACCGGCTACGCGGCTCAGATCGTCGGGCCGTCGTTTCGTCTCGAGTACCTGGTGGCGGGTCAGCCGAAGGCCGTCTGCTTCATCCGAATGGCGGCCTTGGCTGTGATTGGCGAAGTCGATGCCTCGGAGGTCGATACCGTGTGTTGGTTACCGCCAGCGCAGACGATCGCACGCCTTACGTACGCCAACGAGCGGCAGATGGTAGCGCAGGTCTACGGCCTTGATGGGGATGCTGGCTGAGTCGCCACAGGGGTCGCCGAGGGTGGTGTCTCGTCCTACTGCCCGGTGCCGATGGTGTCGCGGATGACCAGCCGGTTACCGGGAAACAGCGTCGTGTTTGTGGCGATGCCGTTCCAGGCGCAGAGCTTCGCGACGGTTACGCCGAACCGTTGCGCGATACGACCCAGGGTGTCGCCGCGCCGTACCGTGTACGTGGTGGCGGCCGAGCTACCGTCGGTGTGCAGGGTGAGCTTGTCGCCGGGATAAATGCGGCTCGACGACAGGCTGTTCCAGGCGCGCACGTCGCGCAGCGATACTCCGTGCCGGCGCGCGATGGCATCGAGGGTATCGCCACGGCGTACGGTGTAGGTGATCTCTTGGGCAGAGGAGGCAGCCCTTTGAGGGCTTGTTGTGGGCTCGTCGGTGTTGGCGGCGACGGTCGACGTGTTGGTTGCCATGCCGCCGTAGTAGATGTCGAGTGTGTCGCCCTGATTGAGGCGATCCGACCGAAGACCATTCCATCGCTTCACGTCGACCACCCTGGTGTCGTAGGCGCGCGCGATCAACCACAGGCTCTCGCCGCGGCGAACGGTGTGTACGACCTTGGCGCCGCGCTCCACGCCCGACCGCTCGACCAACTCGGGGCGCACACTGCTCGGCACGGCGACGCTACCGGCAGCCTGGGCAATGGGAATCAGCAGCGTCGTGCCGACGCGAACCCGGCGCGGATCGCGAATGCCGTTGTAGTCGGCGACGGCGCGCCACGACAAACCGTAGTCGTCGCCGATCTTCGACAGCGTCTCACCGCGACCGACAACGTGCTCGGCGACGCGTACGCGATCGTCGACCGGAATGGCGGCGTAGGCTCCGCGGAATCTCTGCGCGTGGCCGGCGGGAACTCGCAGGGTGTACTCGGCGATCCTGGGCGTCGTGCGCCGTAGCAACTGCGGATTCAGGTCCTGGATCGTCTCGAGCGTCGTCCCGGCCGCCTCGGCGATGACCTGGAGATCGGTCATCGAGTCGATGGTGACCTCATCGAACACGAACGGCGGTTGCTCCTCGATGAGGAAGTCGTAGCGATCCGGCTCCGAGCCGATGAGGATGGCGGCGAGGATCTTGGGAACGAACTCGCGGGTCTCGCGCGGCAACGTTCGGGTTGCGGCCAGGCTCCAGAAGTCGCTCGTATTGGTGCGCCGAAGGGCGCGCCCGACACGGCCTTTGCCGCCATTGTAGGCGGCGATTGCCAGGTGCCAATCGTTGAACTCGGCGTAGTAGTCGAGAATGAAGCGCGAGATTGCCTCGGTCGCCTTGACCGGGTCGCGCCGCTCATCGACGAAGTAGTCGACGCGCAGGCCATAGAGACGCGCGGTGGGGGCCATGAGCTGCCAGAGCCCTACCGCACTGGCCCGCGACCGTACAACAGGCTTGAACAGGCTCTCGATGAGGGGGATCCACGCCAGCTCGGCAGGCACGCCGGCCCTGGCGAACGTCTCGAGGATCAAGGGCATGTAGCGCTGGGCTCGCTCGAGCCCCCCCTGGATGAATTCGCGGCGTTGCGTCGACAGGAATTTCACCGCTTCGATGACCCGCGGGTTGTCCACTGGCACGGGGATCGTGAAACGCGGCAGAGCCGGTAGCGTGTCGGCGAGGCGGGCTCGGAGCATATCGATCTCGGCGGAGCTGAGCATCGGGATCTCCTCGCTGGGGAGCTCGGGCGCGCTAGCCTCGACCGGGATTAGGTAGACGTCGAGCTGTTGTGTGTCGACCTGGTTGATGACGCTGTTGAAGGCGCTACGGAACTCCGCCTCCCGGCCCGGCGGAATGTCGGCCTCCATGAAAACGCTGATCGCGGCGTCGAAGTGTTCCTGGGCGGCCGCTTCATCGCCGGTTCGCAGTGCCTCCGCCCCGAGGCCGTACAGCCGATCCGCTTCGACGCGCAGCTCCTCTACGGTGGGTTGGGGCTCTTCGATGACCGTGGGCGGTTGGAGCTCGGGTGGTGGTGCCGACGCCCGGGCGCAACCGATGGCGGCGACGGCGCCCAGAATGAGCAGGACGACGGCCGGCTTGCGGCTCGGTGAGTCAGCGTCGCTGGAACAGATCGTGGTCTTCACCAAACTCGTACGCCAGGGGAGTGATGATCGTATCTGGGCCGATGCGTATGGTCTCGCCTCGTTCGAGTGCGCGCCGCACGTCCGCCTCGGCAACGAAATCAACCGGTGGTGCAACCGTTGCGCTTCCCGCCTCCCGCTCCTGATTCGTCGGTCGGTTCACCGGAGCCGCCGCGTACGCCCCGCGCGATGGCTCTGGCATCGTCTTGCCCACGGCTCCAGAGCCACCGTGCTGGTATGTCGCGCAACCGCAGCCATCCTCATGCTCCGGCGAGTTGGCCGAACCCGGGATACTGGTTGCCGCGCCGATTATACCTCTGCCGCGTAGAAACTCACCGATCTTGCCTTCGAGGTCGTCGCTGTGCGGGGTGGCGGCTCGTTTCCCGGGGACGGTCGCCCGCTGCCGCGAAGCCGGTTGTGGATCCGTCGCAGCGGTGCCGCGAAACGGTCGCTTTCCATACGCCAGGCGCTTGGTATTGATCAAGTGTTGCGGGCCGATGTTGTCGGAAGTGATGTTGTTACCCCAGGAGCCACAGCCGAGCGTCATCGACGGGAACAGACCGGTCGTCAGCCCCACCGCCCCGACAGCGGCGACGGTGTTCACCAGCACACGATGGGCCGGCTTGTGTAGACCGAACTCCAGCACCACGTCGTCGTCCTGCGAATGGATCACCATCGAGTGCCCCTGTCCACCGAACTCGAGCAGCTGCTTGCAGCGTTCGCAGCCATCCTTCCAGTCCTCGACCTCGTAGAATGCCAGCACTGGCGAGAGCTTCTCGTGCGATAGGGGATAGTCGCGTCCGACACCCTCCTGTGGACACACCAGCACTCGGGTCTCGGCGGGAACGTCGATTCCCGCGGCATCGGCGACGGCTAGCGCCGTCTGGCCCACCAGCGCGGTGTTGACGAGCAGCTTGTCGGTAATCAGCACCGCGGCCAGGCGCTCGCACTCGGCAGGCGACAGGAAATAGCCCCCGTTTGCCTCCACGGCCGTGACCACACGGTCGCGAATCATCCGGTCGCAGATGATGGCCTGTTCGGAAGAGCACAGCGTTCCGTTGTCGAAGGTAGAGCCGGCAATGATGTCGGCGACCGCCTGCTCGATGTCGGCGCTGCGCTCGATGTAGGCCGGGACGTTGCCTGGCCCGACACCATACGCTGGCTTCCCGGCCGAATACGCCGAGCGCACCATCGCCATTCCGCCCGTTGCCAGGATCACATCGATGTTGCGGTCGTGCATGAGCTCGCGCGTGCCCTCGATCGTCACCACCGTCATGCATCCGATGATGTCTCTTGGCGCTCCGGCGGCGACCGCCGCCTCGTGCATTACATCGGCGGCGGCCTTGACGCAGGCCTTGGCGTTGGGGTGGGGGGAGAGCACCACCCCACAGCGTGCTTTGACGGAGATGAGTGCCTTGAACATCGTCGTCGACGTAGGGTTGGTGGTGGGAATGATCCCCGCCACCACCCCGACCGGCTCGGCAATCTCACGCACGCTCGCCTCGGAGCGTTCGCGGATTACTCCGACGGTTCGCATGCCGCGCATGGCCGCGACGACACGCTCGAGCACGAAGTTGTTCTTGGCAATCTTGTCGCCAACGTTGCCGTAGCCGGTCTCGTCGACGGCCATCGCCGCCAGTCGGGCGCTCTCACGTAGGCCGGTCGACGCCATCGCTTCTACGATCGCGTCGACCTGTTCCTGTGAAGCCTGTTCGAGCTGTGCCTGTGCCGCAGCTGCGGCGCGGGTCAGCGAGCGCACCTCGTGGATTGATCGCAGGTCGCGATCAAGATCCGGCAGACTCATTGCCGAGGCCTACGCCTCGACGGTCCATTCGGGCGCCCCCGCATCACTCGAGGCCTGACTCCGTGTTGGCTACTTCGCTGTCGGTGCCGGTTTCAGGTCGGTTTCCGGCAGGATCTTTTCGACTTCATCGTGTGGCCGTGGGATCACATGGACCGCCACGAGCTCACCGACGCGTCGTGCAGCAGCAGCTCCGGCGTCAGTGGCAGCCTTGACCGCCCCGACGTCGCCGCGTACCAGAACGGTGACGAACGCGGCGCCGATTTGCTCGCGTCCGATCAGTTGAACGTTCGCTGCCTTTACCATCGCGTCGGCTGCTTCGATCGAGGCGATCAAACCCCGGGTCTCCACCATTCCCAGCGCTTCGTAGGAAATTGACATGCGTCACTCCGTGCAAGGGCCGCACCCCTCAGGGCCCGTGTGTTCCCGGCCTCGTCGAGCCGTTGAACCCGCAGCTTGCTCGAGCCGCGAATCCCGTCTGCCGGAACGGCCGGAAGGTAGCATGGGAATGCCCCTAGCGGTAGACTAGGCGATCACGGCCTGTGGGGACGGGAGGCCGTAATCGCGCGGGATCCGGCTGGCCTCCGCCGCCCTTGCCTTCCCGCGACCGCGACTCTTTCGGAGGAAGTTTCATGTCCACATCATTGGTCCGCGAAGGCGCGCGGCCGGCACGGATCGTCTGTGCCCTCGCCCTGGTTGCCACCGTAGCTGCTGTCGGCTGCGCTGCTGACGAGACGCCGCAGGTGGACGTCCAGGTGCGGCTCGACCTTCCGGAGAGCGCGGCGCTCGGCGAGCCGTTGGATATCGGATACGAATGGACGCCGGCCAGCGACTTCGGCGCCCCCGCCGATGACTACCGGATCTTCGTCCACATGATCGATCCGGACGGCAATATCCTGCTGCAGGACGATCACTATCCACCGCAGCCCACCAGCCAGTGGCGCGGAGGCCAGGCCGAGGAATATCGGCGCTGGTATGACCCGCCGAATACGATCGAGGCCGAGTACCTGGATTTCGTCGTAGGGCTCTACTCGGAGGACACTGCCGCTCGCGTTCGCGACGCTGCCGGCGATTGGGCCGAGGGGGTGCAGGTGCATCGCATGGGAGTGCGTGCCGACGACGTCTCGGGGATTCCGCTCTACATGGAGGGCTGGCATCCGCCGGAGCAGGTCGAGGATCTCGGACCACCCGAGCCGCGGGAGTGGCGCTGGAGTGAGCAGACGTCCCGCGCCGTGTTCACCAACCTGCGCAAGGACGCGGTATTGCATTTGCGCGCACACGGGCCATTCGATGAGGTTGGCGCGCAGGAGGTAGTGCTGCGCATAGGTGGAAACGAGGTGGCGAATATCGCGGTCACCGGCGCCGATGAGTTCCTCGAGCGGATCGCGATTCCCGCTTCGGCCATGGGCGACAATGAATGGGTGGAGTTGAACCTCGAGGTGACGCCGGCTCTGGTGCCGCAGGAGCTCGATCCGAGCTCGCTGGATGATCGTCAGCTTGGGCTACAAGTGTTTTCGATGTACCTGTCATCCTCCTGAAACGGTGGTGGGGCTGCCGTCTCAGTAGGGCAGGGGAGCCAGGAGTACGACGTGAGCGATAAGGACGGGGCAGTGAGCAAACAGGCGAAGGAACGACTCAAGGCGGCGAAGAACGCCATCGAGCAGATCGAGCGCGCCCACGGCAAGGGCTCGATCATGCGGCTGGGCTCCACCGACCATCTCGATGTGCCTGCCATCCCGACCGGATCGATCACTCTCGATGTTGCCATCGGCGTCGGGGGTGTGCCGCGTGGTCGCATCGTAGAGATCTACGGGCCCGAGTCCTCTGGCAAGACGACGCTGGCGACTCATATCGTCGCCAACGCCCAGCAAGCCGGCGGCATGGCGGCGTTCATCGACGCGGAGCACGCGGTCGATCCGGAATACGCCCGGGCGCTGGGTATCAATCTCGAGGACTTGCTGGTATCGCAACCCGATTCCGGTGAGCAGGCCCTGGAGATTTGCGAGACGCTGGTGCGATCGGGTGCCCTCGATGTTGTGGTGGTCGACTCGGTCGCGGCTCTAGTGCCGCGAGCCGAGATCGAAGGGGAAATGGGCGATATGCAGCCCGGACTACAGGCACGACTCATGTCCAAGGCCATGCGCAAGCTCACCGCGGTGGTATCGAAGTCCATGACCACGTTGATCTTCATCAACCAGGTGCGCGAGAAGATCGGCGTCATGTTCGGCAACCCCGAAACCACTCCCGGTGGGCGGGCGCTGAAGTTCTACTCGTCGGTCCGCATGGATATCCGCCGCATCGGCTCGATCAAGGACGGCGATCAGTTCGTTGGTAACCGCACCCGCGTCAAGGTGGTGAAGAACAAGGTGGCGGCGCCGTTCCGCATGGCCGAGTTCGACATCATCTACGGTCAGGGGATCTCGCGTGAGGGCGAGCTTCTCGACCTCGGCGTCACCGAGGGGATCGTCGAGAAGTCGGGCTCCTGGTACTCATACGAGGGTCAACGAATCGGGCAGGGGCGCGAGAACAGCAAGCGCTTCATGTGCGAAAACATCGAGGTGGCAGCGGATATCGAGCGACGGTTGCGTGAAACCTACGGCATTAGCCCCTTGTCGCAGACCGCTGCGGAGGCCACCGAGAGCGTGCTGGCTAAGGCCAACGCGGAGCCGGCGGCGCAAAAGGCATAGTTGGGCAGCGTTTTCGCCACCTACCGTCTAACACCGGTCCGCAGCCTACCTATGCTCCTGGTGCGCTGCCAGGTCCTTCAGTCTTCTCCGGGTGCTCGAACGTCGAGTCGCCCGTCGACAGCACCTTGCGAAAGCAGAAGATCACCAGGCCCAGGATAAACACCCAGGCGAGGATCAGGAACGTCCAGCCGACGCCGTTCATGCCCATGAGCGTGGTCCCCGTTTATGCCGAATCGGCGTGCGAGTGGTTGCGCCAGGCGTAGGACACAGCGACGCAAAAGGCGAGGAAGATCCCGATCATGGTGAGCCGGGCGGCGCGCACATAGGGCACGAAGTCCGGGTTGACGCCGTCGTAGCGGAGCACCGGCGGAAGGATCTGGAAGATCCAGCTACCGAGGATCACCAGCAGCATTGTGGGCGTGACGTATTTGATGATCACGCGGAAGATCTTGGGAACCTGCAGGTCCGCGCCGCTGGTGAGCTCGTTCCAACCGCGGTCGATGCCGAACACCCAGGCGAACAAGATGATCTCCACGGTGGCGAATAGCACCAGGCCGAAGGTGCCGGCCCAGAAATCGAACTCACCCAGGAATCCCTGCTGGTTGTAAAAGATTACCGGCTGGCAGCCGACGAACACCATGGCGCCGAGCACGACCGCGGCCTTCTGCCGGGTCATGCGGTACTCCTCCTGCAGAAACGCCATGATCGGTTGCCCCATGGCGAGCGACGAGGTGATGCCGGCGAAGAACAACAAGGCGAACCACAGGGCGCCGAAGACCTGGCCCGCCGGGATCTGTTGGAAGAGGGTAGGCATGACCGCAAACGCCAGGTCGAAGCCGGAGCCAGCCAGCTCCTGGGTGCGCTCGAGGCCGAAAAACGCCACCGCGGCGGGAATTGCCAGCGTACCGCCGAGGACCACCTCGGCAAACTCGTTAGTCGCTGCCGTTGCCAGCCCCGTGAGGGCGATGTCGTCGTTCTCACGCAGGTAGCTGGCGTAGCAGTGAATCGACCCGAGCCCGAGGCTGAGCGTGAAAAACACCTGCCCGGCTGCCGCTAACCACACGCTGGGACTGGTGATCATCTCCGGCACCGGGTTCCAGACGAAGCCCATGCCGGCGCTGACACTGTAGTCGGGCAGAGCAGGGTCCGGAGCGCCCAGCGTGAGCACGCGGATCACCAGCACGATGGCGAATACGAAGAGTGTCGGCAGGGCGATCTTGGCGACCGCCTCGATGCCCCCCGAAACGCCCTTCGACAGTATCCACACGTTGGCGCACAGGGTCACGAGGAACAGTGCCCATGCCCACGACACCGATGTGAAGTAGGTGAGCCCGGCGCCGGATACGGCCGGATCGCTCATGTCGATGGGGATCCCGTGGTAGCTGCGCAGGAAGGCCACCATGGGCTCATACTCGGCGGCGCCCCAGTACGATCCGGTGGCCGTGAAGATCGTGTAGCCCAACGACCACGACTCGATGTAGGTGTAGTAGATCATCACCACGAGCGGCATGAACAAGCCCGCGACGCCGACGTACTTGGCCGCCGGATGATCCCATATCTTGGCCATCATCCCGGGCGTCGAGGAGTGCCCGTGGCTCCCACCGTAGCGCCCGATCGACCATTCCACCCACATCAGCGGGATGCCCAGCAGCAGGAAGCAGATGAAGTAGGGAATCATGAAGGCGCCGCCGCCGTTCGATGCGGCCTGCACCGGGAAGCGCAGGAAGTTGCCCAGTCCAACGGCGTTACCGGCCATCGCCAGAATCAAGCCGACCCTGGTACCCCAGCGTTCTCTGTCACTCATGCGCAGCTCCCGTACTGGGAAAAACCGCCGGGAAGTCAAGCCCCGGACGGGGCTTTGTCGGCCCGAGATCGCCGGCTACTATAGCAAATATGCCTGTTTGACTGGTCAGAGGTCACGGGCTATAAGGTCTCCGTCTGTGGGTAAGCTCGCGCCGCATCGAGTCCAGTGCGCCCGCTCCAGTGCGCCCGCTCCAGTGCGCCCGCTCCAGTGCGCCCGCCCCCAACCTCCCGCCAGCGTCCTTTGGTGGGCTCGTAGCTCAGTCGGTAGAGCGAGGGCCTGAAAAGCCCTGCGTCGGTGGTTCAATTCCGCCCGAGCCCACCACAATATTCCCCGGCTTTCCTAGCTATTTCGGGGTTTTGGCGGCATCCACCCGGCGACACCGTTTTCACCATACGGGGCCATACGGGACCATATTTGGTCTCAAAAGTGGCACGAAAGTGGCACCCGCCTCATACCTGGTGCTCATTCCGCACCCTGGGAATCACGCTGGGTGCGGCTACTGGAGCCCGCAGCATGGCGGCCCTCAACGCGTCCTCGGCGGGGGTAGGCTCCCGCGTATGAAGCTCACCCCCAGCACCCAGATCGCCCACCTTGACGGCATCTGGCTGGAGACATCCTCGGCCCTGCGGCAATGCAACATCCGCACGCTGGCCGACCTCACGCTGGTGAACCTGGCCACGACACCGACAGCGATCCTAGAGGAACAGCTAGCGATCCTGCTGGAGGCTGCTGAGGTGGCCGGGGTGGAGAACAGGGAGAGGTAGCGCGGCAGCACCGCCAACGCTCGCGCTACCCGTCTCAGGACGCTAGAGTCCGTCGGCACGAGCCGCTGAGCGGTGGTTGCGGTATGGCGACGTGAACCTCACAGTGGGCGATCTTTCAATCCTCTCCCGACCCGTAGGCCGGGAGCTGCGATTCCTCCGAGTGCCGCTGGTAGGGCGGCTCCGCGACGAGTGCCTCAACGCCAGGCTGTTCTTTTCGATCGAGGATGCCCGCAGAAAGCTCGAAGCCTGGAGGCTCGACTACAATGCCCACAGACCCCACAGCTCACTGGGCGATCGAACTCCTACGGAGTTC
>PVBE012415213.1_pt1 | contig 58378 bp, 56 predicted proteins | sample 1631181 | NCBI WGS metagenome assembly PVBE01 (sample SAMN08397723, study PRJNA350692) | Marine metagenome, whole genome shotgun sequencing project. | isolation source: water | place: Pacific Ocean | collected 2012-04
CGGGAGTCCGTGCTGGTTACAGCGTTCGACGATCCGCAGCGGCGTCCGGCGATCATCGAGGAGTTACTGCGCTGGGAGCCACCGTTGGGTGCCCTGCCCAGGATCGCTACTCGAAACGCCGAGTGGCAGGGCACCGGGATTCCTGCCGGTTCGTTGCTGCTGTTCGGGATCGCCGCGGCCAACCGGGATCCCACAGTCCACGATCATCCGGACGAGTTCGACCCGGATCGCGACCCGGTTGGCCTCATCAGTTTCGGCTCGGGTCCGCACTTCTGTCCGGGTTCACATTTGGCCCGTCGAGAACTCCTGACGGGTCTCGACGTGCTCCTCGAGAGACTTCCCGGCCTCCGCCTCGACGACCCCACCGGAATCGAACCGGTATCGACAACCCTGCGTGCGCCCGAAGCCGTCTACGCCGCCTGGGACCCCGCTTAAGCACGGACCGCGTTCCAGCAAGACGCCTACGCGTATTTACACCAGGGGGCTCCGGTGTCGTACCGCACACAGGTAACGGTGGCCAGCGAGTTGGCCACCTAGCCTCTGCCTCAACAGCAGCAGGGGTTCTGCTTTAGTAGTTCATCCCCTACGTGTAGATACGTACAGCCGCAAAACCCCAGGTCGAAGCGTGGACCGTACTGGACTCGAACCAGTGACCTCTCGCGTGTGAGGCGAGCGCTCTAGCCAACTGAGCTAACGGTCCGCTGGGCGAAGAGGGTACCGGCGGCGTCGGATGACCGGTCAGGGCACCGGGGTCCCCGGTGGTGCCACGCAAACCTGTTCGGTCCTCGATGGGAGTAGCACGGCCACTGCCGCCGATGCACCAACCATCGGACAGGTGGTCCCAGCCACGCCCCGAGCCACGATCACCGGCGTCTCGACCGTGCACGGCACCACCTGGACCGTCGTGGACAGTTCAACGCAGCGGCCCGCCTCCATTCTCGACGGCACCTCTCCCTCCGGCCCCAGGACCGCGGTGGCGATGAGAATTCCCAGCATCACCGCGAGGGCCAGCACCACCGGCCCGACCCGCAGTGCACACCCGGCAGCCGTCGATACCTCGACCCCGTCGAATGAATCGCCCTGTCGTCCATCAGGACGGTCATCCACCGGAGGTCCCGTCGAGGGGCGGCGAGGTGCCGGGGCCTGCCGACGAGACCGGTCATAGGCCGCCCGTCGACCCACGTCGCCCAACACCCGCCAAGCCTCGTTGACTTCAGCCATCCGTTCGGCTGACCCGGTTCGCTTGGTCGGGTCGACCACCCAATCAGGGTGGAGTCGTCGGGCCAGATCTCGATAGGCGTCGCGCACGACTTCGGGTGCGGCATCAATCGGTACCCCGAGCGTGCGGTAGTGGTCGACGGGACCGGTCACCGGCTCACCCTACGGTCGAGTCAGCAATCGTGACCGGGGCACCCGACGCCGGACCTAACGTGAACAGCGTGGACGACCTGATCTGCCCGGGCTGCGGCGAAGACGACGACCTGTCGGGGCATCGTGATGGCAACCCCGGCCAGCAGACGATCACCGTGACCTGCGGATCGTGTGCCCTCTCGTGGGTCCGGGACCTGAAACCCACCTGCCCGACGTGTGGCAGCGCCGAGGTCCGGACCGCGTTGCAGTCCATTGTCGACAAGTCCCGTGGAACCCAGCTGTCCATCCAGTCGATGCGGGCCGTGTACCTGTGCCCGACGTGCGACCCCGAACGCCTGGCCGACTGGAACAAGACCAACTCGCCGCTGCGACCCTCCGAACTCCCCCACGACGTCGACTGACGGGTCTGCCCGTCGCAGAAGACCTTCGACTACCCGCCCACCAAGCCTTCGACCACCGCTTCAAGTCCGGCCACACGGCTCCCCTTCACCAGAACGGCGTCGCCTTGACCCAGCGCACGCTCCCCCAGCACGGCGATCGCAGCGTCCGTGTCTTTTAGTCCATCCACCCCGTAGAGATCGGTACCGGCGGCAAGGAGCTCCACGCCGAGATCGGCAGCGTGTTCAGCCACCTCCGCGTGTGCCGCCGGTCCGTCGTCTCCCAGTTCGGCCATCACGCCGAGCACAGCTATCCGCCGTCCGTCCTCCGGGAGGGCGACAAGCGCATCGAGGGCAGCCATTGTCGAGGTCGGATTGGCGTTGTAGGCGTCGTTTACCACGGTGCATCCCGACGAGCCGGTCATCACCTCCATTCGCCACGGGGTGAGCCGAGCTTCGGCCAGACCGGTCGCCACATCGTCCAGCCCGACTCCCTCCACCAAGCCGACCGCGGCAGCCGCCAACGCATTGGCCACCATGTGGGCACCCCGGGCGTCGAGTTTCACCTCGATCCGCCCCCACGGAGATTCCAGTCGGAAGGTCGGTCGGAGTACGTCATCGAGCCGTACATCCCGGGCCCTTACCTCGCCCAGGTCACCGAATGTCAGGACCGGGCATCGGGCCCGTTCCGCCTGGGCCAGAGCCTCGGGGACGTCGGCGTGGACCACAGCACACCCATCGGGCGGCAATCCGTCGAACAGTTCACCCTTGGTACGGGCAACGGCCTCCAGGAAACCGAAGCTCCCGGTGTGGGCATGCGCCACGGTGGTCAGTACCCCGACGTCGGGACGGGCCAGCCCAGCAAGGTCGGCAATATCGCCCTCGCTGCGAGCCCCCATCTCGACCACCACATGCGCGGCGTCGGCCGGCGCGCCCAGCAGGGTCAGCGGCACGCCGATCTCGTTGTTGAACGACCGGTCACTGGCGTGCGTCGTGGCGCTACGGGCCAGCACCGCTGCGACCAGGTCCTTGGTGGAAGTCTTTCCCACACTCCCAGTAATGCCCACCACACGGCCGCCACCGGCACCCACTGACCGGCGAGCAGCCGCACCAAGCGCCCTTAGCGCGACCGACGTGTCGACGACCCGTATCGCCGTCGTGGCCGGTGAGATCTCGTTGCGATCTGTCAGGTGAGCCGCCGCTCCGGCGGCAATGGCCGCCTCGATGAACTCGTGCCCATCGCGTTCGGCCACCAGTGGCACGAAGAGGCATCCCGGCGTGGCCATGCGGGAATCCTGGGTCGCTCCGTCGACCAACACGTCCTCACCGACCAGTTGGCCACCGGTCGCTCTCGCGACCTCTGACGTCCACATCCTCACGGTGCCCGGTACCTCACGGAACGCGACCCTACGATGCTCAGGTGTCTAGCCACCGTCGTCTTGTCGTCCTGTTCGGGGGTCGGAGTGCCGAGCACGATGTCTCGTGCGTCTCGGCCCGCCACGTGCTGGCTGCCGCGAACCCCGACCGCTACGAGCTCATCCCTATCGGGATCGACCGGGAGGGCCGCTGGGCCTACGCCGACGAGGCGGCCGATGCCCTGAGAGCTGGCAACCTCCCCGACCGCCTCGATCCGACGGGCACGGCCTGGGATCCACTCCCCCGCCTCGCCGAACTCGCAGCCCAAGCAGGACCTGATGCCGAGCCCGGGTCCCTGGTCGTCTTTCCCCTCGTCCACGGACCACTCGGTGAGGACGGCACGCTTCAAGGCCTCCTTGAGCTGGCCGACGTGCCCTACGTGGGGTCCGGCGTGCTCGGTTCCGCCCTAGCCATGGACAAGCTGGCCACCAAGGACGTCCTGGCCCACCACAACATCGCCCAGGCGCGATACCGGGCTATCCACGCCGACCGACTGGTCAACCCGGGAACCGACGCCAACTCCGAAGGGCACCGAGCCCTGTTGGTCGACCTGCTGGCTGACCTTGGACCGACGCTATTTGTAAAGCCGGCCAACATGGGTTCTTCGGTGGGCGTGTCGCGGGCCACCGACGAGGACTCCCTCGCCGAGGCCCTCGCCACCGCCGCCCTCTACGACGAGTGGGTGGTCGTCGAGGAAGCCATTGCCGGCCGGGAGATCGAGTTCGCCGTCCTAGGGGACCGGAACCCGCAGGTATCGGGACCCGGCGAGATCCGACCGGGTGACACCTTCTACAGCTACGCCGACAAGTACGAGAGCGACGCCGCCGAGCTCATCATCGACCCGGACCTCTCTCCAGAGGTGGTCGTTGGCTTCCAGGAGATGGCCGCCCGTGCCTACCTTGCCCTGCGTTGCACCGGCATGGCCCGGGTGGACTTCTTCATTGCCGACGACGGCCGGATGCTGTGTAACGAGGTCAACACGATCCCCGGCTTCACCCCGATCTCGATGTATCCGCGGCTCTGGCAGGCCGCCGGCCTCTCTTACTCGGCGCTCATCGACCGTCTGGTCGACCTGGCCGTTACCCGCCACACCCGGCGCCGTCGCCACACCGGCCGCTGATAACCAACCGTCGGGAGCGGACAACTAGCTACCGGCGGCGGGATCCAGCGACCGACGCAGGAACCGCAGCAGTTCGCCACGTCGCTGCACCACTGGACGCAGAGTCGGCCCCACGCCCGCAGCCCGCAACACCTCGATCTCGGTGGCTACCCCCACCACGGTCGAGTACGCACTCAAGAGGAGCAACTGGGCGTCAGTTCGTCGCATGCGTCCCGCCGCCATCTCGTCCTCCATCCACCGGCGGGCCCTGGCCATCAGGGGCTCTAGGTGAGTCCGAACCCGAACAGCGCCCGGCGAGTTGGGGCGACTGACCTCACGCAGCAGGCCCAACAGGACCGGCTGGTCCAGCGCCAGGCGAAACACCTCGCGAACCATTCCCTCAACACGCTCCCAGTCGCTTCTCCCGGCGGATCTGGACTCGACCAAGACCCCTTCCAATGCCATGGTCAGCTCGCCGGCGCAGTGGTCGACCACCGAGTCCAACAGCCGGCGTTTGGAGACGAAGTGGTAGAGGATCGTCTGCTTTCGGATCCCCAGACCGGCTGCCAGGTCATCCAGCGAGGTCCCGTCGTAGCCGGTAGTACCGAAAGAGGCGAGGGCAGCGTCCAACACCAGCTCTCTGGTATTGCCCCGCTCCCCGGTGGTCGCCACATCGCAACCGTAGCCCCCTTCTCTACCAGATGGTAAGGAGGCCAACCTTCTGGTAGAAACGACCCCGTGATCCCCGAATCCCTCGCTGGGCGGCGTATCGCCATCACCGGAAGCACCGGCTTCCTCGGAACCGCGCTCGTCGAACGCCTCCTTCGTTCGGCCCCCAACTGCGAACTCGTCCTGATCGTCCGGCCAGGTCGACGAGGCGCGGAGCGACGGGTCGAACGCGACATTCTTCGCAACGACGCCTTTGACTCACTGCGTGATTCCCTCGGTCCCGATGGTTTCGCCGAAATGGCCGCCCGACGGATCACGGCATTGGCTGGCGACGTCACCGTCGACGGACTCGGCCTGGACGACAATGGCCGGGCCGCTCTCGCCGCATGCGACATCGTCATCCATTCGGCCGCTGCGGTGAGCTTCGACTCGCCACTCGACCAGGCCATCGAGGTCAACCTGCTGGGACCAGTCCGAGTCGTCGAGACACTGTCCGAGCTGGGTGTGACCCCACACGTGGTGACCGTGTCCACCTGTTATGTGGCTGGCAGCCGTCGCGGTGCCGCCCCTGAGGAGCCGGTCGACGCTAGCCCGTTCTTCGTCGACGTCGACTGGCGCACCGAGGTCGACGCCGCACGTCGCATACGTCGCGAAACCGAGACGACCAGCCGCACCCCGGAAAGCCTCGCCGAGTTCCGCTCCAAGGCTCGCGGCGAACTCGGTGCTGCCGGTACGCCCAACCTTGCCGCCAAGACCGAGCAACTGCGATCCCGATGGGTCGACGACCGCATGGCCGAATCCGGTGTCGCCCGTGCCTCGTCGCTTGGCTTCCCCGACGCCTACGCCTACACCAAGGCCCTCGGCGAGATCGCCACCGCCGAGTCCCGAGGCGCCGTACCCGTCAGCGTGGTCCGTCCGGCGATCATCGAATCGGCCGTTGCCGACCCATCACCCGGCTGGATCCGTGGCTTCCGAATGGCCGAGCCGGTCATCATCTCGTACGCCCGTGGCCTCCTGAAGGAGTTCCCCGGCGTTCCCGAAGGAACCATCGACGTCATCCCGGTCGACTTCGTGGTGGCCGCCATCTGCGCGGTAGCTGCCCGCGGGCCCCTGGCAGCGGACGGTGGGCCCGACATCGTCCAGGTGGCCTCTGGTTCGGTCAATCCGCTTCGCTACGGCACCTTGGTCGACCAGGTGCGCGAGTGGTTCACCGAACACCCCATCTACGACGACATGGGCCAGCCCATCCCGGTGCCCGAGTGGTCGTTCCCTGGCCGGGGACGGGTCAAGAAGCAGTTGCAACGGGCCGCCACGATGCTCGACCATGCCCAGAAGGTGTTCGACGTCCTACCGGTACGGGGTCGCCAAGCTCTGGTGGGCACCCGCCTCGAGGAGCAGCGAGAGCTGATCCAGCGGGCTGAGGGCTACGTCGACCTGTACGGCGCCTACGCCGAGTGCGAGGCCGAATACGGACTGGACCGGCTACTAGCCCTCTGGGATTCGCTCGACGACGCCGACCAGGCGGCCTTCGCTTTCGACCCCCGGATCATCGACTGGGAGGCCTACGTCCCCGACGTCCACCTCCCATCGGTCGTCAAGGCCGGCCGGGTCCCCATGAAGCCACCGTCCCGGGGCGGCGAGAGCCGATCGGCCCGCCTACGCCGCCAGGCCCTGGCCCCAGAACGCCACCTGGCCGCCTTCGATCTGGAGAACACTCTCATCGCGTCCAACGTGGTTGCCAGCTATGCGTGGCTGGGTAGCCGACGTCTACGTGGTCGCGACCGGGTCCGCTTCGTGGCCGGGCTGGTAGCCGAGGCGCCTGCCCTGCTGTCGCTCGACAAGAAGGATCGCAGCGACTTCCTACGTCACTTCTACCGCCGGTACGACGGGGCCCCCGTCGATCAGATCACTATCGACGCCACCGAGAAGTTCAGCGAGATGATTCTGGCCAAGTCATTTCCGGCGGCCATCCGTCGGGTACGCGAGCACCGGGCTCTGGGCCACCGCACACTACTCATCACCGGTGCCCTGGACTTCGTCGTCGAGCCGTTCCGCCCGCTCTTCGACGACATCGTCTGTGCCGAGTTGGGCGTGGTGGATGGCAAATACGACGGCCAACTCACCTCCGTGCCACCGACTGGCGAGGCTCGCTACCAGGCCCTCGTCGACTACTCCGCAGCCCATGGTCTGGACCTAAGCGAGTCGGTGGCCTATGCGGATTCGGCCAGCGACCTTCCGATGCTCGAGGCCGTTGGCTTCCCAGTCGCCGTCAACCCGGAGACCCGTCTGGCCGGCATCGCCCGGAAGCGGGGTTGGCTCGTCGAGGACTTCCAGAAGTCGCCCGGCATGTACCGCAGTCCTTTACCACTGGCCCCGATGCGAACCGTGGGCACTACCAGATGAAGGCCCTGCAGTTCCGCCGGAACCTGCCCCGCTACGCGGCGGCCCGCGTGGCCGGCAGCATCACGCCCGGCCGGGGAGCGTCCGCCGGACCCCTCAAGCTCGTCGACCTCGACACCTCTCGGACGCCCGGCCCCGACTGGGTGCGGGTCCGCCCCCGTCTATCAGGCATCTGCGGCTCAGATCTGGCCACCGTTGACGGCCGCTCGGCCCGCTACTTCGAACCCCTCGTGTCGTTCCCGTTCGTCCCCGGCCATGAGGTGGTCGGCGACCTTGACAATGGCTCCCGGGTCGTCCTGGAACCGGTTCTGGGCTGCGTCAGCCGAAACCTCGATCCGACGTGCACCCCGTGCGCGGAGGGGCACCTCGGTAACTGCGAACACACTTCGTTCGGCGACCTCGGACCGGGGATCCAGATCGGTTCCTGCCACGACACTGGGGGCGGCTGGTCCACGGCATTCAACGCCCACCCCAGCCAGTTGCATCCCGTTCCCGAGACCCTCGACGACGAAGCGGCCGTCATGGTTGAGCCCACGGCCTGCGGGGTGCATGCCGCACTGATGGCCGAGGTACCCGAAGGCGGCGTGGTAGCCGTGCTGGGAGCCGGCACCCTCGGCTTGGTCACCCTGGCCGCCCTCCGGGCGCACGCGACGCCCGGCACCGTGGTGGCTACCGCCCGCTACCCCGAGCAGCGTCGACAGGCCGCCGCCCTGGGCGCAGACCAAGTGGTCGCTCCCGATGAGATCCGTCGGGCCGTCCGTCGGATCACCGGAAGCCGGGCCATCGGCGCACCCGGGCTCGGCGAGACCCCTACCGAAGGGTTGGTGGATCGACTCACCGGTGGCGCTGACGTGGTCATCGACTGCGTCGGATCTTCTTCCAGCCTCACCGACGCGCTGGCCATCGTCCGCCCAAGGGGTCGCATCGTGCTCGTCGGCATGCCCGCTGAGGTCTCCCTCGAGCTGACTCCCCTCTGGCACCGCGAGATCACCCTTGTGGGCGCCTACACGTACGGCACCGAGACGCTTCCTGACGGTACCGAGCGCCGCACCTTCGACCTGGCCGCCGACCTTGTCGGTGCTGCCAGCCTTGGTTCGCTCGTGTCGGCCACCTATCCCCTTGCCCGCTACCGCGACGCCCTTGAGCATGCGGCCTCGGCCGGGCGCCGGGGCGCGACCAAGATCGCCTTTGACCTCCGCGACGAGAAGGAACGCCTCCTGTGACTGGATACCTCCCATGACCGGACATCTCGCACCCCGACCGGGTTTCGTGCTCGACGTCGACCGCAACAGCCCGCCGATCGTGTTCCACCACGGCGAGGGCTTCCGACTTGAGAGGTTGCCGTCCGACCGCTCCCGTGTCATCTATCCGGCCGAACCGTTGGAGGGCCTCCCCGATCCGGACGGCGCCATCCGCCACGCCCTCCTCAACCCGATCGGCGATTCGGACCCGTTGCCGGCCCTACTGACCGCGGGCATGAAGCTGACCATTGCCTTCGACGACATCTCCCTGCCCCTGCCGCCGATGCGGCGGCCTGACATCCGCCAGCGGATCATCGAAGCTGTACTGGACCTGGCCGCCGAGGCCGGTGTCGACGACGTACACCTCATCGCCGCCCTGGCCATCCACCGGCGGATGACCGAAGACGAGCTGCGCCACGCGGTGGGCGACCGGGTGTACGACGCCTTCGCCCCCGATGGTCGCCTCTACAACCACGATGCCGAGGATCCCGACGGCATGGTGGTGCTCGGCGAGACCCCCCACGGCGAGGACGTCCAGTTCAGCAAGCGGGCCGCCGAAAGCGACCTTCTCGTCTACGTCAACATCAACCTGGTGGCCATGGACGGCGGCCACAAGAGCACGGCCACCGGCCTATCGGGCTACACCGGCCTGCGCCACCACCACAACGTCAAGACCATGCAAAACTCGAAATCGTTCATGGACCGCGAGAACTCTGAACTGCACGCCTCCAACTGGCGGATGGGCAAAGTTGTTCGGGACGCTGGCGTGAAGATCTTCCAGATCGAGACGACGGTCAACAACAACACGTTCGGCCGGGAAGGCCCGCTCGCTCTCCTCCAGAAACGCGAATGGGAGTGGTCGGCCCGTGACCGCATGCAGTTCCTCGGCATGAAGGCCGGCCTGGAGATCATGCCGACCAAGACCAAGCGAAAGGTCTTCTCGTCGTGGCAGGCGCCCTACGCCCTCACCTCGGTGCAGGCCGGTGAGGTTGAGGCCGTCCACGAGGTCACCACAGCCAACGTGTACCGCCAGCAACTGGTACCCGTCGAAGGCCAAACCGACATCCTGACCATGGGCCTTCCCTATATCTGTCCGTACAACGTCAACTCGATCATGAACCCGATTCTCGTCATGTGTCTCGGGCTCGGGTACTTCTTCAACCTCTACAAGGGGAAGCCGCTGGTGCGGGAAGGTGGTGTGCTCATCATGAGCCACCCCACCCCTTGGGAGTTCAACCCGATCCACCACCCGAGCTACATCGACTTCTTCGAGCAGGTGCTGGCCGATACCACCGATCCGATAGAGATCGAGCGCAAGTACGAAAAGCAGTTCGCCGAGGACGAGTGGTACATCCACCTGTACCGCAATTCATACGCCTACCACGGTGTGCACCCGTTCTACATGTGGTACTGGGGCAGCCATGCCCTGCAGCACCTCGGGCGGGTCATCATCGTCGGTGGGGACCCGGCGGCCGTCCGCCGCATGGGCTTCCAGTCGGCGTCGACACTGCAGGACGCCCTGGAGATGGCATCTGACGTGGTGGGTCCTCAGCCGACCATCACCCATATGAAGAACCCACCCATCCTGATGGCAGACGTGACCTGAGTCGTGGTAACCGCCCAATGAGTTTTGCGGCCCGATCTGTGGCGAAGGCTCGCTCGATGGCGGGCGGCCTCGGCTTCCCGTGGCGTGCAGCGCCCGTGCCCACCGGCATCGAGCCACCGTCGCCCGACCACGGCTTGGGGGCCGACTACGACACCGGGTGGGCACGTCGGTATCCAGCCCGGGTGGCCAGAGCCGCCATCCTCGAATCGGTGATGCGCCCGGCCATGGCAGTTCTGGCGTCGCCCGCCCGACGAGGCCTCGACCGGCTCGACTGCCTAGACGGTTCCGTGGTTTTCGTGGCCAACCACCACAGTCACGCTGACACGCCGCTGCTGCTGACGTCGATCCCCGAGCCGTGGCGCCACCGCATCGTGGTCGGAGCGGCCGCCGACTACTTCTTCAGCAACCGGATGTCCGGCGCGGTCTCAGCGTTGGCTATCGGCGCCGTGCCCATCGAACGCAGCAAGGTCGGGCGCAAGTCGGCCGACATGGCCCGTGGGTTGATCGACGACGGGTGGTCGATCCTCCTGTACCCGGAGGGCGGTCGAAGCCCCGACGGGTGGGGCCAGGAGTTCCGGGGCGGAGCCGCCTACCTGGCCATCCGCTGTGGTGTACCTGTCGTACCCATCCACCTGCAGGGCACCGGTCGGATTCTGCGTAAGGGACGAACCCTGCCCCGTCCGTCACGCACAACGGTCACGTTCGGCGACCCGTTGACGGCCGACCACGATGAGAGCGCCCGGGCATTCGCCGTCCGCCTGCAGGCCGCAGTGGCCGCTCTCGGCGACGAGGCGACGTCGGACTGGTACCAGGCCCGCATTCGTGCCCACGCCGGCACCTCGCCCGGCCTAACCGGACCCGACGTGGGGGCATGGCGTCGAGCCTGGGCCCTTGGCGACCGTGACCGCAGTTCACAACGTCGCCGACGTCGCTGGCCGGCGCTCTGACTAGCGTCATTTCGCTCGCACTTCACTTTTAACCCAACTACTGGCTTTATTTGGGTACTCGACTCCCCTAGCCAACCAACCACATAGATAATCTTGGAACATTGATAAATAATCCGACCAGGATCACCTGCATTCTTCGAAATCCACCGCCCAGCCTCTGCGAGATGCGCACCGCACCCCGCCGTCCCACCTAGAGGAATCCACCCCTATGACAGTCGCAGCATCCACCCCCATCCAACTGATCCAGGGCGTCTACGCGACTCTCGACGAGCGGGTAGCCACCGGCCGTCGCCGTCTGGGCCGTGCTCTCACCCTGGCTGAGAAGGTACTTGTCAACCACCTTGACGATCCGGAGGCCTCCGGCCTCGAGCGCGGCGTCTCCTACGTCGACCTACGACCGGACCGGGTTGCCATGCAGGACGCGACGGCCCAGATGGCCTGGCTGCAGTTCATGACCGCTGGCCTCGATGAGGTCCGGGTCCCCACGACCACCCACTGCGATCACCTCATCGAAGCTCGCGATGACGGCAAGTTGGACCTGGCCACCGCCCTCGACGGCAACCGCGAGGTCTACGACTTCCTGGCTTCGGTCTGCGCCCGCTACGGCGCCGGTTTTTGGAAGCCCGGCTCAGGGATCATTCACCAGGTCGTCCTCGAGCAGTACGCCTTCCCCGGCGGGATGATGATCGGGACCGACAGCCACACCCCCAACGCCGGTGGACTCGGAATGGTTGCGGTTGGCGTAGGTGGCGCAGATGCCGTCGACGTCATGACGGGATTCCCGTGGAACGTGCGTTGGCCCAAGTTGATCGGCGTGAAGTTGACCGGCGAATTGAACGGATGGACAGCCCCGAAAGACGTGATCCTGAAAGTCGCCGACATCCTCACCGTGAAGGGCGGAACCGGTGCCATTGTCGAATACTTCGGATCAGGTGCACGGAGCATGTCGGCCACCGGGAAGGCCACCATCTGCAACATGGGAGCAGAGATCGGCGCCACGACCTCGATGTTCGCCTATGACGACGCCATTGGCCGCTACCTCAAGTCGACGGGTCGTGAGGCCGTGGCCGACGCCGCCAACGCCGTGGCCCAACATCTGCGAGCCGACGACGAGGTTGAGGCCGACCCCGGCTCCTACTTCGACGAGGTCATCGAGATCGACCTGTCAACCCTGTCGCCGCACATCAACGGCCCCCACACCCCCGACTTGGCCCGTCCGGTCGCAGACCTTGGGGCCGAGGCCAAGCGCGAGGGCTGGCCGCTGGAGGTCAGTGCCGGGCTCATCGGTTCGTGCACCAACTCCAGCTACGAGGACATGACACGGGCGGCAAGCATCGCCCGTGACGCCGAAGCCAAGGGCCTGACCGCCAAAGCACCACTACTCATCACCCCTGGCTCCGAGCAGGTCCGGGCCACCATCGAGCGAGACGGCCTGCTGGCCGACTTCGAGGCGCTGGGCGCCCAGGTGCTGGCCAACGCTTGTGGGCCCTGTATCGGCCAGTGGGACCGTCAGGACCTCGACGACGGGATCCCCAACTCCATAGTCACCAGCTACAACCGGAACTTCCCCAAGCGCAACGACGGCTACGCCACGACCCACGCGTTCGTGACCTCCCCTGAGACGGTGATCGCCCTGACCATCGCCGGCCGACTCGACTTCGATCCGGCCAACGACACACTGCTGAACGAGGCCGGCGACGAGGTCCGCCTCACGGTGGGCGACGGCGAGGAACTGCCCGCCGACGGCTTCGACCCGGGGGAAGAGACCTTCCAGGCCCCGCCGGCCGACGGTTCGGACATCCAGGTCGAAGTGTCACCGACGAGTGACCGCCTGCAACTACTGACACCGTTCGCGGCATGGGACGGTGGTGACCTGACCGACCTAACCGTTCTGGTCAAGGCGCAGGGCAAGTGCACCACCGACCACATCTCGATGGCCGGCCCGTGGCTGAAGTACCGGGGCCATCTCGAGAACATCTCGGGCAACGTCTACATGGGAGCCGTCAACGCCTTCACTGGCGAAGTGGGCACCGGCTGGGACGTCACCGATGGTGAAACCCGGACCTATCCGGAGATCGCCCGCCGCTACCACGAGGCCGGCGTGGCCTGGGCGGCCATCGGCGACGAGAACATGGGCGAGGGGTCGTCGCGTGAGCACGCAGCCATGGAGCCCCGCTTCCGTGGCGCCAAGGTGGTCATTGCCCGCTCGTTCGCGCGAATCCACGAAACGAACCTGAAGAAGCAGGGCGTCCTACCGCTGACCTTCGCCGACCCCGCCGACTACGACCTGATTGGGCCCGAGGACCGCATATCGGTGGTCGGGGTGGCTGACCTGGCACCCAACGTACCGGTAGCCGTGGTGGTCGCCGCTCCTGACGGCACCGAGACCCGGATCAGCTGCCGGCACACCTACTCGGCCGACCAGATCGAATGGTTCAAGGCCGGTAGTGCGCTGAACCTCATCCGGGCACGCTCCGTCTCCTGACCGGAGCCACGGCGGTCTCTCACCCACCGACCCTTTGTTCGACTGGCCCACCAAAGTCGATTACAACCAGCCTGTCGGAGCCCCAACGAAAGCCTGATTCGACCGGCCATTGCCGACCGTGCACCAGACCCCATCAATCACCTCGCACGAGAAGCGTTCCAGGCAGACAGACTGTTCGCACTACCGATGGCGTGTCGGCTGTCCGCAAACACCAGTGGCCACCACCGATTCGTCAGCACCAAAGCTCACTGAAATGACGTGGTTCACCATGAGCTCTTCCAGTGAAGGGCTGTACTGTTCCTAGAAGCGGGATTCTCACCCGCAGACACCGAACAAGTATCGACCGTCGTCTAAAGAGTAAGGACCCCTGTGGCTACCTATACCTGCAGCTCGTGCGGAATGTCCGTAAACGCCACTTGTGGCGCATGCGATGAACCCCTAGTTGACGCGATTTTGGACAAGGACGACGGCTCTACCGTTGAGGTCTCAAAGTGTCCCAATGGCCACGGGAAGATCAAGTCCCCGATGTGCTGTGGCGCCGACATGGCGTGCGCCGTCTAAAGCAACGACCGCTGACCAAGCGCCACCCAATTCACTCAGATTTTCCTATGGACCTCACCGACCTTGACATCGCCGATTCCGTCCTTGAACTAATTGGCAAGACGCCGATGGTCCGCCTGTCACGCATGGGTGCCGGCCTGGCCTGCCCGGTGGTCATCAAACTTGAAACCACCAATCCAGGCGGCAGCAGCAAGGACCGACCAGCCGTTGCAATGATCGACGCTGCCGAAAAGGCTGGCCTCCTTGCGCCCGGTGGGACAATCATCGAACCCACATCAGGCAACACCGGGGTCGGTCTAGCCATCGTTGCCGCTCAACGCGGCTACAAGTGCGTGTTCGTTATGACCGACAAGGTCAGCACCGAAAAGGTCTCACTACTACGGGCCTACGGAGCCGAGGTTGTCGTGTGCTCCGTCGCCGTTCCACCCGAGGACCCGCAGTCCTACTACTCGACAGCCGAGCGGCTCATGAATGAAACCCCCGGTGCCTTCCAGCCAAACCAGTACTTCAACCCGGCTAACCCCCAGGCCCACTACGAGACCACCGGACCCGAGATCTGGGAACAAACGAAGGGCCGCATTACACACTTCGTGGCCGGAGCCGGAACCGGTGGAACGATCAGCGGCGTCGGCCGTTACCTAAAGGAGCAGAACCCGAACGTGACCATCGTGGTCGGCGACCCTGAAGGTTCGGTCTACTCCGGGGGATCGGGACGCCCGTACCTGGTAGAGGGGGTGGGTGAGGACTTCTGGCCCGATACCTACCACCCTGACGTGGTCGACGCGACGGTGCCGGTGAGCGATGCCGATTCGTTCGCCATGGCCCACCGCGTCACCCGAGAGGAAGGGCTGCTGATCGGCGGGTCGGGGGGCACTGCAGTCGCTGCAGCGCTCGAGGTGGCTGCCGGGTTGACCGCAGATGATCTGGTGGTCGTACTGGTCCCTGATTCTGGGCGCGGCTACCTGACCAAGGTGTTCGACGACGGGTGGATGGCCACCATGGGATTCGACCGAGTGGACGGCACGGTGATCTCCGACCTCCTTGAAACCCGCGTCGGTGATCTGCCAGAGCTCATCTATGTCAGTCCGGAAGACACTGTGCGCGACGCAGCGCTGACTATGCGCAAGTACGGGGTGTCCCAGATCGCAGTGGCCAAGGGCGAGATGCCGCTGTCGGCCGCCGAAGTGATTGGTTCGGTATCCGAACTCTGGCTGATGACCCAGAGTTACCAGTCCGACGAGATTCTGGACAAGCCGGTTGAGGACGTCATGCAGACCGCCCTACCAACCATCGGGGCCGGTGAGCCAATCGACAGGGCCGCCGAACTGCTTGAGCATGCCCCGGCGCTGCTGGTCCTCGAGGGTGGGAGACCCAGAACGATCGTGTCGCGAACCGACCTCCTGGGCTTCTTGTCCCCCCACGACGAGAGGACCTGAAGTGACTGGGCCTGCCATGGGAGGTGACCCCTTGCTTTCGGGATTCGAGAACCCGGACGACTACGGATTTGAGACGCGGGCTGTCCGCGCTGGGCAGCCACATGATCCCCGAACCGGAGGAGTAGTCACTCCGATAGCCCTGTCGACCACGTTCGCCCAGGATGCCGTGGGAGAACCAAAGTTTGGCTACGAATACGCACGGACCGGAAACCCAACCCGGCACGCCTATGAAGAGTGCCTAGCCAGCTTGGAGGGGGCATCGCACGGCTTCGCCTTCGCAAGTGGGCTGGCCGCCGAGGACGCCCTGTTGCGAATGCTCGAGCCCGGAGATCAGGTCTTACTGGGAGACGATGCATACGGCGGAACGTTCCGTCTGATCTCGAAGGTCCATGGAGCCACGGGAATCCGACACACTGCGGTCGACCTGACAAATCCGGACGCCATTCGGGATTCTTGGACACCCGAGACCCGAATGGTATGGCTTGAAACCCCCACCAACCCGCTGCTTACCGTGATCGACATCGACCGAGTTGCCGACGTTGTCCACGAGCTCGGAGGAACCGTGGTGGTCGACAACACCTTTGCCACGCCCTACCTTCAACGCCCGATCTCCCTTGGCGCCGACGCCGTAGTGCACTCGGCGACCAAGTACCTCGGGGGCCACAGCGACGTAGTCGGCGGCTTCGTCGCCACCTCAGACAACCGGATCGCCGACCATCTGGGCTTCGTTCAGAACGCGGTGGGTGCCGTCCCTGGGCCATTTGACTGCTACCTGGTGCTACGGGGCATGAAGACCCTGGCTGTGCGCATGGACCGGCACTGCACCAACGCGTCGACCATCGTCGAGGTTCTAGTCCAACACCCCCGAGTGTCCCACGTGCTCTACCCGGGGCTCGAGGGACACCCAGGTCATGAGATCGCCGGACGACAGATGGACGGCTTTGGAGGCATGGTGTCGTTTCGTCTCGCTGGAGGACGGGAAGCCGCCGAGAAAGTGGCGGTCAGCACCGAAGTGTTCACCCTCGCCGAGTCGCTCGGTGCCGTGGAATCGCTCATCGAGCACCCCGGCGTGATGACCCATGCTTCGGCTGCAGGGTCGGCCCTCGAGGTACCGGACGACCTGATTCGGATCTCGGTGGGTATCGAGTCCGTCGAAGACCTGGTGGCGGACCTCGAACGGGCTCTGGCCACCGCCTAGACAACGTCCTGATCCCCACGGGGTGGTCTTCGCTCAGGTTCAGACCAGCCAGTGCAGCGAAGCCGGCGCACGAGCTCCGGCCACCTTGGTCAGCCCGTCTTGCGGACGATCCACGCTTCCTCGACCGGCCATTGCCTTGCCCAGTCGAGTTGCACGAACGGATAGCGAGTTTCTTCGGCTTCGACAGGTGGTTGAATTTCGATGAGGTTTTCGACTTCGAACCCGCAATCACGCAAGAGTTGGATGCGGTCACCGTGGGAGATGTGGAACTCGACCCCTGGATCATCTGGCCACTCAAACCGGTGCATGCCGAATTGCGGGCGCTGCAATCGGTCACTAGCTGGCTCGTTGTCGTCGAACACACAAAGTGTCATCAACACGGAGTTTCCTAGAAACGCCAGGCGGCCTCCGGGGCGCAGCACTCTCGCCGCCTCGGGGAGCCACCGGTACGGATCACACCAGATGGCCGCTCCGTACTCGGAGATCGCAAAGTCGAAGCTCTCGTCGGCGAACGGCAACCTCTCCGCATCGCCGTGAATGAGCGGAAACCGCAGGTCGAACTCTTTCTGGAAACTCGCCGCAGTTGCCAGTTGTGCCGCCGAGTTGTCGATCCCGACCGGTCGTCCACCCCGTCGCGCTAACCACGCCGAAACGTAAGCCGTTCCACACCCCAACTCGATCACATCGCCACCATCGAAGGTGTCGACTAATCCAACCGCAGACTCTGGGCTGCCGTAAATCCCCCATCTGGGCTGAGCATCACCCCAGGCCCGCCGGCCCGCCGCCACGTACTCGTCAGCCCAGTTGTCCCAAACGATCCGGTTCGATTGGACATGGCCGATAGGGCGCCTACGGTCCATCACCCAATTGAAGCACATAAGCCATGAACGATTTCCGGGCGAATGCGAGGCGATCTGGGCGCCGTGTGGCAGTCCAAAGCGGGTCGGAGACGACGGGCAGTAGGGCGAGTTGTCCGATGTGAAGGCCTGTTTCGCAGGTATCCATCCGGTGAACTCCCGGTTAGCGGACGATCCACGCGTCCTTGACCGGCCAACGCTGATCGAATCTATTGGAGCCCACTACCCAACCTGACCGGGGGTTCAGTCCTCGTCGGGAATGAGGCGGGCGTCAACGGTCACATCGCCCGTCCACGCCCAGAGCAGCACACACGTCTCGTCGCCAAACCTCTGAGCGTGACGTTCCCAGGGCTGGTGGTGAACCGACTCCCCCACCCTCTTGGTCTCGAACGGGCCGTCTCCTCGTTGGAATCTCGCCGCCCCGTGGAGCACGTGGTACGTCTCCTCGGCCGGATGCTCGTGGCGGGGGTAGTGCAGTCCGGCACCCCAGATGCCGAGGCCAGCGCTCACCAGTGACGACTCCACCAGGCCGCCGCGGCCGATGACCCGCACATAGCCGTAGTTGTCGAGGTAGTGCTGCGAGAGGGTCGCCCGGTACGCAGGTGTCTGGACCCAGCGCAGGATCGGCGCCGCCGCGGCAAAGGCCCGTAGCACCGACTCGACACCTAGCACGTCGCTCCGAGGGTCAACCTCGTCGAGCAGATGCGCCACTGGAAGCCGGACCGGGTCGGGACTAGCCAGGCCTCCGCCCTCCAGGGCATCGGTGAGGTGCCCGCCTACCTCAGCCAACATCGGAAAGCGCTCGGCATCCGGATGGCCGTTGTAGAAGCCGACTAGGGCGACCACTAGGTCTCGGCGCAGGGCACCGATCGGGTCTCGAGACAAGTCGCCGGTCAAACTCTGCGGAGTCGGTAGCCCCGGTTGCGGGCCTCGGCCAGCGAATCCGGTCCAAAGCACAGAAAGCGTTCGCTGGCCATCAACTCGTCGAGAACCACCGCCATGGCGTCCTCGTCGGCCACCTCGTCCAGGTCGTAGACCTGCTGGGTCCGTTTGTCGCCGATGAAGCGGTGATGGGCGAATGCCGACGGTCGATCCATGCCACCGACGTTAGCCCCGGGGGTTGATTGGGGAACCCCCGGAACGCGACGGAGGACGTGTCCAGTCGGACACGCCCCCACGCCGGAACTCTTGACTTCAGTTTCATCTGGGATTCACGGGAGCGACCGTTCGTGCCGGCGGGGACCAGTGCCGGCGGTCGGGTCCCGAGGGTGGGTCGGCGTGGATTTCGCCGAATGGCCCAGCGCCGCTCAGCGGCCGCCCACCTCCGAAGTCCCACATCGTTTACTGGAAGAATCACTACTAATCTGGACCACCTCCTCTCGTCGGTAATCGCGAACCTATGCCCCACGGTCACCACGTGCCCAACATTTGTTCCGACAGTACGGATTCGTACTGTCGGAGTACCATTGCCGACATGTCCGAGACCAAAGCGGGAGGAGGCACCTCGCGCACCACGATCTTTCCGGGCCGAATCGTTCACACACTCGACCCGGCCCGTCCCATCGCCTCGGCGGTCGCCGTACGTGACAGCCGATTCCTAGCCGTGGGCGACACGGACCAACTGGTGGCCACCTACGGAGGCACCATCGATGACACCCTGGCCGACAAGGTCCTCCTCCCCGGCTTCGTGGAGGCCCACAGCCACCGTGACACCGGCGGCATCTGGCAGTTCACCTACGTGGGCTACGAGGCTCGACGGGGACCAAACGGCCGCCTCTGGCCCGGTTGCACCACCTTCGATGCCGTGATCGAGCGCCTCCGCGAAGCCGAACGCCTGCTCGAAGATCCCGACGAACCCCTTCTGGGCTGGGGCCTCGACCCCATCTTCTGGCCCGGTGACCGGCTTGACCGTCGTCACCTCGACGCCGTGTCGACTACCCGTCGGATCTTCGTGTGCCACTCCAACATGCACCTCGCCACCGTGAACTCGGCGCTCATGGAAGCCGAGGCCATCAACCCCGACACCGCAGCCGCTGGAGTGCCCAAGGACGGCTCAGGTTGGCCGACCGGTGAACTCCAAGAGTTCCCGGCCATGGCACTGGCCGGTCCGGCCTTCCGCTCGTTCTTCGGACGGCAACGTTCCGACGACTCGGTCCGCCTCTTCGGGAACGCCGCCCGCAACGTAGGGGTCACCACCCTCACCGACCTCGGCACCTCCAACCTGCTCGACGAGGCAATCGTCCGCCAGTGGACCAGCCTGGCCGACGACTCCTTCCCGCTGCGAGTCGCCATGTTCCACGGCGCCCTCGCCAATGCCCCCGACGGCGACGAGGCCTGCGCAGCGGCCATGGTCGACCTGAAAGACAGGTCCACTGATCGCATCCGGTTCGGCAATGTGAAGTTGCTGCTCGACGGCTCCATCCAGGGCGGTACCGCCCGCCTCAGGTGGCCCGGCTACCACCACGGAGGCCCCAACGGCATCTGGCTGATAGCCCCCGATCAGTTCGCCGAACGCCTGGCGCCGTACCACCGAGCGGGACTCCAGGTCCACACTCACGCCAATGGCGATGAGGCAGTCGACGTACTCCTCGACGGCCTCGAGCAGGTTCAGCTCGCCCATCCGAGGCCCGACCACCGTCACACCGTCCAGCACTGCCAGCTCACCACCCCCGGCCAGTACCGCCGGATGCGGGCACTGGGCATGTGCGCCAACGTGTTCGCCAACCACACGTGGTTCTGGGGTGACCAGCATCGCGACATCACCGTCGGTCCCGACCGTGCGGCCCGCATGAACGCCGCCCGCACGGCCCTTGACCTTGGCGTGCCGTTGTCCATCCACTCTGACTCGCCGGTTTCTCCTCTCGGGTCCCTGCACGTGGCGTGGGCGGCCGTCAACCGACTCACCCCTTCAGGGCAGGTGCTGGGCGTCGACGAACGGATCACCGTGGCCGAAGCCCTACACGCCATCACCATGGGTGCCGCCTGGCAACTCCGAATGGAAGACGAGATCGGATCCATCACCCCGCAGAAGTTCGCCGACTGTGCGGTGCTCGAGGCCGACCCGTTCGAAGTCCATCCTGGCGAACTGCGAGACGTTCCAGTCTGGGGCACCATGAGCGGTGGCGTGCTCCACGAGGGCTCGCCCCAGACCGCCTAACCGAACCGGTTCCGCCCAGCCCATTGCTGGCCAGTCGACCCTTCGGCTCCTGCTCTGCCGACCCCTACCGACCCGTTCCCTACCGACCGGCGCGAGACTTACGATCATGGCCACCAAGGACATGCGCCTGCCCCTCACCGTCATCGGGGGCTACCTAGGGGCTGGTAAGACCACCCTGCTGAACCGCCTGTTGGCCGACCCCGACGGCCAACGCATCGCCGTGCTGGTCAACGACTTCGGAGAGATTGACATCGACGGCCGACTACTCGACTCGGCGACCGACGACGTACTCCGACTAGCCAACGGATGCATCTGCTGCACCATGGCCGATGGATTCGCCGAAACACTCGACATCGTGCGTGGCTTTGCCAACCGGATCGACCGGGTGGTCGTCGAGGTGAGCGGCGTCGGCCAACCCCACAAGGTCGCCCAGTGGGGGCACTCCCCCGGGTTCAGTCCCGACGGGACCGTCGTCCTCGTCGACCCCCTGTCCGTTCGCGACCGGGCCAGCGACCGGTACGTCGGTGAGACCATCTTGGCCCAGGTATCCGAGGCCGATCTTGTGGTCATCAGCCGGACCGACGTAGCCGGTGCTACCGAGTTGGAAGCCACCGAGATATGGCTGAGCAGCGCCACCGATGCCACGGTGCTTCGGGCGCCAGTTCCGACCGGTGTGCTCCTCGGGCCTCTTCTTCGATCTGTCGCCGGGAATGGCCCGTCATCGAGCCGGGGGCCAGTAACCGGCGCCGCGACGACTCCGGCCAGCAGATCGGGCCCGACCAGGGTGTCCGATCCTGAGCACGTGACCATTTCCCGTCGTCTGGCCGGGCCGGTCACCCGCGCCTCGATCGACACCTGGACACGAGCCCGACCCAGCGGAGTCGTCCGAGCAAAGGGCCTCATCCGCGTCAACGACCGACCGGATGATCGCACCGTGCTTCAGGTCTGTGGGTCGTCCTCCACGGTCACCGTCGACGGACCGTGGGACGGTGGCGACGACGCCGTGGTGGCCATCGCCCTGCCCGGTACTCCCCGGGCCGCCCTCGTGAAGTGGCTGAACCTGCTCGACTGATCTGGCCGACCCACACGTGAGGCAGACCGCGGAACCGAGTCCCTAGCCCTTCAGACCCACCTGTCGGGTGCCTGCCTCGACAGCGAGGCGATCGGCTTCGTCGTTCCACCGATCACCCGAGTGGCCCTTCACCCAGCGGAACTCGACATTCCCCCGTGCCTGGACCGCCTCAATCAGCGGCTCCCACAAATCCCGGTTGGCTACTGGTTCCTTCTTGGCGTTGACCCAGCCCTTGCGGAGCCACTTCTCCCACCAGCCATCCCGGAAGCAGTGCACGACGTACGTCGAGTCACTGACCACCAGCAGTGGGCCAGCGAAGGCCCGCACCGCTTCCAACGTGGCCGTCAGCTCCATTCGTTGATTGGTCGTCTCAACGGCGCACCCGGCGGCGTACGGACCGTCGGGCACCACCCACGCCCAACCTCCAGGGCCGGGGTTTCCCGAGCACGCACCATCCGTGTAGGCGACCACCTGCTCGCCGGCCGACTCGCCGTCCACCGACGCAGAATTATTTCCCACCCGGGCCGGCTCATCGGCTGCGGACGGATCGAACAGTCGGTCGGAGTTGGGCACGGTCAGCGACCCTACCCACACAGCCGTCATTACCTAGCGAACCGACTCGGCATGGGAGACTGCCGACGTGATCGACGGATTCATCAACCAACTCCCGGATGGCGACCCCGGCGAGACCCGGGAGTGGATCGACTCCTTTGACTCACTTGTCGACCAGTCGGGCCGACGTCGCGGTCGATTCATGCTGGCCAAACTCCTGGAACGCGCCGGCGAACTCAACGTCGGCCATGCGCCACCTACATGGACTCCGTACGTCAACACCATCGCTACCGAAGACCAGCCGTGGTTCCCGGGTGATGAGCACATCGAACGACGCATCAGGGCCTTCATCCGTTGGAACGCCGCTGCCATGGTCATCAACGCCAACAAGACCGCTGACGGGATCGGCGGCCACCTCTCGACGTTCGCCTCGTCGGCCTCCCTCTACGAGGTGGGCTACAACTGGTTCTTCCGGGGCAAGGACGACGGCCGCCCCGGCGACCACGTCTACTTCCAGGGCCACGCCGCTCCCGGCGTGTACGCCCGGGCCTTCCTGGAACGCCGGCTGGAGGAACGCCATCTGGACCGGTTCCGCATGGAGATCGGCGGCGACGGCCTGTCCAGTTACCCCCACCCCCGCCTCATGCCCGACTTCTGGGAGTTCCCCACCGTCTCGATGGGGCTCGGACCGATCAACTCCATTTACCACGCCCGCTTCAACAAGTACGTCCAGAACCGCCGGATCGATGACACGTCGGAGAGCCGGGTGTTCAGCTTTCTGGGCGACGGCGAGTGCGACGAACCCGAAACCCTGGGCGCCATCTCCCTGGCCGGCCGGTCGGGCCTGGGCAACCTCATCTGGATCGTCAACTGCAACCTGCAGCGACTCGACGGCCCGGTCCGGGGCAACGGCCAGATAATCCAGGAACTGGAGGGTGTGTTCCGGGGCGCCGGCTGGAACGTCCTCAAGGTCATCTGGGGTTCGGAATGGGACGAGCTGATCCACGCTGACGTCGACGGGGTCCTCCTCAACAAGTTCAACTCCACCGTCGACGGTGAGTACCAGCGCCTGGCCGTCGAGGGCGGGGACTACGTCCGGGAACACTTCTTCGGCCCCGATCCCCGCCTCAGGGCGATGGTCGAACACCTGTCGGACCAGCAGTTGGCCGACCTACCTCGGGGCGGTCACGACTACCAGAAGATCTACGCCGCCTACCGCAATGCCACCGAGGAGAACGACGCCCCCACGGTGATCCTGGCCAAGACCATCAAGGGCTGGACGCTCGGCCCGGGCTTCGAAGCCCGCAACGCCACCCACCAGATCAAGAAAATGACGGCCAACGAACTGCTGGCCCTGCGAGAGCGCCTCCACCTGGAGGACGAGATCCCCGAGTCGGCCCTGGCCGGCGACCGGGCGCCCTACTACCGGCCTGCCGAGGACAGTCCCGAGAACGAGTACATGGTGCAACGCCGTCGGGCACTCGGTGGTTCGATCCCCAAGCGTCGGATCCGTAATCGGCGCCCACTCACCATGCCCGACCCGTCGGTGTTCGCCGGGCTCTCCAAGGGATCCGAGGGTCGGGCCGTGTCGACCACGATGGCCATGACCAATTTGTTGCGCGACCTCATGCGCGACGAGGCGTTCGGTCCACGCGTGGTGCCCATCGTTCCCGACGAGGCCCGCACGTTCGGCATGGACTCGCTGTTCCGGGAGTTCGGCATCTACGCCCCGTTCGGCCAGCTCTACGAACCGGTCGACCACGAGCTGCTGTTGTCGTACAGCGAGAGCACCGATGGGCAGCTCATCGAAGAGGGCATCACCGAATGTGGGTCGATGTCCAGCTTCATCGCCGCCGGTACGACCTACGCCAACCTCGGCGTGCCGATGGTGCCCTTCTACACCTTCTATTCGATGTTCGGCTTCCAACGGGTCGGTGACTCAATCTGGTCGGCTGCCGATTCAAGGGCTCGAGGCTTCCTCCTGGGGGCCACGGCTGGACGGACCACGCTGGCCGGCGCAGGCCTTCAGCACCAGGACGGCCACAGCCTCCTCCTGGCCGCGACCGTCCCAGCGTGTCAGGCCTTCGACCCGGCGTTCGCCTACGAGGTGGGCGCCATCATCGAGGACGGCTTGACCCGGATGTACGGAAGCGACGAGCCCCATGGGAACGAGGACGTCTTCTACTACGTGACGCTCTACAACGAGGCCTACGAGATGCCTCCCCGGCCCGACCATGTCACCGCCGAGGACGTCGTCCGAGGGCTCTACCTCTGGGCGGATGCTCCCGATGGGTCCGGTTCTATAGGGGCTAGTCCGAACTCGGCTCGCGCTCGGGCGACGCTGATGTTTTCCGGTTCAGCACAGGGAGCGGCCCGGGCCGCCACCGCCGAACTCTCCGAACGGTGGGACGTCGCCGTGGATCTCTGGAGTGCCACCTCCTACAAGCGGCTCCGAGAGGAAGCCCTCGCCGTTGAGCGCCGCAACCGGCTCCACCCGATGGATCCCGCCGAGGTTCCGCTGGTGACCCGGCTGCTGTCCGACGGCGAGGGGCCGGTGGTCGCTGTATCGGACTACCAGAAGCTGGTTCCCGGCCAGGTGGCCCGTTGGATCCCTCGCCCGTACCACACCCTCGGTACCGACGGTTTTGGCCGCAGCGACACTCGCGAGGCGCTGCGCCGCTTCTTCGAGGTGGACACCGGTCATGTGGTGGTAGCCGTGCTGCACGCCTTGGCCCGTGAGGGCACCATCGACCCGGCCGTGGTCGCCGAGGCCATTGCCCACCACGGGCTGGACACCGAGATCGCCGATCCTGGACGAGCTGACACGGTGCCCGAACCCGGCCAGGGCGTGGGGCATAGCGACGGGGACGATGGTGCTCGCAGCACCTGATCCGGTCTCCTGACCCGGCGAGCCGACCGGTAGGTTCAGCGCATGACTTCCCCACCAGCACGTTCTAAGGGCAACCCGCCGGGCACGCTGGCCATCACCGGCGACGAGGCCGCCGACCGTCTGCTCAACACCAACCCGTTGGCCCTGCTTATCGGCATGCTTCTGGACCAGCAGGTCCCAATGGAATGGGCGTTCAAGGGGCCGGCCACCCTGGCCGACCGCCTTGGCCATCTCGATCCTGAAGCCATCGCGGCGGCCGACCCCGAGGCGTTCCTCGGAACCTGTAGCTCTAAGCCGGCCATCCACCGCTTCCCCCGCTCGATGGCCGGCCGCATCCAGGACCTGTGCCGGCACCTCGTCGACCATCACGACGGTGATGCCGCCAACGTGTGGGTCGGTGCTACCGACGGAGCCGACCTGGCCCACCGACTTCAGGCGCTGCCCGGCTACGGCGCCGAGAAGACGAAGATCTTCGTGGCCATCCTGGCCAAACGGATGGGCTATCGGCCCGACGGCTGGGAGGCTGCGGCCGGCCCGTTCGCCGATGACGTACCCCGATCGGTGGCCGACATCGATGGCCCGGAAGCACTCACCACCGTGCGGGCCTGGAAGAAGGCCCAGAAGGCCGCCGGGAAGACCAAGCAGCAGTAACGGACACTCCGCCGCCAGGTTCCAGGCGAATCCGGGCTCCGGCTAGAGGCGCAGGTTGCCCTCGGCCTCTGCTTCCAGGAACCAGTCGTAGGTGGCAGCGAGTCCGTCGGACAGTGGCGTCGATGCCGTCCAGCCCAGGGCAGCCAGACGGGACACGTCGAGCACCTTGCGGGGCATTCCGTCCGGCTTGCTGGTGTCGAACACCAACGCTCCGTCCGGGTGGACCAGGTCCCGGATCGCCTCAGCCAGTTCTCGGATGGTCAGGTCGATGCCCGTGCCCACATTGACGTGACCGGGCGCCGAGTAGTGGTCCATCAGGTGGAGGCACGCATCGGCCAGGTCGTCCACGTGGAGGAACTCCCGCCGGGCTGTACCCGTTCCCCACACGGTCACCGAGTCGTCCCCGGCCAGACGGGCCTCGTGGAAGCGTCGCATTAGGGCGGGAAGCACGTGGCCACCCTCTAGGTCGAAGTTGTCGCCTGGCCCGTAGAGGTTGGTCGGCATGGCCGAGATGAAGTCATCGCCGTACTGGCGCCGGTAGGTCTCGCACAGCTTGATGCCGGCGATCTTGGCCAGTGCGTAGCCTTCGTTGGTGGGTTCCAGCGGCCCCGACAGCAGGGCCTCCTCGGTAATCGGTTGGGTTGCGTGCCGCGGGTAGATGCACGAACTGCCGAGGTACAGCAACTTGTCCACCCCGGTCCGGTGGGCGGCCTGCACCACTGTGCCGTGGATCATCAGGTTGTCGTAGAGAAACTCGGCCGGTCGGGTGCTGTTGGCGTGGATACCGCCCACCGTGCCAGCCACCAAGAACACGTACTGGGGGCGTTCGGCATCGAACCAGGCGTCAACCGCCGCCTGGTCCCGAAGGTCCAGGTCGTCACGGCCGACGGTTCGCAGATCAGTGAATCCCTCGTCCTTCAACCGCCGGACGATCGCTGAGCCGACGAGGCCGCGGTGTCCAGCGACGAACAGGGGCGCTGACCGGTCGATCATCCGCGAACCGGCTCGGTCATCGGTCGACACCGTCAACGTGGTCGACGAACTCGACGGGCATGGTCATGGGCCGACGCTAGTCCTGAGCCGGGTTCTCGCCGGGGGGCGTGGCCGGCGAACCGATGGCGCCCAACTCTCGGAGGTAGGTGCCCAACAACTCGGCCACCATGGCCACCGATACGGCGTCCAGCGGCTCGCTACGTTCCAGCCCTCGGGCCACCACGTGTTCCAGAATCCCGTCGAGTTGGGCGGTCCGGTTCCCGACTTCAGGACGCTCGTCGACTGCCGCATCGCCCAGTTCCTGACCATGCTCGGTGGCCAGACCGGCCTCGTCGAACACCTCGAGGTACCAACCCACCACGGCGATCACGTCGTCGAGGCTGAGCTGCCCGGCCGCCTCGGAGGGGAGCCGCTCGGCGATCCAGTCCGCCGCGTCGTCGATCTCCAGCACTGCGGGGCGCAACGTGCCGCTGAGTCGACCCACAGCGGAACCCACGGCGATCAGGGCGATCCCCACGACAAGGAGCGCGCCGAGGGCGAGGAAGAACCAGGTCACGGTTGGATCATGCCAGCACGACCGACGCCGGTGGCGCCGGGACCGTCACCGGGATGAGGACGTGGGGACTGTTAGCCCCGGATCAGGGCCGTGATTCAGATTCCGATTCGCTGGGCGAGCAACTCCCGGTGATAGGTCGGGTCGCCGAACAGCAACTCGGAACTCTTGGCCCGCTTGAAGTACAAATGCGCCGGGTGCTCCCACGTGAAACCGATGCCGCCGTGGATCTGGATGTTCTCAGCCGTCGTGTGGAAGTAGGCCTCTGAGCAGTACGCCTTAGCCAACGAGGCCACCGACGGAAGCTCGTCGTTCAACTCTGCTGCACACCAACCGGCGTAGTAGGCGGCCGACTTCGCCGACTCCACTTCGAGCAGCATGTCGGCGCACTTGTGCTTGATGGCCTGAAACGAACCGATGGGCCGACCGAACTGGACGCGGTCCTTGGCGTACTGAACGGCGGTGTCCAGACAGATCTGGGCGCCACCGACCTGCTCGGCCGCCAGAGCCACCGCAGCCAGGTCCAGTACCCGCTCGAGCACCGGCCAGCCGGCCCCCTCGGCACCGATCAGGGTGGCCGACACGCCGTCGAAGTCGAGGCGGGCCTGCTTACGGGTCATGTCCATGGTGGCCAGTGCGGTCCGGGTCAGGCCATCGGCGTCACCGGCCACGTGGAACAGCGACACACCGTTGGTGGTACGGGCCGCCACCAGCACCAGGTCAGCGATGTGACCATCCAGGACGTACATCTTGGAGCCCGAGAGGGTCCAGGCGTCATCACTGGCCGAAGCCTCCATGGTGATACCCGCCTCGTCCCAACGGCCGCTCTCCTCGGTGAAGGCCAGCGTGGCGATGGTCTCACCCGAGGCGATACCGGGCAGCAGAGCCGAAGCCGCAGCCTCGTCACCGGCGTGGATGAGCGTGTTGGCAGCCAGCACCACGGTGGAGAAGAACGGGGCGCACAGTAGGGCCCGACCCATCTCCTCGAGCACCACGATGAGCTCGACGTAGCCGAAGCCCTGACCGCCGTACTCTTCGGGGATGACGAGGCTCTGCAGTCCGAGCTGCTCGGCCATCATCGACCAGGTCTCGGCGTCGTAGCCGACCTCAGTCTCCATGAGCTCACGGACGGCAGTCTCCGGCGAGTAGTTCTCGAGAAACTGGCGGACGAACTCCCGCAGCTGTTCCTGTTCCTCGCTGAATGCGAAGTTCATGTGGATGCTCCCTGTTTGTTGCTGGCCGGTGGTTTGTGGTCAGCGGCATGTGGCCAATGACTGGCGTTACGTGACTGGATCGACGGCCCGATGGACCGTTTCGATGGCATCGTTCTACCAGTCGGCCCCCACCGGTACGACATCGGGCCGACTGGCCGCCCGTCACAGGACTCTCAGTGTCATGATCTCACCATGGACACAACCTCCGCCGATGACGACTCCACCATGACGGTGCCCACGTCACCGCACGCCGGGCCGTGCACCCACCACGACCATCCCCGACCGCCAGTGTCCGGGGTGACCCTCCATTGGTGCGACGAGCAGGCCGAGATCCACCGGATCGTGGTCGGTGACTACGAGAACAACGTGTTCGTGTTGAGGTGCCGCCAGACCGGCCAGTCGGTCCTGATCGACGCCGCCAACGAGCACGACAAGCTCCTTGAACTCTGCCGGGCGCTCAACGTGCAGTCGGTACTTGAGACCCACGGTCACTGGGACCACATCCAGGCCGTACCCGCCGTGCGCGCCGCGGGTTACCGGGTGGCTGTGACGGCCGACGACGCGGCGATGCTCCCCAGCTACGACGACCTTCTCGAGGACGAGACGGTGCTTGAGGTGGGTCGCCTTCGCCTGCACACCATCTGCACGCCGGGCCACACCCCGGGGTCCATCTGTTTCCGTCTCGAAGGTTCACCGATTCTGTTCAGCGGCGACACCCTGTTTCCCGGGGGTCCCGGGAATACCACGTTCGAGGGCGGCGACTTCTCTACCATCATCGGGTCCATTGACCGACGGCTGTTTGCTCCCCTCCCCCCCGAAACAGTCGTCATGCCCGGGCATGGCGCGGACACGACCATCGGTGCCGAGCAGCCGAAGCTCGATGAGTGGGTGGACCGGGGCTGGTGACGGACGTTTCCCTACCGGCCGACGATCGCCCGTTTGACGACACTCCGATCCACACCGTGGAACTGCCCGACACGCCGATCCGGGACCGCAACGTGCCAGCCGAAGCGTGGGTGGAGGCTCCCGACGCCCTACTGGCCGCCGCCGAAGGAATTCCGTCAGCCGACGGTCGGCCGGTCCGAATCGCCTACAAGCGGCGACTCGGCGGGTGGCTGTTGTGGCGGGCGGGCCCTGCCAAGGGCGACGCCCGTTACATGGCCGTCCACGCCGACGATCTCGACCGCCACCTTTCGTTCCGGCTCTACGCCGACGGCACCGGGTCAGGGGTGGGCGCCGACGAAGCCGTCTATCCACGGTTCCGTGAATGGAAGCGAAGCCTGCTCTGACGGGGTTCAGGAACTGGCCGAGGATTACCACTATCGCCATAGTGGGAATGGGGGCACCCTCCTAGACTCAGATCGTGAGCACCCCTGAAATTCCCGTACCCGTGGCCCCACTGTTCGAGGTGACGGATCTCCACGCGTCGACCACCGACGGCGTCGAGATCCTGCGGGGCGTCGACCTGGTGGTCCAGCACGGTGAGGTCCACGCCCTCATGGGACCCAACGGGTCCGGCAAGTCAACGCTGGCCTCGGTTCTTCTCGGAAGCCCCGAATACGTGGTGACCAGTGGTTCGGTGCGGTTCCGGGGCGACGAGATCACCGACTGGTCGCCCGACGTGCGTGGCAAAGCCGGCATTTTCCTGGCCTTCCAATACCCCCTGGAGATCACCGGCGTGTCGGTCATCAACTTCCTGCGCCAGTCCCTGTCGGCCCGCAAGGGCATCGACCTCTCGGTGCTTGAACTTCGCCTCTCGATCATGGACTGGATGGACCGCCTCGGCATGGATCCATCGTTCGCCGACCGCCACGTCAACGAGGGCTTCTCAGGTGGCGAGAAGAAGCGCAACGAGATTCTTCAGATGGCCATCCTCGAACCGGAGATGGCCATCCTCGACGAGACCGACTCGGGCCTTGACATTGACGCCCTTCAGGTGGTGGCCGAAGGTGTGGCCGAGGTCCGCAGCGACCGTCCCCAACTCGGCGTGCTAGCCATCACCCACTACCAGCGACTCCTCGACAAGCTCCATCCCGACATGGTGCACATCCTCGTCGACGGACGGATTGTCGAACGTGGTGGCCCGGACCTGGCCGCCCGTCTCGAAGCCGAGGGCTATGAGGCATTCCGGCCGGCCGGATCGGCTGCCGGGACCTGAGCCCGGGATTCCCCGTGTCCGCCACCCTCGACGTCGCCGCCATCAAGGCCGAGTTCCCGCTGCTGCAGCGGGAAGTCAACGACCACCCCATCGTCTACCTCGATTCGGGCGCAACCTCCCAGAAGCCCCAGTCAGTACTGGATGCCATGGACCAGTACTACGCCGAAATCAACGCCAATATCCACCGCGGCGCCTACCTGATCGCCGAGCGGGCCACCACTGCCGTGGAAAACTCCCGGGTCGCCCTCGCCCGGTTCCTCGGCGCACCTTCGGCAGAAGAGATCGTGTTCACCAAGAACGCCACCGAGGCCATCAACCTGGTCGCCTACTCATGGGGTCGGGCCAACCTGGTGGAAGGCGACGTCATCCTCCTAACCGCGCTTGAGCACCACGCCAACATTGTCCCGTGGCAACAGTTGGCCACCGAGCGGAGCCTGGACATCCGTTGGATCCCGGTCGACGACGACGGACGCCTCGACCTGGCCGATCTAGACGTTCTGTTAGACGACGTGAAACTGTTGGCCGTCACCGCGGCATCCAACGTGACCGGTGCACTGCCTCCGATCCGCCATCTGGCCGACGCAGCCCACGCCTTGGGCGCCACCGTGCTGGTCGACGCCAGCCAGTGGGTCCCCCACCTGCCGACCGATGTAACCGCCTGGGACGCCGACTTCGTGGCTGTCACCGGCCACAAAATGTGTGGCCCGACGGGCATCGGCGCGCTGTGGGGCCGTCAGGAGCTGCTCGATGCCATGCCACCGTTCCTAGGCGGCGGGTCGATGATCCAGAACGTCACCTTCGAAGGATTCACCCCGGCCGACGTTCCCGCCCGCTTCGAGGCAGGCACCCAGCCCATTGCCGAGATCGTCGGCTGGAACGCGGCAATTGATTTTCTCGAGGGCCTCGGCATGGAGGCCGTGGCCGCCCACGAGCGGAACCTCACGGCCTACGCCCTTCGTACCCTCACCGAACGGTTCGGCGACGACCTAATTATCCACGGTCCGAGCACCGTCGAGGAACGGGGCGGCACCCTGTCGCTGGCCTACCGGAACATCCACCCGCACGATCTCAGCCAGGTACTCGACCAACACGGCGTCTGTGTGCGGGCCGGCCACCACTGCGCCAAGCCCCTCATGAAGGTGTTGGGCGTCAACGCCACGGCCCGTGCCTCGCTTTACCTCTACAACGATGAATCTGATGTCGACGCGCTGGCCGATGCAATGGCCTACGCCAGCGACTTCTTCGCCCTCTGACCCGATTTCTGGACCCGCTGCCAGACGCAGCATCCGCCGCATTCCCATCGATTGACCAGCCGCCCCAGGAGCACCTACACCATGGCCGGACTCGAAGACCTCTACCGCGAGATCATCCTCGACCACTACCGGAGTCCCCGGAACCGTGGCGAGCTCGAGGTGCCGCCGGCCACCATGGCCGAGGGCTTCAACCCGCTGTGCGGCGACGAGATCCGGGTGTACCTCGAGGTCGACGACGGGGTAATCAGCGACATGCGAATCGGCGGACAGGGCTGTTCGATCAGCCAGTCGTCAGCGTCGATGATGTCCACAGCGGTGATCGGAAAGTCGATTGACGAGGCCCGCGACATGCTGCGGCAGTTCAAGGAGATGATGTCGATCCACGAGCACGGGCTGGATGGCGACAACAGCGATCGCGCCGGTGATGACACTGCGGATCAGCCGGGCGCTTCCGGCCTCGGCGACCTGGAGGCCCTGCGGGGCGTGGTGAAGTTCCCGGTTCGCATCAAGTGCGCCACCCTCGGCTGGAATACCTTTGACCAAGCACTCACTGAATCCTCCAGCGAGTGACCATCAGGTCAGGCGCTCGTTGAACGGCAACCTGCCCAACGAGCGTTACGTCCGCCTCACCACCTGGACGAGCGACGGGCGTCCGAAACACACGCCGGTCTGGATCGTCGGGCTGGCCCCCGGAGGGTCGGATGACTCCCAGGTCCGGGTCGGCTTCACGACGGGTTCGAAGTCGTGGAAGGTGCGGCGCATCCTCAGAAACCCTGCCGTCGAGTTGCAGCCCAGTGACATCGATGGCGCCCTGCTCCCAGGATCGCTCCCGATCACGGCGAGCGCTCGAGTCGTCCATGGCCCGGCGTTCAGGGCCGTCCGGCGGGCCGTCCGGCGAAAGTACCGGTTGGAGGATCTTAAGATCAGCCTCCAGGCGATCCCCGCCCGCCTTAGCGGCCGTGGCCCGCTGAGCGACTGCGCGGTGGTGGTCACGCTGACGGATTGGCATCCCACCTCCCGCCAGTCCTAACTTCCGTCGGAGAGAGCAATACCGACAGGGGGGTTTGGGGTTGGAACACCTCCTGCAAAGCAGGTTGCAGTAACAGACACTATTGAGGAGATCAATCATGTTGGGAAACAACGTCGGTTCCATTTCGGGACCCACCACGATGAAGGCCCTCCCGGCCGTAGGCGGGTATCCGTCGTTTGAGACTGTCGCTTCTGGCCTATCAGGAACCCTTGCCGGTGCTGAAGTAGCGAGCTTTGCAACATATTCAGCGACGATGCGGGCTGATGGTTCCTTCTACGGCGAGTGTCCAAACTCTGGCGTGATCCTGGCAGCAGATGGAGTAGCCACCTTCCGAGCGACTGGAATCGGGTCCCCAACACCCGAGGGCGGGTTTTCGTTCAGAGGGGTCACGTACTTCGATACTGCTGCACCATCTCTCTCGTCCCTGAATGGAATCGCAATCGTCTACGACTGGGAGGTCGATCCAGACGGTGTTGCATCCTGGGATCTCTGGGAGTGGAAGTAGCCCAACCCCTCCACAAGGGTCCGATCAGGGCCCGAGAAGTCGACCAACCGCTTCGGCGAAGGTCACGTCGAGGTGAGTCAAACCACCGGCGCCGTTGGCCCCATCAGGACCGGACAGACGGTGGGTGGTGATGGCCATGTCCACCCGATTCCACGAGTTGGACCAATCGGGGTGGTGTCGCAGATCTTCGGCTATGGCCGCCACTTCAGCCATGAACGCCCACGCTTCCACGAAGTTGGCGAACGTGAACGTCCGGCGGAGCTGATCTCCGGCTAGTTCCCAGTCGGGCAGCCGTGTAGCCAGGTCGGCCCGTTCCCCATCGGTCAGTAGCGTCCGGTCAGCCATCGGGGTTGACTCGTCAGTGATCCGAGCCGAACTCAGGCCGTGGGACCGGCGAAGGGATCGGCGAACGGGTCCTCGCCGAAGCCCGCTTCATGATTGTGGGGATGGGTCACACCGGCCGGCAGACCCACCGACGCCCCGGCTTCGGCCAACACGCCGGCGTAACCCTCGGCCTCCAACCTCTGGGCGAGTTCCTTCCCACCCACGGCTTGAATCCGGCCAGCGGCCAGCACGTGCACCCGGTCAGGCTCGAGAACCTCGAGCAGGCGACTGAAATGCGTGATGGCCAGCACACCGAGCCCGTCTTCTTCAGTTGCCTCCTGGACCCTCCGTGACACAGCGGCCAGAGCATCCACGTCGAGCCCCGAATCGATCTCGTCGAGCACCGCGTACTTCGGCTCCAGGGCTCCCAGCATCAGCATCTCATTGCGCTTCTTCTCACCGCCTGACAGGTCCACGTTCATCGGTCGGGACACGAGCCGCTCGTCGAACCCGATGCGGGTCGCCTCAGCAACCAGCAACTCGTGGATGCCCTCGATGGGGCGGCCGGCGGCACGGCCAGCCTCAGCCACCACCGACTCCAAGCTGACCCCGGGCACCTCGGTTGGGTGCTGCAGGGCCAGGAACAGTCCGGCCCGGGCCCGCTGCCAGGTGGGCAGGGCCAGCAGGTCCACTCCGTCGAGGGTGACCGACCCTCCGGTCACTTCGTAGCCGGGACGCCCCATCAGGACGTGGGACAGCGTCGACTTGCCCGATCCGTTGGGGCCCATCACGGCGTGCACCTCGCCGGGTCGCACCTCCAGATCGACGCCGTGGAGGATGTCTATAGCGCCCACCCGAGCAGTGAGGCCTTCGATCCGGAGCACGCGGTCCCCCGCTGATTCGCTCATCGGTTCGACCGCCCGTCATCGGCGAGTGTTACGAACACGTCGCCACCGTCGATGACAGCCACGTGCACGGCTACCGGCTTGACCGCCGGCAGGGTCAGGGCCTCCCCGGTTCGCAGGTCGAACAGGCTGCCGTGCTTCCAGCATTCGAGCGCACACTCCTCGGTGTCGACCTCGCCCTCGGCGAGGGAGACCTCGGCGTGGCTGCAGGTGTCGTCAATGGCGTGCACCTCGTCGCCAAAACGGACCAGCGCCACCGGTCGGCCGTCTAGAACCACCCGCAAAGCATTGCCCTCGGCTAGGTCTCCCAGTGCGCAGGCCGGCACGGCATTCACGCCGTCGCCCCCATTTCAGCAACGGCTTCACGAGAACTGGCATCACGTCGGTCGAGCCGGTCAGCCAATGCTTCCCTCAGGGTTTCGGCCACGGCCGGATGAGGGGCCGTGGCGGCCACGTCCTCGAAGAAGCCTTCCAGAAGGAGTCGCTCGGCAGTCACCGTGGGCACGCCACGGCTCTCAAGGAAGAAGCGCTGATCCTCGTCGACGGGAGACACCGTCGAGGCGTGACTGCACACCACGTCGTCGGTCTCAATCTCCAGGTTGGGAACGCTCTCAGCCCATGCCTCAGGCGAGAGTTTCACGTTGCGGTTGGTCTGGTTGGCCACCGTCCGAACCGCCTCGGAGCGGACCCGGATGAGACCCGTGTAGATCGAACGCGACGCACCGTCCAACGCTCCCTTGAACAGCAGTTCGCTCCGGGTGTCGGGCGCCGCATGGTCCTGAAAGGTCCGGAAGTCCAACGTCTGGTCGTCCTCGCCAAAGTAGGCGGCGGCCAGTCGTCCCTCGGCACCCCGACCCACGAGACGACAGTCGGTACGGGTGCGGGCATAGTCGCCCCCGAGGGCGGCGGCAAAGGCGTCGATCCGACCCGACTGGCCGACCCGGAACGCCTGGTGACCCAACTGAAAGACCCGGGGGCCGAGTTCCTGGACCAGGCCATGTCGGAGGTGTCCGTTACGTCCGACGGTGGCCTCCAAGACGGGGACCACGAGGGAGTCCACGTCGGTGGACGTGTGGAGCTCGACCACCGTGGCCGCTGCGTCGTCTCCGCACCGCACCAGCACCCGGGGGAAGACTGCCGCGCCATCGGCGTCGGTCAGCACGACGACCACGATCGGCGCTTGGAGGCGTACCCCGTCGGGGACCACCACGGCCACCGGTTCGGGTCCGAAGCCCCGATTCAGGTGACTGAACAGGTCGACCGGGGCCTCTATCGCCGAACCGAACAACGATTCGCCGTCCGGTGCCTCACCCACCGGACCGACGTACACGCCAGCGTCTACAGCATCTGACGAACTGGTGGTCTCGACCACCCAGCCGTTGCGGACGACCACGACGGCGGCCATTTCGCCATAGGCGGACAGGTCGCGTTGAACGATGGTGTCAGCGGCCCGCTGGCGCTTCAGCGGCGCATACCCGTCGAGATCGATTTCGCCGACCCGGGAATAGCGCCATACCTCTTCATCGGTGTCTGGACGCTCGACGTCGTCGAGGCCTTCGAGGGTGGAGCGACGAAGATCGGCAAGCCAGTCCGGTCCGGGGAGACCACTCGAGACATTGGCAGAGAAGGCGTTCAGGGCGGTACCTCGGAGCCGGTCCAGACAACCGACTCCCCTTTCGGGAGCCGGTCGGGCGGAGGAGTCAGTCAGGCGGAGGGGTCAGTCAAGCTGGCCAATGGGCGGTTACTTGGGATTTACCCTATCGTCGTAGGTGTAATCCCCGACCGACGATCAGCCCTCGATCAGATGCGTCAGGTCACCCGGTTGAATCCGACAGGAGTCCTCGTAGGACACGAGGTCCGACTCCTTCACCCGAATCACCCGACCAATCCGATAGGCCGTCAGGCTTCCGTTGTCGATCATGCGGTACACCGTCTTGGACACGACACCCAGACGAGCCGCCACGTCGCCAACCCCCAGCCAGGTCGGGTTCACTGGCGAATCGCTGATGGGCTCTACAGTCATCTTGATAACCCTAGTGGACTCTTGATCCCGCGATCGGCCCCCGATCCCGTTGCCCGGAACGGCACCCATCGGCCCATGGTGGCGCGGCTGCCGACCCGATGCTGAACTCGAACCATGGCACGAATCGAACTGGAATCGCCGGTCACCGGCGTGGTGTGGAAGGTAGCCAGAGGCCCCGGAGCCGTGGTGGCCGCCGGCGACGCCGTGGTCGTCGTGGAGTCCATGAAAATGGAAATCCCCGTCGAGGCCACCGAGGCAGGCACGGTCGAAGAGGTCCTGGTGGCCGAAGGCGATCAGGTCTCCGAGGACGATCCCGTAGCCGTCGTCGAGACGGACTGAGCCGCATCTCTGAAGGCGCCTGTCTCCCTGGAGACAGGCTTCAGGGCCGGTATGGAAACCCTGCCGGCCCGGGGGTGCGTAGCGGCGCCGCCAGGTTGGCGAACTCGCACAACAGCGGCCGGGTATCCCGAGGATCGATGATCTCCTCGACCAGGTACGCCTCGGCGGTGCGGAACGGAGACCGCACCTTGTTGAGTCGCTCGGTGATCTCGGCCAGCAATGCCTCGGGATCGTCGGACGCCTCGAGGTCCGCCCGGTAGGCGGCCTCCACGCCACCCTCGACCGGCAGTGACCCCCAGTCACCAGATGGCCACGCGTACCGGTACTGGAAGCGGTGCGCCGGCGAGTGGGCCGCACCGGCCACCCCGAACGCCTTACGGACCAGCACTGAACACCAAGGGACGGTGAGCTGGTAGACGGCCGCCAGAGCCCGCGAGCCATGCCGGATGGTGGCCTGCTGTTCGGCCTCGGTCCCGATCACGAACCCCGGGTTGTCCACGAGGTGCACGACCGGGAGATGGAAGGTCTCGGCCAGATCCAAGAAGCGGGTCACCTTCTGGGACGAGTCGGCCGTCCAGCCGCCCCCGTAGTGGTAGGGGTCTCCGGCCAGTAGCGCTACCGGCCAGCCGTCGAGCCGGGCTAGGCCACAGATGGCCGACCGACCGAAGGCACGGCCGATCTCGAAGAACGAACCCTTGTCGACCACCGACGAGACGATCGACCGCATCTGATACACCTGTCGGCGATCCCGGGGCACGACATCTCTTAGAGCATCGTCGGTCCGGCCGGGATCGTCGGAAACCGGGCCTCGTTCGGCCAACTCGTGCACCGACGATGGGAGATACGACAGGAACCGACGGGTCCGTTCGAAGGCCTCAGTCTCGCTACGTACCTCGTCGTCAACCACGCCATTGCGGGTGTGGATCCGACTGCCGCCCAGGTCTTCCTTGTCGACCTGTTCCCCACCCATCCGATTCACCACCGGCGGCCCGGCGGCGAACAGGTGGGACGTCCCTTTGACCATCATCGAGTAGTGGCTGGTCACTGCCCGGGCCGCCCCCAGACCGGCCACCGACCCCAGACACAGGGCCACCACGGGCACGGTGGCCAGGTTCGACACCACGTGCTCCCAACCTGGATTGCTCGGAACGTAGGTGCGGGCACCCCGGCCGTAGCCGCCGTCGCCCTCGGACACCTTCTTGGAGGGATCGGTGTCCAGTGTGCGGACGGAACCGCCACCCCCAGTGCCATCGATGAGGCGCACGATGGGCAGGCGAAGTTCCCCGGCCATTTTCTCGGCCCCGATCTGCTTGCCGACGATGGCCGCATCGGCCGCGCCGCCACGCACGGTGAAGTCGTCAGCGGCCACCACCACGGTGCGACCGTCGAGGCGGGCCCGACCGAACAGGAAGTTGGCTGATCGGAGGTTGGCCAGCTGGCCGTCGGCGTCATAGGAGGCGCTGCCGGAAATCTTCCCGATCTCGTGGAATGACCCGTCGTCGACCAGGGCATCGATGCGTTGGCGAACGTCGAGCTTTCCCCGATCGTGCTGTCGGGCCACCTTCTCCGGGCCGCCCATCTGTTCGGCCAAGGCCTCCCGGCGGGCCAACTCTTCCAACTCTGGCTGCCAGACACCCGCCACCAGATCATCACCGGGCTGGTCTCCGGTCATGGGCGTTCTCCTTGCATCACGTGACCGGACCGCTCAGGCGGGCCGTAACTCGGTCAACGCACGGGTGTTGTCACGCAATACGAGCCGCCGGTCGGCGTCCGACAGGCCGGCCACCTCGGGCAAGTAGTCCAATGGTGTGGGCATGCCCTCGATGTGAGGCCAGTCCGATCCGAAGATGACGTGGTCGGGACCCATGAGGGCTACCACCTCGTCGACGTCGTCCTCCCAGAACGGGTTCATCCAGACGTGTTCGCGAAACAGGGCCACCGGGTCCTCATCGAACCAGCGGGGTGACTTCCGGGCCTGCTGCTCAAGCTTGCGGAACATCGGCCCGAGGTAGTCCGAACCGTTCTCCACCGAGGCGATCCGGAGATTTCCGAAGCGGGTGAACATCTTCTCCATCGACATCGTGATGAGCCAGTCGTGTGCCGCCCGTTCGATGTTGAAGGCCTTTATGGACGGCCGGTAGCGACCCGTACCCCTGGACACCCCCGACGAGCTGAAACCGTCCTCGGCGTACCCATGGGTCGAGTAACCACTGTCGCCGGCATGCACGACCGTGGTGATCCCAGCCTCGTTCACCCGGGACCAGAACGGGTCAAACACAGGATCACCGGGAGACCGTGGGCCGGTGGCCGTCTCGACAGCAGCGGGCCTCATCACGATGGTGCGGGCGCCATTGTCCAGGCACCACTCAAGTTCGGTGACCGCGAGGTCCACGTCGGCCAGGGACAGGTACGGCGCGCCGAAGATGGTGCCTTCGGCACCGAAGCCCCAGTCCTCCAGCAACCATCGGTTGAATCCGACCATGAGCGCTCCGACGGCCTCCACGTCGTGTTTCAACAGCTCCTCGTAGAGCACGCCGAGCGTCGGGAACAACCAGATGGCCTCAAGTCCCTGCTCGGCGACCACGACCAGGCGGGCGTCACGGTCCACGTAGGCGTCAGGCAGCGGTTCACGGTCCTTCAAGAGCTCCAACGGGTTCTTCCCCTCGGGGTTCCCGCGAAAGTACGAGTGAAGAGCTCCGGGCCGCGCGATCGGGTTCCACGTCGGATTGGCCACCGCGTTGGATAGGCGTCCACCCACCAGATGGTGTCGACGTCCGTCAATCTCCACCCACTGCACCACCCGGTGGCGCATGGCCTCAGGTACATGCCGGGTGAAGGCGTCCTCGCACTCGTAGTAGTGGTTGTCGCAGTCGAACGGGCGGAAGTCCGCTCCGATGCTTTCCCCTGCCGTTGCGCTGTTCACAAAGCGGGACAGTACCGACCGACCGGGGACGAGGCCGAACGGGGCCCGGCACTAGTGTCGGGCTGATGAGCAATGGTGAGAGCGGGTCCTACATCTTTGACACGCTGCTGGTGACCGTCACCAACCACGTGGCCACGGTGGTGTTGAACCGCCCCGACGCCCACAATGCCTTCACCGCCGGCATGAAGCGCGACTGCCGTGACCTGTGGGAGGCGCTAAGGGGCGATGACGACGTCCGGGTGATCGTCCTGACCGGGGCCGGCAACCGGGCGTTCTGTACCGGCATCGACCGCAACGAGCCGTTCACCGCCCTCGATGATTCGCCGGCGCTGTACGGCACGTCGAACAACTTCATGTACGACGACCCCGGTGATTGGCTGGGACCAAAGTCCAACGACCTCTGGAAGCCGGTGATCGGAGCCGTCAACGGCATGGCCTGCGGCGGCGCCTTCTACCTGTTGGGCGAGTGCGATGTCCTGATCGCCGCTGATCACGCCACGTTCTTCGATCCTCACGTGACCTACGGGATGCCCGCGGTCTACGAGCCAATGAAGATGCTGGGGATGATGCCGTTTGGCGAGTTGATGCGGATGTCCCTTACCGGCAACGGCGAACGGATCTCAGCCGACTCGGCCCGCGAAATGGGCCTGGTGTCGGAGGTCGTCCCAGGTGACGAACTGAATGCGGCGGCCGACCGACTGGCGTGCGCCATTGCCGCTAACCCGCCTTGGGCGGTGCAAGGAACGCTGCGGGCCATCTGGGCCGCCCGTGACCTTGGCCGACTCGGGAGCCGGACCATGGCGGCGTCGATCCTCAGTGCGGCGACCGATAAGGCCGCGCTGTCCGCCGGAGTCGAAGGATTCAGCTCCGGCGAGCGACCCGAACCGCGCGTCCGCTAAGGGAAACGAATATCCGGTAGAGGGAGGGCGCCAGCCCGACCGATCAGATCTCCGGCGGTTCCTCGGCCAACAGGGCACCGATCCGGGGTCCCCAGATCTCAGCCAACGACTCCCCGTCATAGTCGGCCTCGTAAGTCGCCTCCATAAGTACCGCCCGGTAGGCCTGTGCGGCCAGCACGACTTCGCAGTCCACGAGGAAGGCATCCAAGGGGTGGTCGTCCACCCCGACGGCCACCAGTTCGGCGTGGTAATCGCAGCAACCCGCCAAGAAAGCCTCCCGGGCCCCAGGACCCGGCGGGATGCTCTCCGAAAGCAGGTAGGCCACATCTCCGGCCGGACGACCCGAGCCCGACACCCCAAAGTCGATGAGCACCATTCCCGAGTCAGTGAAGAGCATGTTGTCAGTCCGACTGTCACCGTGGCGCAGGGCCAGCGGCTCGTTGAGGTGAGCCACGAGCCGTTCGATGTTGTCGCCAAACCAGTCGGCGTGGTGCATGAACCGCTCGACGAAAAGATCGGGACGTCGTGCCACCACCTCGTTGCGCCATGCCCGGTAAAGGCCGTGCATGACGTTGGGCATCTGGGTCACCATCGACCACTCGATGACCGCTGCATCGTCCAACATCGGGTGGCGCCAGAAGTGGGCGTGCAGGCGGGCCAGGGTGTGGAGGATCTCGGTCAGGTCCTCGGCAGGCGGGAAGGTCTGGGCCGTGGTGACCCGAGTGTCGGCCACGTACTCCAGAACCAACGCGTAGCGGCGGCGCGATGCCCGAACCATCTTGCGGGCGTGGCGGCCGATGAACTTCGCCACCGGTGCCGGCAACCCGTCGATGATCCGCTCTCGACGCTTCCGGGCCGCCCCTGAAGGTCCCGGGTCTCGCACCGCGTGGATGAGCCGAGGCACCCGAACGGGCACCAGGTGGGCCAGCCGCTCGTAGAAGTCGAACTCCCGGTCGTATCCACCCTCAGCCTCGGCCAACCCACGATTACCCGCATTCTCGCTGGGGAACTTCACCAACACCGCGCTCGGCGCGTCGTCCTCCACGACGTCCCACGTCAATCCGACCCGCAGCGTCTGGCCGGTGAACCCGACGCCTGATCCGGGGCTCCCCACCTCGAAGTCGACCACTCGGGCGGCAGTAACCATGCCCGAGGACTGCACGACGTCGGTTAGCCAGTCGGCAGTGATCTCACCGGGCGTCTGAGGGATGTTGAGAGGAAGTCGCTTGGCCACGTTCCTCAGGGCTCCTAGACCAATCGAAGGCGATGGGAACCATCACTGCCTCGAGCCACCACATGTCCGACAACCGCCGCGACGTGGCCGGTGGCTGCAAGCGCGACGAGCGCCTCGTCGGCCCGGTCGGGAGCCACGCCGAACACCAGACCCCCCGAGGTCTGGGCATCGGCCATGAGCAACGCATCGAGGTCGCCGAAGCCGCCCCTGTCGAGGAGGTCATCGGCCCAGTCCAGGTTTCGGCGACTGCCTCCGGGCATGGCGCCGGACTCTGCCAGTTCCCGGGTACCGGGCAACAGGGGCACCGCACCCACCTCAATGGTGGCGTCCACCGTCGATTCGACCACGGCCCGACCCAGGTGGCCCAGCAGACCGAAGCCCGTTACGTCGGTGGCACCCGTGGCCCCGCAGCCCAGAGCAACCGTCGCCGCCTCCGCATTTAGACGGGTCATCGAGGCCTGCGCAGCATCGATCACGTCAGTCGGAGCGTCGCCCTGCTTGATAGCCGTGGTGATCACCCCTACGCCCAACGGCTTGGTCAGAACCAGGACGTCGCCGGGCCGGAAGCCAGCGTTGGTGAGCAGTCGGTTGGGATCGGCTTCACCGACGACAGCCAGGCCGAATTTGGGCTCCGGGTCGTCGACCGTGTGGCCCCCGGCGATCACGAACCCGCCCGCGTCGGCCACGTCCTGCGCTCCGAGCAGGACGTCACCCAACAGGTCAGTCGACAGCTCCTCGCTGTTCCACCCCACAAGGTTGAGCGCCAGCAGCGGACGGCCACCCATGGCATACACATCGGAGACCGCATTGGCTGCCGCCACGCGACCCCACATCCGTGCGTCATCGACGACCGGGGTGATGAAGTCGGTGGTCACCACCAGAGCGCGCTGGTCGTCGAGACGCCACACCGCGGCGTCATCGCCGGTGGCGCTGCCAACGAGCAGGTCAGGATGGTTGACGGGTGCCAAACGGCGCACGACGTGCGCCAGCTCGCCGGGGGCGAGCTTGCAGCCTCAACCAGCGCCATGGCTGAACTGGGTCAGCCGGCGATTCTCCACCATGGGTTCACCCCCCTCCCGTGCCTGTTTCGTGATCTGACGCCACCGGTATCCGATGGCATCTCGCCACAGTAGGTCGCCACTCAGACAGCGCCGATGACGCCCCGCGCTCGAAGGTCGTCCAGTTCGGTGTCGTCCAGGCCCAACTCACTACCCAGCACGTCGTCAGTGTGTTCGCCCAGCCACGGGACCCGGGTGTCATCGGCCTCAGGTACCTCGGAGAGCTTGACTGGGTTGCCGGGCACCAGGACCGGCGCCTCGGCATCTCCGGGGAGAGTCTCGATCAGCATGTTGCGGACCGCCAGGTGCGGATCGGCTACCACCTGGCTCGGAGTCAGGGACGGTCCGCACGCCATCCCGGCACCAGAGAGCGCAGTGACGGCCTCGACGGTGGTGCGACCGGTCGACCATGCCTCGATGGCCGGCCGCAGGATTCCGTCCATGTGATCCTGCCAACCGGCCCGGGTGGCCAGTCGCTCGTCATCGGCCAATTCAGGCCTACCAATCTCAGCACACAGTACGGCGAAGTGGTGTTCACGCACGCACTGCAGGACGAAGTGGCCATCGGACGCCGCAAACGTGTCGACGATGCCAACGCCGCTTCCCCACTCGCGCTCGACACCCATTGAGAAGAAGTTGGCCACGATGTCGGTCATGGCCACCGTCGCATCCAGCATGGCCACATCCACGTGCTGGCCGAGGCCGGTGCGGTCCCGCTGGCGCAACGCGGCAAGCACGCCGACCGCGCCGAACAACGCTGAGCTGATGTCACCCAACGCCCCAACGGGGTTGGCGGTCGGGGCCCGTCCCGGCGCACGCTTGAACTCGTAGATCCCCGACATCCCCTCGACGATCGAAGCGTAGGCGCCCATGTCTCGATACGGCGACGCAGGGTCCTGTCCGAACCCCGACACTGATAGGTACACCGTCGCAGGGTGCACTGCCCGTACGGCCTGATAGCCGATGCCTAGTCGGTCGGCCGTTCCGGCCCGGAAGTTCTCACCGAACACATCGAAGTTGCGGGACATCCGTAACACCAGATCGACGCCCTCGGGTTGCTTTAGGTCAATGGCCACGCTCCGCTTGTTGAGGTTGTTGCGAAGGAAGGTGGCGCCCACCGGGCGACCCTCGGGATCGTGTACGGCCGGGAGCGAACCACGGGCGCTATCCCCAGTCGACGGGTGCTCAACCTTGACCACCTCGGCACCTAGGCGGGCCATCAGCTGTGTGGCGAACGGCAGAGCAGCCATCTGCTCCACCGCCAGGATCCGGACGCCGTGCAATGGGCGAACAATGGACGGCTCCTCCTCACCCCCTTCCGCCATCTCGTCTCGTACTTCCACTCTCCCGATGCTCACAGGCCAGTCGGTCGATTAACGAAGCGGCGGGCCTCAGGCGAGAAGAACCAACCGCCACCGGCCAGGGTCCCGCCATCCACGGGCACGTTGTGTCCGGTCACGAACGCCGACAGGTCGCTGGCCAGAAAGAGGGCAACCCGAGCCTGGTCCACGGGCCATCCCAGGCGCCCAACCGGTGCCCACGACTCCCATAGGTGGTCGCCCGCCCCCGACGGTCCGTCGGGGGCCAGGTAGTCGACCTGGGGTGTCTGGGTGAGGTCAGGGCCGATGCCGTTCACCCGGATCCCTCGGTGGCCGTACCCGGTAGCCAGCGAGGTCGTGAAATGGGCCGCCGCGGCCTTCATGGCTGCGTAGACGGGCTCGCCGGGGAATCCCCGCATGCCCTCCACGGAGTGCACGTTCACGATCGACCCGCCACCACCATCAATCATGGGCGCAAGGAATGCCCGGGTGACCCGAAACAAGTGCTCAAGGTTCACGGCGTACATGGCCGACCAGGACTCCGGATCGGACTCGTGGAACCGGACCAGCGGCCGATGGTCGCCTACGTTGTTGACCAGCACGTCGATCCGCCCGTGTTCGCCGAGCACCTCGCCACGGAGGTCCTCTACCTCAGCGTCGCACCGGACGTCAACCACGTGGGCCCGGGCCACTCCCCCGACAGCCTCAATGTCCTCGACGACCAGAGCCGCCCGGTCGGGGTTGATCTCGACGATCTCGACGAGGGCTCCATGCTGGGCGAACAGCCTCGAGATGGCACCACCGATGCCTGCTCCACCTCCGGTGACGACAGCGACCCGACCATCCAGTAAACGGTGCCAGTCCTCGATGGGCGGCACCCTCGACGGATCCTGGCTGGAGGTAGCCGACTCCCTGCCGTCCGTCACGATGCCTCGGTGTCAGGGGTCATGTCGCGGCGAGGTCGATCACTGCAGCCAGCAGGCGGTCCACGTCGTCATCGGTGGTGTAGATGCTGATGCCGGCCCGCACGGCGCCCGCCTCGACGTCCAGTCCAAGCGGCCCCATCGCCTCCACGGCGTAGTTGTGGCCGTCCCAGACGGCGACACGGTCTGTCGCCAGCCGTTCAGAAACCGCTACCGGCGTCTGGCCGGCCACCTCGAACATGAGCGTGGGTGCCCGGTCCGCCACATCCTGTGGTCCGACCACCCGGACGCCGTCGATGGCGTGCAGGCCACCGATCAGACGAGCGAACCGTTCCGCCTCGGACGCAGCGATGACGTCGAGACCGACGTCCAGAAGAAAGTCCGCTGCGGCCTCGATGCCAGCCAGCGCCTCCCATGAGGGCGTGCCGTACTGGAGACGCCCAGGTCCCCGTTCAGGCGCCGGTCGCACCTTGTAGGCCTCAAGGTCGTCAAGCAGGTCGGGCTGCACCCACATGATCCCGGCGTGCGGCCCGTACCACTTGTAGGACGAGGTGGTAAAGACGTCGCACCCGATGGCCGCCACGTCGACGGGCCGGTGGGGCGTGAGGTGGACGCCGTCGACCACCACGCGGGCACCCGCCTCGTGGGCGGCCCGGGTGATGGCGCCGACATCGGGAACGGTCCCCACCGCGTTGGATGACCCGGTGACCGCCACCCAGCGGGTCGACGGTCCGATCAGGGATGTGACGGCGTCGACCCTGAGGCGACCGGTGGCCGAGTCGAACTCGGCCATACGGACCGTGGCCCCGGTATCAGCGGCCAGCAGCAGCCAGGGCGCCACGTTGGAATCGTGGTCCAAGGTTGTGCAGACGATCTCGTCGTCAGGGCCCAGACTCCGTCCAATGGCCCGTGTCAGAGCCATCATGTTGGCCGTCGTGCTGGGCCCGAACACCATGCCTGTCGGGTCGACTCCCAGAAGGCGGCCCATGACCGCGCTGGTCCGGTCCACTAGTGCGTCACAGGCAGCGGCCGCGGCGAACGCCCCGTGCGAGTTGGCGTTGTTTCCACTGCGCTGCCATTCGGCCGCCGCCTCGATGGCCACGTCGACTACCTGGGTGCCCGCCGGGCCGTCGAATCGGGCCCATTCGCAGCCTTTCCCAGAGACCGCCTCAACGGCACCTCCTGTGGCAATCCCGGGAAATCGGCGTCGGATATCGTGGAGGTCGCTCATCGTCGGGCACGCTAGTGGGGTCCCCATCCCCGGAAGGAGCCGCGTGGAGGCCTGGGAACTTGACGCCCGCGAACAGATCCGCGACCTGGTCGCCTCGTACAACGCCCACGGAGACCGGGGCCGTTTTGACGAGGTGATGGCCCTGTTCGCCGACGATGCGGTCATGGACGTCGGTGATGGACGTACCTACGACGGCGTTGACGAGATCCGTACCATTTTCACCGGTACTCGTGATTCGGTCGCCGGCGGGTCCTCCGACACCTCCGACGACGGGTCAACCAGCCCCCGCTACCTCCAGCACCACACCGCGGCACCCGCTATTACCGTTGACGGACCGACAGAGGCCTCGGGTCATGCCTACTTCACGGTCATGACCGATCAGGGCGTGGACCACTGGGGCCGCTACCAGGATGCCTACCGGGTGATTGACGGTCGTTGGCGCTTCGCCTCACGGCGAGTGCGGGTCGACGGCACCACCCCTGGCGGATGGGCCGATCGACGACTCCAAGGCACGGATTCCTCGTGAGCAGTCTCGTGGGCGGTAGCACGAACGACGGCCCCCTGGCCCGTTTGATCGCCGAAGCCGACATCCGCCAATTGGTCGCCCGTTATGCGGTGGCTACCGACCAGCGCGATCTCGACGCTCTGGTGGCCCTGTTCGTGCCCGACGTGCTGGTGGGACGCGACCCATCCGGTGAACCGGTACGAGGCATCGAGGCCCTCCGTGAGAATCTGGCCGGCCAGCTGGGCGCCATCGGGGTGACCATTCTCCACGTGGGCACCCACCAGATTGATCTTCAGGGCGACGACGACGCCACCGGCCACGTCTACTGTCGGGCAGAGATCCAGGACGGTGATCGCTGGATCCACCAGTCGATCCGCTACGACGACCGGTACCGGCGGGTGGACGGACAGTGGCTGTTCGTGGGCCGAAAGCACCAGTTGTTCTACGGCGCCGAGGTTGGCGCCAACCCGGTTGGCCTGCCCCCGGCGAACTGGCCAACCAACCACGACGGCTGGGGCACCCTGCCCGAAGCCGACCCGACCTGGCAGGCCTTCTGGGAGGAACGTCAGGCGCACGGGGACGAACCGTCAGCGTGAGCGACCACCAGAACTCCGAGCGAGACGACGATCGAATCGGTCACCAGATCGCCGACACCATCCTGGCCGGCTTTGTCGACTACATCGCCGGCTTCCGGAAGGTGTCACGTCGAGCCGGCGCGCACTTCACGGATCGAAACTGGAGCGCCGGCGGCGACGACGCCGACCGGCGACTCCTCATGCACCGGGCCACCGTGGTGACCACTGTGGACCGGGTCCGCCCGTTGGTCGACGGTGTGGCCGACCGGCGTGGAATCTGGCGGTCCGGACGCAGCCACTACAAGGAGCGGATCGCCGACCGCAGCGATTTCGGTCTGGCCGAAACATTCTTCAACTCAGTGACCCGCCGGATCTTTACCACCATCGGAGTCGACAACGACGTCGAACTCCGATGGTTCGGCGCCACCACCATCTCGCGGGGCGAAGGCCGGGCCGAGTTGTTCACCACGGCCACCCGGGTGCGCGACACCGCGGCCATGGTCCGCGAGATCCTCGAAGCGGCGGCCTTCGACGCCCCGTGGGCCGACATCGACGGTGACTCCCGCCGAGTAGCGGCCCGCATCGACTCGTTTCTCCTCGATGAGTGGGACAGCCTGTTAGCCGACGGCATCGACATGCTCCGACCCGTCTTTTACCGCAACAAGGGCGCCTACCTGGTGGGACGTCTCCGACAACTAAACCGAGTGACACCCATTGTCATCCCTGTGGTGCACGGCGACGACGGCCTGCGGGTCGACACGGTCCTGGTCACCGAGTCCCACGCCAGCCGTCTGTTCAGCTTCACCCGGTCGCACTTCTTTGTGGAGTGGCCCAACCCGTCTGAACTGGTCGGCTTCCTCAAGTCACTGCTGCCCATGAAGTCACTAGCCGAGCTGTACACGGCGATCGGCTTTCCTCAGCACGGCAAGACCAGTCTCTACCGTTCGCTGTACCGGCATCTTGACCACTCCCACGACAAGTTCGTCCGCACCCGCGGCACCCCGGGAATGGTCATGGCCGTCTTTACCCTGGTCTCGTTCAACGTTGTCTTCAAGATCATCAAGGACCGGTTCGACCCCCCGAAGAACACCACCCGGGACGCCGTCAAGCGTCGCTACGACCTCGTCTACAACCATGACCGGGTGGGCCGTATGGTCGAAGCATGGGAGTTTGAGAACCTGTCGTTCGAGAAAGACCGCTTCGATCCTGACCTGCTCGAGGAGCTCCTGGCAACGGCGGCCGAGTCGGTCCGGGTAGTCGGCGACCAGGTGGTGATCCGACACGTCTACTCGGAACGGCAGGTGTACCCGCTGAACTTGTACCTGCGAGAGATGTCGACTGACAAGGCGGTAGCCGCGGCCATCGACTGGGGTTGGTCCATCAAGGATCTGGCAGTCGCCAACGTGTTCCCCGGCGACCTCTTCACCAAGAACTTTGGCGTGACCCGTCATGGCAACGTCGTGTTTTACGACTACGACGAACTGGTGCTGCTTGAAGAGTGCCGCTTCCGGGCCATCCCCCAAACCGATGATCCGGCCGACGAGATGCGATCCCAGCCGTGGTTCTCGGTGGAGCCGGGTGACGTGTTCCCTGAGCAGTTCCCAACCTTCATGGCCTTCCCCAGCGACGTGTCGTCAGAGGTTCGCAAGCGGTTCGACGAGGTGCATGCCGACCTGTACACGGTGGCCTTCTGGAAGGACGTCCAGAGTCGCCTGGCCCGCCGCGACCTGCCCGAGTTCTACCCCTACTCCGAGCGCTTGCGATTCCGCCGCAAACCGGTCGAAGCCGCCGATTCACGTGCCGTCGACTCCGTGACACCGGGTTAGTCTCGGCTGATGTCACGCCCCGTGAGGATCGCCCCGTCGGTTCTGCCCGTCGACTTCTCCCGCCTTGGAGAGGAATGCCAGACACTCGAGAAGGCCGGTGTTGATCTCATCCACTGGGACGTCATGGACGGCGTGTTCGTGCCCAACCTGACGTTCGGGCCCGACGTCATCGGGTCGATCCGACCGCTGGTCGACCTGGAGTTCGAGGCCCACCTCATGGTGGTTGAACCCGATCGCATCATCGACCGCTACGTCGCCGCGGGTTGTTCGACGGTGCTCGTCCACGCCGAGGCGTGCGACCACCTGCACCGCACGCTGGGTCACATTGCCGAACTGGGCGCCACCCCCGGAGTTGCGTTGAACCCGCACACCCCGGCCAGCGTGATCCGCCATGTACGAGACCTACTGGGCGTGGTGCTGGTCATGACGGTCAACCCAGGATTCGGCGGACAGGCCTACATCCCCCTTGAGGCAAAGGTCGCCGAAGTGGCCGCCATGCTTGAGGACTACGACTGCTCAGTGGAGGTCGACGGCGGTATCGGACCATCGACGGTGGCCGACGTGGTGTCCGCCGGCGCTGATCGGCTGGTTTCAGGAAGCGCCCTGTTCCGGGACCCGGAGGGCCTTGAGCACGCCGTGTCGGACCTGCGTGCCCGCGCCGAGGCGGCGCAGGCCTGACCGGCCGCGCCGCTACCCTGCGCCTCCATGAACGCCCCCTCACTCTCACCGATGGCCGCCGACGTTGATGCTCTCGAGCACGGCAGGTTCGACGTCTACACCCGGCTGCTGAAGGACCGCATTGTCTTCCTCGGCACCGACGTGAACGACGACATGGCGAACTTCATCATTGCCCAGATGCTCTTCCTAGAGGCCCAGGATCCCGAGAAACCGATCTGGATGTACATCAACTCACCCGGCGGTTCGGTCACAGCCGGCATGGCCATCTACGACACCATGCAGTTCGTGGGCCCCGAGGTGAGCACCATCTGCATGGGCCTGGGTGCTTCGATGGGCCAGTTCCTGTTGTGCGCCGGGGCCCAGGGCAAGCGCTACGCCCTCCCCCACGCCCGGATCATGATGCACCAGCCCCTCGGTGGGGTCCGTGGGCAGGCCTCCGATATCGCCATTCAGGCCGAGCAGATGGCTTACACCAAGAAAATGCTGCAGGAACGCATCGCCGGACACACCGGTCAGACGGTCGAGACCATCGAGTCCGACAGCGACCGCGACCGCTGGTTCACCGCCGACGAGGCCCGCGAATACGGGATCATCGACAAGGTGATCGTGCGCCGCGGCGAGATGCACTGAACCGGGCATTTGAACCGAACCCCATAGGGTTCAGTGACGCGGACGTGGCGGAACTGGCAGACGCACCGGCTTTAGGAGCCGGCGCCGAAAGGCGTGGGGGTTCGAATCCCCCCGTCCGCACGTGACCGAGTTGCCCGCGCCCCCGACGTCTGATTCCGCGACACCTGACGTTCTCGACGGCCTGGTTGACGCGGCTCCGACAGGTTCGGCGAGGTTGGACGAGACGGGCAGGGCCGTCCGGGTGAACGCCCACTGGGAATCCACCACCGGCCAGCCCGCCGAAGATGCCCTGGGCGATGGCTGGGCCGCCGACATCGACCCCGACGGCCGGGTTGACTTCCTGGCCGATCTAACTCGTTCGCTAGACAATGGGACAGCACTGCGAGGTCGACTCCGGTTCCTGGCCGCCGATGGCTCCACCCGCTGGGTTGACCTGTCCACCACACCCGTGACTTCGGGTTCTTCCGGTGGCACGGGTGCTCTCCTGACCGTGGTCGACGTCTCCGACGAAATGGACGAGACTCGTCGGGCCCACGAGTTGACCCGAGTGCTGGAGGCCACACCCGATCCGGTGGCCGTACTCGACCCTTCAGGCGAATACGTGGTGTGGGCCAACGACGCCCTACAGCGCCACGGTGCCGTAACGACCTCCCAGACCGGTGAGCCGGTTCGCATCCTGGACCTGTTGGATGGTTGGTCCCAGGCTCGGTACGCCACCGCGGCGCTGCCCACAGTCCGGTCCGAGGGAACGTGGCGAGGCGAGCTCCGACTGGTGGGCGACAGCGGGACTGTGCCTATCTCGGCGATCCTGGTGACCCACCGCGACGAGGAAGGTGCCGTGGACGCCATCTCGGTCATGGGTCGCGATCTCACCGACCTGCACGCCGCCCAGGAACGCGTCGAAGCATCCGAGATCCGCCTGGCCGCCCTGGTCGAGCACGCATCGGACCTGGTGTGCGTGATCGGCGAGGACGGACGCATCGTCTACGCCAGCCCGGCAGTGGCCCGCATCCTCGGAAGCCAAGCTCACGAACTCGAGGGTCTGGACGTCACTGAAGTGGTCCACCCCGACGATGTCGGAATGTTGGGCGCCCGGGCCGCCGAGGTGGTGGCCCGCCCCGGAATGTCACCGGCCGCCGAGGCGCGAGTAGCCCACGCCGAGGGCGGCTGGCGCCACATGGAGATCGTGGCCACCAATCTGCTCGGCAATCCGGCGGTAGCCGGCGTGGTGGTCAACGCCCGGGACGTCACTGAACGAGTTGAGGTGGCCGCCCAGCTCGAGGAGCGGGCTTATCACGACGAGCTCACCGGGCTCCCTAACCGAGCCTTGCTGTTGGACAGACTTCAAGATGCGTTGCATCGAGCGGCCCGCCACGACCGGATGGTCGGCGTGCTGTTCTTGGACCTCGACCGATTCAAGGTGGTTAACGATTCCCTGGGCCACGGCGTCGGCGACGACCTGCTCCGGGAGGCTGCCCGACGCCTCGAACGGACCATCCGTCCCGGTGACCTAGTGGCCCGTCTTGGTGGCGACGAGTTTGTGGTGGTCATTGCCGACATGGTTCGGACCACTGATGCCCTGGCCGCCGCCGAACGGGTCCGAACCGCTCTGGCCCGCCCAGTGGCGTTCGGTGCCGACACCACTGTGATGTCGGCCAGCGTGGGCATAGCGGTGGCCCACGGCACCGAGACCCCGGCCGACCTGCTACGCGACGCCGACACCGCCATGTACCGGGCCAAGGAGGGTGGCCGCGACCGTGCGGTCATGTTCGGTGCCCACCTACGGGCCCAGGCGGTGCGCCGCCATTCGGTCGAGCAGGAGCTCCGCTCGGCACTCGACGAGGACCGAATCGAGGTCCACTTCCAGCCGGTGATTCGTCTGGCCGATACCCGGGTGGTCGGCGCTGAAGCCCTCGCACGGATCCGGGCCTCGAGCGGCGAACTGCTCCAGCCGGCCCAGTTCATCGACATCGCAGAGGACACGGGACTCATTGCCGATCTGGGTGCCCGGGTGCTGACCATTGCCGTGAGTCGCCTCGCCGCGTGGAATGAGCGGTCCCAGGTGAGCTCCGGCGACGAGCCGCTATCGATGGCCGTCAACGTGTCGGCTCGTCAGCTGTCGGATCCGATGTTCCCCCGTCTGGTCGCATCCACGCTGGCTGACAACCGGGTCGACCCGACCCACGTGGCCCTCGAGTTCACCGAGAGTGCCCTGATTGCAGCTAATCCGGTGACCGGGTCGGTGCTCGGCGAGTTGACTGCCCTCGGTATACGGATGGGCCTGGACGACTTCGGGACCGGGTTCTCGTCCCTGGCGTACCTCAAGCGATTCCCCATCGACTTCCTGAAGATCGACCGGTCCTTCGTGGCCGGTCTCCGAGAGGACGAAGTCCGTGATCCGGTGCCGGCAGCCGAACGGGACGGCGACGACACAGCCATCGTGACCGGCACCATTGCGCTGGCCCACAGCCTTGGTCTGCGGGTGGTAGCCGAAGGAGTGGAGACCGATGAGCAGCTCAGGATTCTCCGACGCCTGCGTTGCGACCAGGCCCAGGGCTTCCACTTTTCCGAACCGGTCACCGACGCGGAGTTCGATCGGTTCCTCGGACCGGGCCTGACTGGCGCGGACATCTCCCAGAACTGACGGTCGACCCTCGGGTCCACCAGTCCCTCGAACTGAGATACCCGCCACCGGGAGACGTCCCGAAACCGCCGCAGTGGGACGACGGGACGAACCGGAAGTTCAGGAGCGATCTAGGCGCCTCGCCAGATCGCGAAAGGCCCGGCCACGGTGTGAGATGGCGTGCTTGTCGTCGCCCATCTCAGCAAACGTTCGACCGTCGCCCTCCACGGGTACGAACACCGGGTCATAGCCGAAGCCACCATCACCAGCCGGTTCCTCGATGACGTGCCCCTCAACGGTGCCCGTGGCGATCAGCTCGGTGCCGTCGGGGTGCCGCACGAGGGCCACGGTTCGGAACCGTGCCGTCCGACGACCGGCCGGAACGCCCGCTAGTTCACCGAGTAGACGAGCGGTGTTGGCCGCCGCGTCGCCCTCGGCGCCGGTACCCCCATCCGCCGCGTAGCGGGACGAGTGCACGCCGGGCGCACCACCGAGGGCGTCGACCTCCAGACCGGTGTCGTCGGCCACCGCGGCCGCTCCGGTGGCTTCACAGATGGCCATGGCCTTCAGGCGGGCGTTGGCTTCCAGGGTGTCGCCGTCCTCGACCACATCGGGCACGCAGGCCGGTCGGGGTTCGAGGTGGGCCAGACCCTCCATGACCAAGCTGATCTCGGCCACCTTGTGGGGATTTGCGCTGGCTATCACCAGGCGGGGCAGCGCCGCAGAGTCCCCCATTGGCGCCCCGGTCTCGGCCTCGTTTTCGATGTCGGTCAGGTCCGGGTGGCGGGCGGCGTAGCCAAAAGGGCCCGCTGGGCCTCGACGATGTCGGCTATTCCGCCGGTGGCCAAGTCCACGAGCGCATCGAGTTGGGAGCGTTCGAAGGCCTGACCCTCGGCGGTGCCCTGTACCTCGACGAAACGACCCGAGCCGGTCATGACGACGTTGAAGTCGACCTGGGCCGTGGAATCTTCGACGTAGGGCAGGTCGAGCCGGGGGGCACCGTCGACGACGCCCACCGAGATAGCGGCTAGTTCCTCGATGATTGGTGAAACCGGTAAGTCGCCGGCGGCCACCAGCCGGGTGAAGGCGTCGTGAAGGGCAACGAAACCACCACAGATCGACGCGGTACGGGTGCCGCCATCGGCCTGGAGCACGTCGCAGTCCACGGTGAGTTCCATCTCGGGCATCGCCTCAAGGTCGACGACGGCCCGCAGCGAGCGGGCGATGAGGCGCTGGATCTCCTGATCACGCCCCGAGGTACGGCGTCGGATGCGTTCTGGGCTGGACCCTGGAAGCATCGAGTACTCGGCGGTCACCCAGCCGCGGTTGGTGTTCCGAAGCCATGGCGGCACGCCGTCACCCACCGACGCGGTGCACAGCACACGGGTGCGGCCGAAGGTGACCAGACACGAACCGGCGGCCATCTCGGTGAAGTCCCGCTCAAAGGACATAGGCCGGAGTTCGTCATCGGCACGGCCGTCGGGACGGGGACTGGACTGGGACACGGTGCCTCCATGGGCTAGTCGATCGATTTACCTGCGCCGCTGAGCGGCGGTGGGTCCGATTGTTGGGTTCGAGAGAGGGTCGGCGGGAGAACGAGAGAGAATCTAGGAGACAATCAGGCTTTCGGTCTCGACGGGCACCTCGGTGATGCCGCCGTCCAGAATCCGGTAGGCCCGTAGCGTCGGATCGGGATGTTTGAGCGACACGATCACGAAGATCCACGACCCGAAAGGGTCGAACCGGCCAGCGTCAGCAACATCGGTGGGCGACGGATAGGCGGTGGTGTGGGTGTGGCTGTGCATGACGCCGAGCACGGCCCGGCCCGCCGAGTCAGCCTCAGCTTCGACGTCGAGCATCTCCTGGCCGTCCAATACGTAGAGCTTCCATGCCTCGTCGGGACCAGCCTTGTTGGCCATTGGGTGGTAGCCGTCGACGTGCAGTGTGCCGGGCGCACCGGTGAACAGACCGCAGGCTTCGGCGGGCATCTGCGTCAGGGCCCGATCGACCATCGCCGCATGCACGTCGCTGGTCAGCGTCAGGATCTCCGGCCGGTCGTCTCCCATCGGCGACGAGGCTAACGGCGCCCCCGGGGCCCGTCGGGACGCTGTTCCGACCCAGCCTCAACAGGGGTCGCCGGTACGATCTGGCCCGTGGCAGACGAAATCGACCGCACGGTCGCCTCTAACCGCCGGGCCCGGCACGAGTACGACCTCCTTGATTCGTGGGAGGCGGGTCTCGTCCTGCGCGGTAGCGAGGTGAAGTCGATCCGGGGTGCCAAGGTCCAGATCGCCGAAGCGTTCGGACGCGAGGACAAGGGCGAGCTTTGGCTAGTCGGCATGCACGTGCCGCCGTACGCCATGAGCGGCGGTGAGTCCATGGGCCACGACCCCGACCGGCCCCGCAAGTTGCTGTTACACCGCGCCGAGATCCGCCGCATCATCGAGCGCATGAACCTCGAGGGTCTCACACTGGTGCCACTCAAGCTCTACTTCAAGGGTGGCAACGCCAAGGTCGAGGTAGCCCTGGCGCGAGGCCGCAAGCTGCACGACAAGCGCCAGGCGCTGGCCCGCAAGGAGGCCGACCGCGAGGCCGACCGGGCCATGGGGGCCGTACGCCGGCGTTGAAAGTCCAGGCCGTCAGACGCCACAGACGGTGGTGATCGACTCGGTCACCACGGTGACCACCCGGTCCATCTCGACGTCCGTGATGGTGAACGGCGGTCCGATGAGCAGGGCATCGGGCACGTGGCCGTCCCCCGCCGGATAGACCCACACGCCGCGCCGCAGGGCCTCGGCTACCACCCGGGCGCCCAGCCCGCCTGACGACTCGCTGACGGAATCACCGGTCACTGGGTTGGCCGTCAGCTCAATACCGATCATCAGTCCTAGGCCCCGCACCTCGGTGACGTTGGGATGGGCCTCCAGGAGGCGCAGCCGTTCCAAGAAGTCGGCGCCCTTCTTGGTACTGGCCGCCACCAGGTCCTCGTCCTCAAGGATTGTCAATGCGGCGATACCGGCCGCACAGGCCGCCGAGTGGGCCGAATAGGTGAAAAACATCAGGCCACGACCGGCCTCGGCGATGGGTGTGACCACCTGGTCGGTGGCGACTACCCCGCCGAGCGGCGCGTAGCCGCCGGATAGGCCCTTGCCGCCCACCAGGATGTCGGGCACGACATCCCAGTGGTCGATGCCGAACTTCCGGCCGGTACGCCCAAAGCCGGTCATGACCTCATCTGTGATCAGCAGGATCCCGTGATCATCACAGATCGTCCGAACGTCGGGCCACCAGTCATCGGGGGGGATCAGGGCGCCCGCCGTGGCTCCGATGACCGGCTCAGCGATCACCGCGGCGATTGTCTCCGGCCCCTCAGTCTCAATCACCCTGACCAGACCCTCGGTATCGAAGTTCGGCATCCGTGGATGGTCAACGAGCACCTGTTCGAACCCGGACCGGCGGGCCCGGTGGCCGCCGACGGCGAGGGAGGCAAGGGTCACCCCGTGGTAGGAAGCTTCTCGGCCGATGACCTTGCGGCGTTGAGGTTGTCCGACTGACGTGAAGTGGGTGATGGCCAGCCGGATGGCCGTGTCGACTGATTCGGATCCTCCGCTGGTGAAGCCCACCCGGGTCAACTCTGGCGGCAGCCAGCGGTTACGGAGCAGTTCGACCAGGGCGACACGTTCCTCCGTCACCCACGGCGGGATCACGTACGACACCCGTCGGGTGGCTTCGGCTACAGCATCGGCCACCTCGGAGCGTCCGTGCCCGATGTTGACGGCAATGGCTCCCCCACCAGCATCGATGACCTCGCGTCCGTCGGCGAAAAAGAGTGTGCAGCCCTCGGCCCGCTCGACGACCGGGGGGACGTCAGTGGAGGGGATGAACGCGTAGGAGGCAGCACGTTGGTCGTCGATCACCGGAGTCTGGCAGGCCTGTCTGCCCAGTGGGGTTCTCAGACACCGGTCCATCGAAACCGGGGGTCACAGGCCGGCGATACCCTTGTCAAGCGGATGAAGCACCGGTTCCCGATACCGGACCGGGACGAATCCGGACAACTTGACAACCGAGCACTTGATATCCGCACATGGTGGCCTGCGGGCCACCGACCACGGGGCTGATCGGTTTCGACGCCGATTGCAGTGGTCGTGACGTGCGACCGGAGTGGCCCAGACTCCTTAAACGGGGCACCAACAGAGACGCCAAGACGGACGATCTCGCTCTCGCCGCCTGACCTAGTCAGGTGACCGAGAGTCATCGCGACCGGTAACGGCACGCGGGGTCGGTCCACCGCAACCCGGCAACAGAAGCGGTGGAGACAGCTGGGACAGACCGCTGACGGCGTGAAAGAACGCTGACCCGGGGGAAAGACCCCGTGGCGGGGCCCTCGTGGCCCGCCCGACCCGGCGGGGTGGCAGCCATTAAGCCACAGTCTCGGGAACGGTCGTATCACGCACGGTCACCCTTCGACGGACGGGGGTTCGATTCCCCCCAGCTCCACAAGGGCGTGTTCGCAGTTTCTGCGTGCACGTGTTCGCAGTTTCGAGAAGGCAGCGCTTTTGGCGCTGCCTTCTCGGGTTTTCAGCCAATGACTAGGGGAAGTGGACGATGGGCCTCAGTCAGTTGTCGGAGTGAACGAACTCGAGGCGCCGTTCCATTGCCGCCTCGAAGTGCC
>PVBE010691841.1_pt1 | contig 58298 bp, 42 predicted proteins | sample 1631181 | NCBI WGS metagenome assembly PVBE01 (sample SAMN08397723, study PRJNA350692) | Marine metagenome, whole genome shotgun sequencing project. | isolation source: water | place: Pacific Ocean | collected 2012-04
GTTGCTGCCCCGGCTGCCCGACTGCCCGCGGACACTACGCACAGAGTGGAGCGGTGAGATCGCCAGAAGGCGGGGGTTGGAGCTGGAGCCGGGGTGCTGAAACCCGTAGAGATTCGCTTGCGAATCTCGAGGCGAGGCGCTTGGATCCCGTCCTTCTTTGAATCACCGGTCAGCGCCGACGTTCGACCAGATCCGCCTCTCGCCACACCAGCTTCTTGCCGCCCCGCTTCACGGCCACCGTCGTGAGTCCATAACGTCCGATCCGCACCTTGATCTTCCGACGGAATGGTTTGACCCGCAACGACACGTGGCGTTCACGCGCCGACGTGTTCTGCAGCCGCACGATCAGCTGGCCACCTTTCTCCGAGCGCTTCAGCGCCACCACCTGGACCTGGTCGTCGTCGACGCTGACGGTGTCACTCACCTGCAACCGGCGCTGGCGCTCGACGTGTTCAGCCTGTGGGTAATAGACCTGCCACACCGGCGGCGTGTTGAAGACCTGCGCCGCGCGACTCACCTTCGGCTCGTTGAAGCGGCCACCCACCATCACCTGCCACGACAGTTCATGCTCGCCCTGGTCCTGGCGCGGGATGAAACGGGCATTCGCACGCTCGTCGTCGGGATTCAGGTTGAACGAGCTGTATGCCGGGGCGCGGACGACGTTGAGGCCCAGTTCGCTCTCCGTCAGGCTGTGACCGAAGCTGCCCGTGTTGAGCACTGCCAGATGCACTGGCGAGTCGGCTTGTTTGCCGCGCACGGCGACCCAGCGCTGATTCGTGTGCTCCTCGTGGCGGCGAGTGGGTCGCCGGTCGGCGGCACTGTAGAGCGTCTCCGCCACGCCGTCCGTCACCTCGAAGCCGAGGGGCACCATGAGCTTGATCATCGTGTCGCGGTGATTGTTGAACAGGCGATCCCGGATCTCGAGACTGCTGTCGGAATGGCCGATCACGTACTGTCGCGCCAGGGCGCTGGCGCCGCAGACGAATACGGCCTCAACGACGGTGCGCAGGGCGCCGTGTTCAATGATGTTGATGGGGCGCGCGACCGTGGTCGAGGCAGGCTTCCACTTGTCGGCCGGCGGCGGCGACAGCTCGGCCACCTGCTCCCGTGTGGCCAGACGGAAGCGCTCCGCCGGAGCCCGATCCCAGGGCGGCGACACCGATCCGATGTGATGCGACTTGGCCTGTCTGGGGCTGCCACTCGTCCAGCTGTGGTCCATGTCCGCCCAGCAGGCGGGTTGAAAGGCGCTCTTGCCGACCAGCGAGCGCCGTGCTCCCGGCGCGGACAGGTGATCGATCAGACCGGTACGTGGATTGATCTTCAGAGCGAACGTCTTCGTCTTGAAAGACAGGCTGCGGGCGCTGACCTGTGGCAGACGTGGCGCCTTGCCTTTGTCGTTGATGTAGTACTCGTCGAAGCGGGAAACCTCCCAGGGCTGCAGATCCACCGTCGCCGCCAGTCGCACCCGCCAGTTGTCACCACAGCTGGCCTCGGTCAGCAGGCGCTGACAGGGCACGTCTTCTCCCTTCGGGCCCCGGAGTCGTACCTCGGGGTTGCTTACCGCCCAGGCGTTGCTGTTCAGCTGCACCTCGAACTCAACCTGCTGGCGTACGGCAAATCCGTGGGGGTTGGCGATGAAGACGGGGACCTCGTCGCGGCCGCCGTCGCCGTCACGACTTATCAGGCTCTGCAGAGAGCGCAGACGTTCCCGACGCAGAATCTCCCGGGCATGGCCGAGCATCTGCACGCTGTCCCGTTCGGCGGAAGGGATCCCGGACCCGGGCAGAATGTCGTGGAACTCGGAAAACAGAATGTCCCGCCAGGCAATCTCGAGGGCTTTCTCCGGGTAGGTCGCCGTCCCCCACCACCACGCCAACGTCGCCAGGCGCTCGGTGGACGCCATCAGACTCTCCGCCTCCCGGTGGCCGCGTTTGACGCGACTCATCGATGTGTAGCACCCGGGGAAGCTGTTCTGGATCTCCCCCTGTACGAGAGGGAGTTGATCCATCTGCTTGAGTACGTCGTCGAAGAACCGGTCGATCGTACTCTCGACGAATTCGTACTCCGGGTGCTGGCGCGCATACGCCTTGATGGCACGATACTCGTCGCGTGACGGCCCACCCCCGTGGTTGCCGATCCCCCACAGGATCATCGACACCGGCTCGGTGCCGAAACGGTCCAGACGGTCGGGGCCCCATTCGGCGAACTTGCCGTTCGTCAGGTAGTGATCATTGCTGCGGCGGGCGACGATCTCGGTGCCGGAGCGATCCCGCCAGGTGAAGGGACCGGCCGGCAGCTCGTAGGTGCCGTAGTCGGGACGGCAGAAGACGTAGCGCTCCATACCGCAGCCGGCCAGGATCTGGGGAAACCCCTCGCCGTGTCCGAAGGGATCGAAGTTGTAGGCAGTGCGCGGGTATCGCCCGAAGGTTTTCTCGAAGTACTCTCTTCCCAGCAAAAACTGGCGGATGTGACTCTCGCCCGAGGTGTTGTTGACGTCCGGCTGCAGATAGGCGCCGCCCGAGATCTCCCATTGCCCCTTCTGCACAAGGCGTTGGATCCGCTTGAAGAGCTGTGGTTCGTACTCCTGGGCCCAGCGATAGAGGATTACCTCGTTGTGGTTGAAGACAAACTCGGCGTTGGCTTCACAGAAGTCTGCGGCCGTGCGGTACGTCGACAGCGCCTCGGTGAGTCCATCCTCCCAGTGCCACAGCCAGACCGGGTCGAGGTGGGCGTTACAGACCAGGTGGATTCTCTTAGCAGCCATGGAGAGATCTTTCGGTATCTGGGGTTGTGGGCGGGGACGCCGCCAGCTTGTCGTGGGTCACAGAGCAGTCCCTGCCTCGCCGGCATCCGCCGCTGCCTGCACGCGCAGGACCGTCTCCGATGAGTCCAGCACCTGCTGCGTTGAGGGCTCGCCGTCGTCCAGCGTCTCCCCGCGGATCGTCTTGAGAAAGGCACGGAAGTACCCGCCGCTGTTGCCCGCTGGCAGTTCACGGCGCTCCGTCTCCTTGCCACCGGCCGTCGTCAGCGCCAGATGCTCCATGTTGGTTGCGGTTTCGATTACGCCCTCCCGTCCCCAGAACGTCGTGCGCCAGTAGTAGGGCATGCTGTAGCCGGCGGCGTCCGGGGCGTGATAGGAGACGTCACCGACCACGCCGCAACCGTTGTCCATGGTCAGCAGCATCTGGGCGCCGTCCTCGAAGTGCGGTACGCCGTCGGCAAAGGCATTCCAGCAACGTGCCGCCTCCACCCGGGCGAACTGCCATCCCGTGACAAAGGGAATGCTGTCGATGGCGTGGACGGCGATGTCATTGATCGTGCCGCCGTGCATGCCTTTCTCCCAGTACCAGTCAGGCCTCGAGTCGAGCAGCAGAGGATGCTGACCACCGAACTGGATGGCGTGGATCTCACCGATGGCCCCGGCGCGAATCAGCTGACGGGCGGCGATGGTGCCGGCTGAGTCCCGCATCGTCAGCATGCAGCCCACCTGCAGCTTGCTCTGCGCCGACAGTTCGCGAATCCGGTCGAGTTCCTCCAGTCGTGTGCACAGCGGCTTGTCGACTATGACGTGTCGACCTGCCTCCAGGGCGGCGATGGCGCGGCCGCCCCGCAGGCCGAAGGCGTCACCCACGGCCACGACGTCACAGTCGACCTCATCGAGCAGACGCCCCGCGTCGTCGTGGGTGATGTCGACCACACCCTTGCTCCGCAGGCTCTCCCGCGTGGGACCGTGTTCTTCGCAGGCAGCCACGACGGCCACCCCCGGGGTGCTGGCAGCCAGGTCGTAGAGGCTGGTGATGTGGCCGTGGCGGAAGCCGACGAAGGCGAGGCGGAGTTCAGGCACTTGTGCTCCACTTGGTTGCGGGTTGCTGGTCAGACCGACCGGGACAAACCAAACCCGACGTCAGACGGGGTCAAGGTGCTTGCCGGTTGGTGTTGGCCCCGGTTACCTTGGATCATGTTTTCGACCGTTGCTGTCGTCGGCGCGGGCACGATGGGACAGGGTATTGCCCAGCTCCTGCTCGAGGCCGGGTTGACGGTGCACATATACGACCGCTCCCCCGGGGCCCTGGGCCTCGCCGTCGATGCCATCACCCGGCGTCTGCAGCGACGCACCGAGGCAGAGACGCGGTCCGCCGGTTCGCTGCGCGTCGTCGAGAGCGTGGACCAGCTCGGCGATGCCGACCTGGTCATCGAGGCGGTTCCCGAACACCTCGAGCTCAAGCGGACCGTGTTTGCCGAGCTCGATCGCCATCTGCCGCCGGCAGCGATACTGGCGAGCAATACCTCGGGCCTCGACATCGATGTCCTGGCGCAGGCCACGACACGGCCGCAGCGTGTCGTCGGCCTGCACTTCTTCAACCCGCCCCCCCTCATGCCCCTCGTCGAACTGGTGCCGGCGGCAACGACGGACGGTGCCGTGCTGGATGTCGTCCGGGCCTTCACCGAGAGCCTCGGCAAGACGGCGATCACCGTCGCCAATCGTCCTGGTTTCATCGTCAACCGCCTGCTCTTCGCCATGATCGCCGAAGCGGGGCGGATCCTCGACGAAGGCGAGACGTCGGCTCAGGATGTGGACCGTGCTCTCTGTCTCGGCGCCAGTCATCCCATCGGGCCCCTGGCGCTGGCCGATTTCATCGGCCTCGACGTCAGTCTCGACATCCTCGAGTCGCTGGCATCCGGATTGGGAGAGCGATACACCCCCCCGTCATCGCTGCGTGATCTCGTCGCTCAGGGGCACCTTGGACGCAAGTCGGGTCGCGGGTTCCATTCGTACTGACCACCTTTGACCGCTCTCGACTCCATGCGAATTCCTGGCTGCAGGGCGCTCCTGCTGACGGCAGCTCTGTTGGCAGACGGCTGCGGCATGACACCGGCGCCGCGATACACCAGTGCCCCGTCAGCCGGTGGCGCGGGCCTGACACGTGAACTGGAAACCCGGCAACGGGCTCTGCGGTCGGGCAACTCGAGCCGGCTCATGAATGTTATCCGCAGTTACCTGGGAGTGCCCTACAAGTGGGGTGGCACCACCCGCCACGGCATGGATTGTTCGGCTCTCACACGAGCGGTGTACCGCGAGGCCTACGGCGTGGAGTTGCCGCGCACCTCGAGGCAGATGTACGGCCTGGGCAAGTCGGTGGCGGCTCGGGGTCAACTGCGGGCCGGCGATCTCGTGTTCTTCCGCATCGACACCTCGGGACCGGGCGTGTCCCATGTGGGGATCTACGTCGGCGACGGTCGCTTTGCTCACGCCAGCTCCAGCCGCGGAGGGGTCATCGATCCGCTGAGCAACCCCTACTTTGACAAGCGCTACGCCGGCGCCCGCCGCGTGTTGCCTTGATCGGACCGTTGAGCAAGGCCCCCCGGTTGCGGGTGATGGGTCTGCTCGCTGCCGGTGTTCTGCAGCTGAGCGCCTGGTGGTGGATTCGCCAGCTCGGCGACCTGTCCCTGCACGTGCATGAACTCTGGTGGTCTCTCCTGCCGATTCTTGCCGGGTACTGCCTGGCAGCGCTGGCGTGTCGCGGCGGACAAATGGCGCACTCCGGGATCATCATCGTCGGCGTCGCCCTGTGCAGCCGACTGCTTCTGCTCGACACCGCCCCGACGCTGTCCGACGACATCTATCGCTACGTCTGGGACGGCCGGGTCCAGGCTGCCGGCCTGAACCCGTACTCCCACGCGCCCGAGCACGACAGCCGCACCGGGCTGCGGGACGACGACTGGTCACAGATCAACCATCCGGAACTGGTCACCGTCTATCCGCCCGTAGCCCAGTGGTTCTTCCACGCCGTGGTGCGTCTGGCCCCCGGTGTGACAGCCATGAAGGCGGCCCTCGTCGCCTGCGACCTGCTGCTCATCTTCGTGCTCTGGCGCTGGCTCCGGCGCCGCTCTCAGGCAGGCTGGCGCATCCTGCTCTATGCCTGGCATCCGCTGCCGGTGATCGAGATCGCCGGCAACGGTCACGTGGACATCCTCGGTGTACTCTGTCTGTGTACTGCGCTGCTGTGGTTGTGCGGGGATCGCCGCCATCTGGCCGCCTGGGCACTGGCGGCGGCCGTACTCGGTAAGATGATCCCGCTGCTCTGCCTGGGGGCCTTCTGGCGGCGACTCGCCCCGGATCGGTCGAGCCGATGGCTCCGGACGATCGATCCGCGTCCTCGCCTGTCCCTGCTATGGGTGCCGGTTCTTGTCGTCACCGCCTACCTGCCCTTCCTCGAAGCCGGCGCCGCCATGTGGTCGGGGTTGTCCGCCTACGCCGTCAAATGGCGCTTCAACGACAGTGCCTACGGACTCGTCTACCGGTTTCTCAGCAATCCCAAACCCGGCTGGGAATGGGATGACGAAGCCCTGCTCACGGCTCGCTGGGTCTGCCTTGGCGGCGTGGCGCTGGTGGCCCTCTGGACCGCGTTGCGCCACGGCGACGATGTGGCCGTGGGCTGCGCCGCGGTACTGGGCGCCCAGTTGCTGCTGGCCCCCACCGTACATCCCTGGTACATGCTGTGGGTGCTGCCCTTCATGGTCCTGCGCCCGCACCCGGCGTGGATGGCCTTCAGCTGGCTCGTATTCCTGCCGTATCATGTCCTGCTCGACTACCGAAACTCGGGCGTCTGGCAGGAATCGACATCGATCCGTCTGCTCGAGTACGTTCCCGTGTACCTGTTGCTGCTATGGCCGGTCTGGCGCCTGATATGCAGTTGGCGCCGGAACGAACGACGTGTCCTGACGTCTGTTGGTTAGCCGGATCTTGCTCCCGGCGTGGAGTTGTCGGCCCCCGTTCGTATATTGCTGAGCCACACCGGTGCTGTTCCCCCCAAACCCGGTACCTGCCGCTGTGACACCCTTTGTCCGCAAATTGTCCGTACTGGCCTGCTCAGCGCTGCTGCCACTGCTTGCCTGCAGCTCGGTCTCACGGAGCACGACCGCTGCCGGGCCCTGGTGGGAAGGGACCGACGGGGCCGCTCCGGTCGCCACCGTCACCCCTGACACCACCGGCGCCAAGACCGACTCCGGTGGCCCGACCGTGGATGTCACGGTTGTCGAATCTGTTAAACCCGAATCCCCCGTTGTGCGTCCAATGGAAGACAGCCTTTCGGTGCTGTCGTCGCTTTCACCCGAGGCCCTGGCGAGCCGGCGCACTGCCTACGCCAAGCGCACCCGGGCCGAACGTGACCGGGTTCGACAGGTGAACGAGTACGCCTTCTGGTGCCTGGGCCGGGACATGTGGGATGAAGCCCGCATCCACCTGGAACGGGCCGTGCAGATCGACAGTCTGGCCGCCAGCCTGCACAACAACCTGGGCATCGTCTATGAGCGCATGGGACGGCGCGATCAGGCCCGTGTCCGGTACGGGATGGCCGCCGGGCTCAACCCCGATCGTCCGTTGTATGAGGCCAATTTGAGTCGTATGCGTGCCGCCCTCGAGCAACCTCGGCCCATCCCCTCGGACAGCCTGGCGGCGGAAGAGCTGATGCTGCGACCGCCGCGCGGCGATCGCCGTCCCGATCTCGGTGTCGTGCCCAAGCGAACAGAAGGTGAGGTCCGCCGTGAACTCCCTTGAAAAGATCACCCGCTGCCTCCTCGTTCTGACGGCCACCCTCGGCCTGACGACGGCGGCGACACCGGCCCAGGACATCGTGTCGTCCCAGTTGCGTCAGGGATTCGGCATGAACAAGGTTCGCTACAAGGACTTCGACTGGCACTTTGTCGAGTCCGAACACCTGCTGCTCCACTATGAACCCGAGTTTGCCGATCTGGCCGACCGCGCCGTCGAGTATCTCGAGGAAGGCTACGACCATATCAGCTCGCTGATGCGGCACGAGCTGTCGACCAAACCGCCCATCGTCATCTTCAAATCGCACTACGAGTTCCAGCAGACGAATATCATCCAGTCTTTCCTGCCCCCGGGTGTGGCCGGTTTCGCCGAGCCTCTGCGCTACCGCATGGTCATCCCCTTCAACGGCGACCTCGACGATTTCCGCAACGTCCTGGTCCACGAGTTGATGCACATCTTCCAGTATGACATCGTCAACCGTGGGCCGGTGAAGCGGATCTCCAATCCCATCGCCAACCCGCCCACGTGGATCATGGAGGGCATGGCCGAGTTCTCCACCGAGGAGAGCAACACGGTCGATGAGATGGTGCTGCGGGACGCCGTGCTTACCGACCAGCTGCTCCCGCTGGAGGTCATGGACTCGAGCTGGAATTTCCTGCCGAATCCGTTCCTGGCCTACAAGCAGAGCCACAGCCTCATGGAGTACATCGCGGCCAACTTCGGACCGGAGAAGGTGAGTCGCATCCTGCGCGTCTGGGACAGCCAGACCGATACGGACAAGCTCCTCGAGCGCCTCATCGACATGGACATGCAGACTCTCGACGAGCGTTGGCAGGCCTACATGCGCAAGAAATACTGGCCGCTGCTGCAGGATCGAGACTATGTCTCCGAATTCGCTACACGGGTGCTGCAGGACGATGACGTCTACCGCCTGTACATGGCCCCCTCCTGGTCGCTGGGCGGCGATATGCTGGCCACCCTCAGCACCGATGGTGTCGAACAGCACGTCGACATCATCCGCCTCAGCAACGGCCGCCTCGTGGAGCGTCTCACCGGAAGCATGCGCGCCGAGGTCTACGACGATCTGACCTTCAACGACGGCACCGTCGCCTGGGCCCCCAACGGCCGCTCCATCGCCCTGGTCGGCAAGAAGGGCGCCGGCGATGTCGTGGTGCTGTGGGACCTGTATGACAAACAGATCATCGACGTGCTGACCTTTGACGGTCTCGAGATCGTCGAGGGCCTCGACTGGGCCCCGGACAGTCGCCGGCTGGCCTTTGTCGGAACGGGCTTCGGGCAGAGCGATATCTACGTCGTCGACGTCGAAACCGGGGATGTCTCGCAGGTGACGGGCACACCGCAGCGGGATGATCAACCCGACTTCAGCCCCGATGGTCGGCGTCTGGCTTTCAGCTCCAAGCGGGGTGGCCGGTTCGATATCAAGGTCTACGACTTTGATACGCGGCGCGTCTCGACGCTGCTGGCCACGCCGAATGACGACATGTGGCCCGAATGGCTGCCCACAGGCGATCGGATTCTTTTCGTTTCCACCAGAGAAGGCATCAACGATCTCTTCCTCTACGACATCGGCAAGGATCGCGAATACCGCCTGACACGGACGGTGAGCGGCATCATGAGCCCCTCGCTGTCCCCCGACGGCAAGCAGATCGTGCTGACCACCTACTACCACAGCCGGCGTGAGCTGTACCGGATGGACGTTCCGAGTCGGGTCGACGTCGTGCGCCGCAGTGACGAGTTGGCGGCGCGCGTCGGCGAACCGGCGGGAGGTCGCCTCGTCCACGGAGAGACGGCCATGCCCGTCTCTGCCGGAATCGACAGTCAGCAGGCGCCGGCCCCGGAACAGATGGCCAGCATACCGCCCTCGGCGCCGGTGATCTCACTGAGGGAGGGCTCCGGTATCGATGTGGGCGACGCCGTCAGCCTTCTCGAGTCTGTTGCCAGCACCGACATGCCCGTCATGCTGGCCGACGTGAGCGAGGGGTATCGCGCCGATGTGGCCACCCCCGTGGAGGCGGAGGTGGAGGATGTGGGTGCCGCCCTCAGGCGGGACACGGCCCGCATGGATACCCCCGCGGGGGACGTGGGTAGTGTCGACTTCGATCAGCTGCCCGTGCGGCGCTACACGCCGAAGCTGGAATTCGACGGCATCGCGCTGCAGATGGGGTACTACTCCGGCTTCCTGTCCGGCATTGCCCAGCTGAGCATGAGCGACCTGCTGGGTAACCACTCGCTCAACATGTTCACCGACTACGTGGGCTCGCAGGAGGTGAACAATGACTTCACCTTCGCCGTGGGCTACACCTACTTCGGTCAGCGACCGACCTACAGTGCCTCGATCTTCAACTGGAATCAGTACTTCAACGACACCGAGGGTGGTCCCACCGGCACCGGCATTCACATCGTCGGCGGCGCACAGCTGGCCAGGGGGCTGATCCGCAGCCGCCAGAGCGGCCTGCTCGCCGACATGAGTTATCCCCTCGATGTGTTCCGTCGCATCGAGTTGTCCTACTCGTTCGTCGACGAGGAGCGGGAAGTCGCCTGGCCGGTAACCGAACCCCTCGACGGCTTCAGCACACATCTGTTCAAGGCCGCCTATGTCCATGACTCGCTGCGCAACGGCCTGCTCGGCCCGACGGCGGGACGCCGCTATTATCTGTCGGCGGGACGCACGCTGTCGGCCACCAGCGACGACCGGACCTTCACGCATCTGGAAATCGACTACCGCCACTACTTCCGCATGGGGCGCTGGTCGGTCCTGAGTCTGCGCGGCACGAGTGTCGGCTCCCTCGGGCGTGACGGCCTCGAGTACAACCTGGGGGGTCCGGCGTGGTTCCTGCCCTTCTTCCCCGGCTACAACCTCAACGTCGGCCCCCTTCGCGGCTATCCCTTCTCCGAGTTCAGCGGCAGTCGTGTCGTGCTGTTCAACTCCGAGGTCCGTGTTCCCTTTATCCGCAACATCACCTTCGGCTGGCCGGGTACGTTCGCCATCCCCGCCGTGGATGGTGCTTTCTTCTTCGATGTGGGCAGCGCCTGGAACGATGGCCAGTCCGTCGATGTCTGGCCGTTGCAGGCCCCGGAAATACCCTTCGACCCGACGGCGGATACGGTCCGCCTGCAGGCCGGGTATGGCTTCGGCCTGCTCGTCTATTTCCTGGCGCCGATGAACTTCGAATTCGCCAAACGGACCGACTTCAAGACCACCTCCGAATGGCACATGCACTTCAGCTTCGGCAAGGCCTTCTGACGTGCTGAGAATGAGGCGCCGGGCCACACTGCTGGCAGCTGGACTCTCGGCAGGACTGGCCTGGAGTTGCAGCTCCGGGGTCGTCGGCAGCGGCATGGGTGAAAAGATCCGCTTCAGCGCCCCTTCGCCGCCCGATGTGGAGCTGTTGCCCATGGTGCAGGATGTCGACATCATCGGCGTTCTGTCGACGACGAATATCGCACCGGTGCAAAGTCTCGACATCGAGAAGGTCATGGGCCGGCTCACCGACGCCACCGCCCGCGGCCTGCGCAACCTGCAGGACCGCACCGTCATCACTCAGGACGAAATCCGCTGGCACTTCCGGGATATCACCTTCGACTCGACGATGGTCTTCAGCGACAGCCTGCAGCAGGCGCTGCGCTCCGAGCTGGAGGTTGACGCCATGGTCTATATCACACTGCGATCTCTGGACGCGAAGGTGACCCCCGTGTCGCCAAGCGCCTACGGGACGGCACCCAGCCCGGGGTTGAACCTGTCTGTGGAGCTCGAGCTGATGTTCGTCAACCTGCACAGTGGCCAACAGTGGTCGCAGGCCGGCAGGCGCAGCAGTTGGCAGCCCGTACAGGTCGATCTGATGGGAGGAGGTCGAGATCCGACGGAACGGCAGATGCTGATGGCCCTGGCCTCGCCACTGCGCCAGTTCCTGACCCGCCTGGCGCCGCCCCCACGCCGACAAACCCGGCAGTTCGACACCAGCGGCGACTGAAGGACATCACCGAACGAGAAAGGGCCCGACTTCCATCGACGGAAGCCGGGCCCTTGTCTGTTAGGTCAGTGTGCTCTGGTCGTCTTACCGCCGTGTCTTGCGACGCTTGGCGGCATCGCTGCCGCTGCCCTTCGAAGAGCTGCTGGAAGCGGGCTTGGTCGACGTGCCCGAAGAGGAGGACACCTTCTTCGGTGTGGAAGAGGACGTGCTGGCCGGTCTGGGTGTGCGGTAGCCACTGGTGGACTTGCGCGTATCACGGACGGTACGCTGCGTCCACGCCCGATCCGCCTCGTCCTGCTGCCGACGCAGGGCGTCCTGCCTGGTGACGGCAGGTACACCGGTACTCGCCGAGCCATTTCGCAATACTGAGTTCTCCGCCCGCAGATCGGCCAGCTCCTGGGTTGTCACCAGCTGGTACCCAGGCGGGACGTAGGAACTGCCACCACCCGACCCACCGTAGTAGTACGGATCGTAGCCGTAGCCGTAAGGTCCATAGGCGGAGGAATAGCGGCCGTAGGGATAGGCGGCGCCCAGGCCGGGGCCATAGGCGAAGGGGCTGCCAAAGCCGTAGAGGCCGTAGCGTGAGTCGTAGCCGCCGACGGGATAGCCGTTGCCGTATCCGTAGCCGTCGTAGCCATAGCCGTCGCGAGGGCTGGTCCAGGGATCGTCGAGATCGTCGCTGTAGCTCCCGATCAGCGCCGGTTCGGCCATGGCTTCGGTCTCCCAGGCTGCGGCGGGGACATCGACAGTCGAGGCCAGCTGTGGGCCCCGTAGAACCGTGTAGCAGCCGCTGAGTGCGACAGTTGCCGCCATCAGTGCCACCAGTCTGGAGATTCGTCTGGTCATCCGGTCCTGCCTTCCTCGATGGGCTTCGTGCGCCGTACTACCAATATATCTAGCGAGAGGGGTCGAGCAACACTGCCGATCCGGCCGTAACTCAGAACTGGTACGCCACTCCGAGAAAGAGGCGATCGATACTCACGTCCTCGCGCAATTCCGCCTCGGCAAGTCCCTCTGCCTGCTCGTAGGACCCATGGTTGTAGGCCAGGTCGGCCCGAACGGTTTCGTCGAGCACGAGCCCGGCGCCAAGCGTCCAGAATCTGCGATCCTGGAGGATGCGGATCACCGGGTTCGTCACAGGATCGGCGACCCGGTTCGGATCTCGGGGGCCGGTGAAAGGCAGCGGATCGGTATAGGTGCCTGCCCGCAGGTCCAGCGCCAGCCAGGGAACCTGCCACTCGACACCCAGGTGGTAGCTGAGTATGTCGTCATACTGATCCTCGAAGGAGGTGTTGGTGCGCAGCTCGAAGGCATCCCCGTCGGCATACTCGGTCTGCGACCACTCCGTGGCCTGCACCGAGGCGGCCAGCAGCACCTGGGGAGCGGGCCGGTAGGAGGCGCCGATGCCGAAGGAAAGGGGCAGGTCGATTTTGTAGCTGCTGTCAAAATCGCTGCTGCGGGCACTTTCGACTCGACCATCGTCGAACTCGACGCGGGTGAATGCCGTGTCCGGTGGAGCACGGTAGGTGAAGCTCACCTTGTGTGTCGGCCCGGTGGTGATGGTGGCGCCGAGACGAAACCTGGGGTCCTCTTCGGATGAGTGCATCATAGCGCCAAGTGTGGCTGTCCAGGTCGTCTCGTAGTCGTCGATGAAGAACTCCTTGTCCACGAAGCGGCGCTCCAGGAACAGGTCCTCCGTGTCGATGGAGACGAAAGTGCTCTCCGTCTCGTTCTCCCCAGAGATCAGATTGAGAGTCAGCCCGAGGGACATCGAAGGCGTCACATCCACAGCGGCGGCGATGGTCGTCACCGCCAGTTCTCCTTCGCGGAAGAAGCTGTCCTCAAAGGCAAGACTGTCGCCGATGACACTGCCAGAGCCATCCCGCTGCACGGCGAAGGTGGGCAACTGCAGACCCCAGTCGAAGTCCTTCACACGGTTGAACCCGGCAGCCAGCACAAAGGCGCCGCGATACACCGGATAGGGGTAGACGAAGCCCAGAGAACCGAAGCGGGTGTTACTCACGTCGGCGGTTGCCGAGGCGGCGACGGCGGTGCCCCGGCCGGCGGTGGCCACGTTCTGCTTGGCGTTGCGCAGGAAGGCGACATAGACCTCACGCCGGCGCATCTGGGCCAGCCCGGCGGGATTCCAGAACACGGCGGTGAAATCGTCGGCAACGCCGGTGTAGGCGCCGCCCATGCCCATGGCACGTACACCGAGGCCGGCGAAATTGTCGATGGCACTCTCCTCCTGGGCGACGGCGGCCGCCGCCAACAGCAGGACGAGGAAAGTCATAAGGGGCCACTTCATCAGAACATCTCCGTATAGCGTACCGAGAGTTCACGACTCATGTCCGGATCGGGCCCCCCCACCGTTCCGGACTCGTCTCCGTTCTCCAGAATGTTCTTCAGCAGGAATCCTAATCGCAAGCCCTGTACCGGCGACCAGTGAGTCCCCGCATTGAGATACCCCCGGCCGGAGCCGAGGGAATCATCGGCATTGTCGTTCAAGGCGAAATCATACTCCGCCACGGCGGACAGTTCCTCGTTGATCGTCTTGTCGATCCCCACCCAGCCATTGGGGCCGTCGTCGTCCTGGCTCTCACGGCTCCAGTTGATCCCGGTGTGGACACCGAACTGCCCGAATCCGGAGACGTAGTTCTTGCTGGCAGCAACGAAGAAGCCCTTTGACTTGACCTGGTAACGGTCTCCTGCCCGTGGTCCGTAGCCCTGTGTCTCATAGCCGATGGCGAAGGCGGGCAGGGCCTCGCTCTCCTCCAGAACCCGGTACCGTGCCGCCGCTTCGACGCGGGGATACCAGTTGATCGGGTCATTGCCGATGACACCCTCGCCGCCGTACGACAGACCGATCGTCAGTCGGCGCATGATCCCGGCATGCAGCTGCCCCACCAGCCCCCCGTCGGGAAACATCCTCATATCGACGGCGAACCGGCCCTTGTCGACGAGACCCGCCGTCGGATTGTCCACCAGGCGGACCAGCTCCCCGGAGCCGGGTCCGACGGCCCCATCCTGTGCTGCCGCCAACTCAGGCACGGCACAGACCAACATCAGAATGCAGCCCGCCAGATGACGGCCCTTCCACGGTACTGTCACTCCGTCTCCCTCCCGTGTGCCTGGCTGACGATCGGACGCCGCCAGTGGATCGTGCGGTGAGTGGCGGTGTCGCCGTGCTCGAGGCGCACCTCCCAGCGCGACTCGGGCAGATACTCCGGCATACGATCTGCCCATTCCACCAGACTCACCCCCTGCGAATCTTCGAAAAACTCAAGTGCGCCAATGTCCTCGAGCTCCTCCCCTGAGGCCAGGCGATACAGATCGAAATGGTAGACTGTCAGTTCGCCGCCGGCAGCCTTTCGAGCTGCGTACAGGTTCAGCAGGACAAATGTGGGACTGTTGACCACATCCGTCACGCCCAGTCCCTCGGCGATTCCCTGGATGAGACATGTCTTGCCGGCGCCCAGATCCCCACTGAGCGCCACCAGCTCACCCGGCTGCATAGCCGCCGCCAGCTCTCGCCCGAACTGTCTCGTCTCCTCGGGATCGATGGTGACACGCTCACCGGCCGAGGGGAGAGCCGTCACTTCGATTCCAGTGTCACCACGGGCAGAACCACCTCTTCCAGGGAGATGCCGCCGTGCTGGAAGCTGTCCTTGTACTGTCGCTGATACTCGTTGTAGTTCGTCGGGTAGACGAAGTAAAAGTCCTCCTTGGCGACGATATAGTTCGAACCCAGACCCGTGGACGGCAGACCCCAGGCCTCCGGATCCTCGATCAGCAGGCTGTCCTTGGCGTCGACGCGCAGGTTGCGGCCATACTTGTAGCGCAGGCTCGTCGACGTCTGCCGATCACCGTGCACCTTCGTCGCCCGGCCGCCGCGCACAGCGCCGTGGTCGGTGGTGATAACCACAGTGGCGTCGGTACGGGATAGACGCTTGAGCAGCTCGAACAGCGAGGAGTGCTCGAACCAGGACAACACGAGAGAGCGAAAACCACTCTCGTCGGGAGCGATCTCCTTCAGCAGTTCGGAATGTGAGCGGCCGTGGACGAGCATGTCGAGGAAATTGTAGACCACGCCGACCAGAGGTACGCTGCCCATGCTGTCAGCCTTGCGCGCCAGACTCTGCCCTTCGGCTGTATCGATGACCTTCACGTAGCGCGAGTCGCCCTTCAGCTTGATGCCCATATCGGCGATCTGGTCATCGAGAAACCGGTGCTCATGCCGGTTCAGGCTGTGCTCGTCATCCTTGCCACCGTGTGACCACAGCTCTTTGTACTTCTTAGCGATCTCCACCGGGAACAGTCCGGAGAAGATCGCATTCCGGGAGTACGGTGTAGCCGTTGGTAAGATTGAATAGTGGTAGTCGCGGCGCACGTTGTAGAACTCGGAGACCATCGGCTCCAGGATCATCCAGTGGTCGAGGCGCAGGCAGTCGATGACAATGAAGAACACCTGCTTGCCCTGTTCCAGCAGCGGTGCCACCCGTTCAGGAACGACATCTACCGACAGGGGTGGAGAGTCTTCTTCACTGGCCACCCACGTGCGGTAACTGTGTTCGACGAAACGCCCGAATTCGTGATTGCACTCCTTGCGCTGAGCCTCGATCATCTGTCGCAGGCCATCGTCTCCGATGCGGCTGATCTCGATATCCCACTCTGACAGCAGTCGATGCACGTCGATCCAGGTGCGCCACGTCATGTCACCGGCCAGCCATTCACGGATCTGGTTCGACTTCGACACATACGCCTGTCCGGCCTGGCTCTGACGGATCTGCCTGGCGTCGAGAATCTTCTTGCAGGCCATGAAGATCTGACTCGGGTTCACCGGCTTTGTCAGGTAGTCGTCGATGCGCCGGCCGATGGCCTCGTTCATCAGGTATTCTTCTTCACTCTTCGTGATCATGATGACGGGCACGTTCGGGTCGCGCTCCTTCAGTTGCTCCAGCGTCGACAGTCCGTCGAGACCTGGCATCATCTCGTCGAGCAGCACCAGGTCGAAGTGCTCCTGCTGCAACAGCGCCAGGGCATCTTCGCCGTTGCTCACAGGTGTTACATCATAGCCACGCTCGTTCAGATACATGTGGTGTGAACGCAGCAGGTCGCTTTCATCGTCGGCCCACAGGATCTTGTGGTTGGTCGATTCCGTCACGTACTCATCCTCTCAGACATTCTCGGTTCTGGCAGGCAGGTTGATCTCGAAGGTCGTACCGGCTCCCTGTTCGGACCGCGGGATGTGGATGTGGCCGCCGTGGTACTCTTCCACGATGCGGCGCACGAAGGCCAGCCCCAGACCCCAACCACGCTTCTTCGTGCTGAAGCCGGGCTGGAACACTCGGGCCAGGTTCTCCGCGTTGATGCCGCGGCCGTTGTCCTCGATAAGGATGCGCACGCGGTGACGCTCCTCGTCAAAGCTGGTGCCGATGCGGATGCACCCCTCCTGCTGCACCATGGCGTCCATGGCGTTCTTGAACAGGTTCTCGAAAACCCAGCCCATCAGCTCGGCATTCAGTGGCACCGCGGGGATTGCCTGCAGATCGAGAACGAACTCGTGTCGGCCGAACTGCGGGCCACGCCCCTTGAAGTAGCCCACCGTATCATTGATGACGTCGCGGACGTCCGCTGGTTTCAATTCGGGCACCGAACCGATCTGACTGAAGCGGGAAGCAATCTGATTCAGACGCCCCATGTCCTGCTGCATCTCGCCGACCACCTGATCCACCGACTGCCCGGCCTCGTGTCGCATGTCTTCAGTGGCGGTGACCAGATCGTGCACGCGGCCACTCATCAGCTCGAGCCAGCCTGACAGCGACGACAGCGGCGTACCCAGCTGATGCGCCGTCTCCTTGGCCATGCCGACCCAGATCGAACGTTGTTCACTGCGCCGGATATTGCGCGAGCCGACCCAGCCGATGAGGACGAAGAGCAGCAGCACGCCGACGGTGATGAAGGGAGCCAGCGAGATGCGGCTGAGCCACTCCGTGTCGCCATAGTGGATCTTCAACTCGTTGTGCACGCGGAAAGTGATGGGCTCGGTGCTGGCGGCGACACGGTCGTAGAGCGCCTGCGCCTCGGGGCTGATCTGCCCCGATTCGCGGAAGGGAGGCAGCGACGGACCGCCCCAGGCGATGACCCGGCCGGTCCGCGACACAGCGAAATCGGCACCGGCGCGGATCAGATGGTTTACGGAGTCTGTCGAGACGTGAAACAGCAACGGCCGCACACCGTCAGCTTGCCAGGCTCGCGCAGCCTTGGCGGCCTCTTGTCGATTTGCCTCCGATGTGTCGACCGACGCAGGAAGGTGTGGCCCTCCCCATGCCACGGCATACCCCTCGGGATCGAGGACCACGAGATCCTGGGCGTCCTGGTAGACGCGGACTATGGCCTCGGTGTTCCACGAAGCGACGACGGGCTCGTTGACGTCGTCCATGGCGTCCATGACCACGCGCACTGCGGCTAGGGTCGCAGGTGAAGCGGCGGCGCTGCGGCTGACATTGGTCGCGTCCTGCGGCGGCAGGCCGGGACCGCCCCACAAGGTGACCCGTCCACGATGGTCGGTGACGACCACGGGGAACGAGTTCTTCTTGTTGTGGATGATTTTCTCGAAGATGTCACCTGACACCTCAGAGGGTAGCGCGTCGGAGATCGCCAGACCGTAGAGGTTGGCGTAGAGATTCGCCCGGACCCGTTCCTGGTCGCGGAACTGCTGAATGACGTACTCGTTGTAGAGCAGAAAGGCCATCACGCCCAGAACGCCCCCGAGGAAGAGAAAGACTCGGAACGTCGGCGACAGACCCCAGGCGGTGGGCGCCAGAACCCGCCAGCCCCTGGCTCGCCTGCTGCCTGCCGGCCGCTCGCCGGTTTGCCGGTCATTTCCTGGAACGGTCGGTGTGGTGACCCGGTCGCTCGTCGGGCGCGGCTCGACGGGGTCGTCCGTGCGACGGCGGCGGCGGCGCACAGCGTCTTCGGAGCTGCGTTCAGGGGGACGTGACAAGGGCGTTGTCATGGTGTGGGTTTCGAAGAGGCAGAGCGACTTCTAATTTAGCATGGATCGGTGACACTCGCTCCGAATAGGTTCATCCCTTTGAAAGCCAGCCAGATGCGACGTTCCCGCCCCGTACGAACCGGGTGTGCGGCCGAGCCGGACAGGTCCGTGCCTCGGCGGGCAAAACGCTGGTGCAGCATGCTTCTGCTCGGCACCTTGCTGGCGACGGCGGCCTGGGGAGAAGCGCAGGTGCAGCGGGTGGAAACCGAGGGACTGCACCTGGATCGTCTGGCCGCGCTGGGGGCCGGCGGTGTCGTCGCCCACTGGGCTGGCTTCAGGTACTTCGATCGTGCCTGGTACCAGGGCGAAAAACGCGGATCGATCCGCTGGCTTCGTGACTGGTCGGGCAACACCTACCTGCACATGGACAAAGGCGGCCACTTCATGGGTGGCATGTTCATGTCCCGCAGCCTGGGTGACGCCTTTCGCTGGACCGGCTTCACACCACGGGCGGCGGCCGGGCTCGGCGCCGCTACCAGCTGGGCGCTGCTGTTCGAGGTGGAGATGCGCGACGCCTACTTCGCCGACTGGGGCTTCTCGATTCCCGACTTCCTCGCCAACACGGCAGGTGCTTCGGTTCCCCTCATGCACACCCTGTGGCCGCGGACGCAGGCGCTCAACTTCAAGTTCAGCTGGTTCCCGTCGCCACTCTACCTGGACTACGATGAACGCCTTGCTGCCGGTCGGCCCCGTACGCGGTACGCCATCGACGACTACGAGGGCATGACCTTCTGGCTCGCCCTGACCGTCGAGCAGGCCCTGCCGAAGCGCCTGCAGACACGGTGGCCGGATTGGCTCGGTTTCGCCGTCGGCTACAGCGCTCGTGGCATGCATGGAGCCAACGTGAAGAGTCGCGGACGGGAACGGGAATACCCGGAACTGCCGTCGGCGCACCCCGAGATCCTGCTGTCTCTCGATTATGATGCTCGGTACATGCCTGCAGGAGGCTGGTTGTGGGAGGAGTTCAAACAGCAGCTGAACTGGCTGCACTTCCCCGCACCCGCAGTGCGGGTCTATCCGGATCTGCGCTTCTACCTGCTCTATCTCTGAGTGATCAGCGCAGCAGGGAAAGGATTCTCTCGATGTCGGCGTCGGCGTGTCCGGCGATGCTGGTGGCTGCCTGCGACAGGATCTGGGCCTGTGTCATACGTGTCGCCGCCCGAGCCACGTCCACCTCACGAATCCGGGACTCGGCGTCTATCATCCGCTCCACGACACTCTCACTGGTGCTGATGCTCAGTTGCAGGCGATTCTGAAAAGCGCCAAGCCGATTGCGCTCGCCGGTGATCTTGTCGATGGCCGTGCCCAGTTCTACCAATGCGCCCTGGGCGTCGATGCGGGTGACGATCGACAGACCGCCGAGACCAAGGACCGGACCGGTAGCCCGCATATCGCTGATGCCGACGCGACTCACGTCGTTGCTCGTCTCGGAAGGCCCGACCTGGAAGGTGAGACCGTCATCCTCCTCCACGATGAGGGTCTGACCATCGAGGACACCGTCCACATAACCACCTGGTGCCCCGCGGACGTTCTCGCCGGTGAGGGTTACCTCCACCCCGAGTCGGTCGAAACGGACCTTGTGGAATTCGCCTTCGCCCAGAGAACCATCCTGACCGAGGAAGCTGGAGACAGCCACGGTCTGCGTCTGTACGCCATTGCCAAGGGTGACGAAACCGTCTCCCGGCGTGTCGACGAAGGTGTAGGTTCCGACGGTGGCATCGCTGACGAGGATGTCGGTCAGGCCGGTGTCGGCGGCGCTGGTGGCAGCCGTCGAGGCAGCATTCAGGTGGTTGTTGCCGCCGGTGAGCAGTTGCTTGCCGTTGTAGGTCGTGGCGCTGGCGATACGATCGATCTCGGCGCGCAGTTCGTTGAATTCTGAGTTGATGTTGAGGCGATCGACGTCGCTGAAGACGGAGGATGCCCCCTGCATGGCCAGAGCGCGCATGCGGTTCACCATCGCACTGATCTCGTTCAGCGAGCCGTCGGCGACCTGAATCAGCGAGAAGGTTTGCTGGATGTTGCGCGTGCCTTCGGCGATGGCCCGCACCTCAGAGCGGATGCCGTCGGCCAGGGCCAGGCTGGCCGGATCGTCGCTGGCCCGATTGATGCGCAGGCCGGAGGACAGCATGCCGATCTGCTTGCTCACGTCGGCTTGATGCACCGCCATCGTCCGGTGCACTTCGGTCAGATGTGAGTTGTGGTTGATGCGAGCTGTCGCCATGGGATCCTTTGCACTGCGATCAGAGAAGGCGCTCGAAGGAGGCGTTCACCGAAGGTGAGCAAAGTGTATACCACGGACTGTGAAACGGCTCAACTGAACCGTCCGACATAGCCCTAAACTACTGTTTACATAGGATTAACAGTCATCGGCATCCAAACCACATCGATCTGGATCCCGTGGGCACTGCGGGAAATTCCTGCTAGGAACCGGAGGCGCGGGCTCCGTCCTGAGTCGTTTCGAGGGTGGCCGCGGCAGCGGCGCCGTCCAGCCGCTTGCCATCCATGGGGATGACCGAGCCATCGCGCTTGGTGTTGTCCTCGATCTCGCTGGCCGCCGTCTCCATGGAGCAACTGCCGTGGAACACGGCTCCCTCGGAAACCGACAGGGCACTGGCATAGACATCACCGATGAAACGAGCCTGACTGTCTAGGCGGACCTTGTCGGCGCGAACAGTGCCGCGAACGATACCGTTGATATAGATATCCCGCCCCTCGAGATGGGCGTAGGCTTCACCTGACTGGCTGATGGTGAGTGCCCCCGAGCAGGTCAACTCTCCCTTGAATGTGCCGTCGATGCGAACGCTGTTGTCGACCTTCATCACTCCTTCGAAGACCGTTCCGCGACCGATGATGGTATTCAGGGTCTGGCCGTTACCGGCGACCGAACCGTTGTCCTTTTTCTTCAGCATAGCTTGTCTGGCGTCCGAGTGGTCTTGGCTTTGGGAACGTATACTGAACGGTCAATATAGCCCGGCCTTCAGGGAGGGGCAACGTCCCTCGGGGGGCACCCCTACCTTTTCTTCTTGGCTTTGCCGTTGCCCCCCATCATCTGACGGATCTCCCGCTCCTGCTGCAGTCGCTCGGCGACGACGGTCACCGCCGCACTCGTCGGATCTTCGATGGCGGTTACATCGATGGTGGGCACATCCTCCTCCTCGCTGCACTGCAGGATGTGTTCCTGGATCGTGAGGATGTGATCCAGATGGGCCAGATACTTGTGTGATTCCCGTGCCGGTTCCTCTGTCGCCCGTTTGGTAAACCTCTCCTGGTAGGCATCGGGCTCGGTGACCAGCAGACTGAGAGGCGCGATGATCGCCTTCTTGTCGAAGGCGGACAGGTCGATGAACCCGGGCAGCAGGTGCACGCCGTCCATGATGACGCTGGTGTTCTCCTCGACGCAGCGACTGATGATGGCGCGCACGCCGACGCCGACAACCCGCGCCTGCTCCCGGTACCCGGCGATGACGGGATCCAGGCCAACCTGACCCGATTCCGGAATCGCCTCCGCCGCACGGTACGATGAGGTGTGAATGGCTGGCATGAAGTCCTCCGCCAGAGTAAGGCGCAGGATCTGGCGGATGTCGTCGGTGGCCACGACCCGCGGAATGTCGAGCAGGTTTGCCAGGCTGATGGCCAGCGTCGTCTTGCCCACACCACTGGCGCCGCCGATCAGTATGACGAGAGGCTTGTCGAGGTTGCCCCAGGCCCGCCAGATCCGATAACGCTGGGCGTAGTTGCGCCCGTGCTCCTGACGCAGCACCTGCTCGACGACTTTCTCAAGTTCCTCGTGATCGATGTCGGCATTGCGCTCCTGCACGAGCCGACTCTCGACGTTCTGCGCCAGGGAGTAGGCGGCCTCCGGCGGCAGACCCGAGGCCTGGATCGAGTGGGACAGCAGTTCCTTGGAGAAGGGTCGTGACCCCTTCTTGCGCGTGACCCGGATCGTCGTCGGGGCTCGCTCCCAGAATACGAGATCACCCACGGTCCGCTCGGCATGGTCCCGCGCCAGCAGGCTGCCGATCAGTTCGAGGATCTCCTCCCGCTTGACGTTCTTGCGCTCGCGCAGCTCGCCGCGCACCTCGTCGGCCAGCTCGTACGCCTCGTCATGGTCGAAGCCGCGCTGGATCAGATGGTGGACTAGCATTCCCCGCATGAAGGGGATCTGCTTCTTGCCGTCGGTGATCATGGCCATGATGTAACGGTACCCCCGCTCTTCGAGAGGGGCAAGCAATTACCCGGAGTTGCGCATCCAGTCCACCGTCTGTCGGAGACCCTCTTCGAAGGAAACACGTGGCTCAAACCCCAGATCACGGCGGGCGCGCGTGATGTCGGCCACGGAGGCGCGCACGTCACCGGTCCGCTCCGGGCCGTGTTCCGGCTGCAGATCGGTGCCGAGCACCTGGTTCAACGAAACGACCAGCTCGTTCACCGTAACGCCTCGGGACGTGCCGATGTTGTAGACCTCACCGCTGGCGTTGGGCGCTGCCAGAGCCAGCAGATTGGCGTCGACCACGTTGTCCACGAAAGTGAAGTCGCGTGACTGTTCGCCATCGCCGTGGATCAACGGCGTGTCGCCATCGATCATCCTGCGGGCAAAGATCGAGATGACGCCGCTGTACTGGCTGGCAGGATCCTGACGCGGTCCGAAGATGTTGAAATACCGGAAGCAGACGGTCTCCAGACCGTAGACGTGCGACCAGACGCGGCAGTAGTGCTCTCCGGTGACCTTGGACAGGCCGTAGGGCGAAACCGGCAGGGCGACCATGTCTTCGCGTTTGGGGATCGTCGGATCGGTGCCGTAGGCAGCGGCCGAAGCGGCGAAGACGACCCGCCGGACCCCGGCCTGACGCGCCGCTTCGAGCAGACGCAACGTACCCACGACGTTGACCTCCTGCTCGTCGAGTGGCTGTTCCACCGAGTACTGCACCGAGGCGATCGCGGCGTGGTGCAACACGATTTCGGCCTCCTCCACAGCCTGCGCCGCCGTGGACGGATCGCGCAGATCGCCCACCATGAGGTCCACGTCGGTGTCACCGAGATTGCCACGCCGTCCACTCGACAGATTGTCGAGAGCACGGACCTCGTGCCCGTCGGTGACCAGGCGTCGGCACAGGTGTGAACCGATGAAACCGGCGCCGCCGGTGACCAGAATGCGTGCCACTGTTTCGATCTCCCGGGAGCGTGTGACAGTGCGGGCTGCACCCCTGCAGTCGTGTTGCCTGCCAAGGGAGCAGTCGGGATATTACCCAACCGGGAAGTATACGGTTTCGAGGCAGAACCCACCCTCTCCGTCGCAGGAGTCCAGATATGTCCAATCCGCTGGTCGATCTCGGGTCCCAGGGCCAGAGCGTCTGGTACGACAGCATCAGCCGCAGTCTCATCACCAGTGGTGACCTGGGCCGCCTGATCGCCGGCGACGGCGTGCGGGGCATGACGTCGAACCCGGCCATCTTCGAGAAGGCCATCTCCGGATCTGACGACTATGCGGATGACCTGCGGCGACACGCCGCAGCCGGACTGTCGCCGCTGCAGATCTACGAGGCCATTGCCATCGACGACATCCGGGGCGCCGCCGACGTGCTGCGGCCCATCTTCGACGAGACGCAGGGAGCCGACGGCTACGTGTCGCTGGAAGTCTCGCCCCATCTGGCCGACGACACTCAGGCCACCATCGACGAGGCCCTGCGTCTGGCCGGCGCCGTGGACCGCCTCAATCTCATGATCAAGGTACCGGGGACGCCGGCAGGCATTTCTGCCGTCGAGGCCCTCATCGGCAAGGGGCTGAACATCAACGTCACCTTGCTCTTCGCGCAGGACAACTACGCCGCCGTGGCCGACGCCTACCTTGCCGGTCTCGAGAATCTGACGGCTGCCGGTGGCGACGCAGGTTCGGTGGCCAGTGTGGCCAGCTTCTTTGTCAGCCGTATCGACACGCTGGTGGACTCGAAACTGGAACAGCTGCCGGACGTCACCGACCTCCGTGGCAAGGTTGCCATCGCCAACGCCAAACTCGCCTACCAGCATTTCCTGAGGCTGAGCGCCACAGACCGCTGGCAGGCCCTGGCGTCGAAGGGTGCGCGTCCACAACGGCTTCTCTGGGCCAGCACCGGTGTCAAGAATCCACAGTACCGCGACGTTCTCTATGTCGAGGAGCTGATCGGCCGGGATACGGTCAACACCATGCCGGTGGCCACCTTCGAAGCCTTCCGCGACCACGGCGTCGTGGCCGCGACGCTGGAGCAGGGCGTGGACGAGGCCCTGCGTGTCATGGCCGCCGTCGATGCCGCCGGCATCTCCATGACCGCCGTCACCGACAGGCTGCAGGCCGATGCCGTCGCCCTGTTCGTCGAGCCCTTCGACAACCTGCTGGGCGCCATCGAGAGCCAGTGCGCCGCATTGCCGCAGGGCTGAGCATGAGACCGGGTGTCAGGTGACCGACTCGCTGCTGGCACCGGATCGGGTACCCGATCCCTGCGTCCTGGTCATCTTTGGCGCCTCCGGTGACCTGACCCGGCGAAAACTCGTACCCGCGGTCTGGCATCTGCAGCAACAGGGGCGCCTGCCGGAGAACTTCGCCCTCGTCGGTGTCGCCCGTTCGCCCATGAGCAGCGATGGCTTCCGCGCCCACATGGGACAGGCCCTGGAGGAGTTCGTCGGGGCCAGCGGCGAGCAGGTGGAGGGCTTTCTCTCGCACCTGGAGTACCTCAGCGGTGATCCAGGTGACTCGGCGTTCTACCAGCGATTGAATGTCCGTCTGCAGCAGATCGATGACGAACGCGGCACCGCCGGCAATCGCTGCTTCTACTGCTCGGTGCCTCCCCAGGTCTACCTGACGATCATCGAGCAACTCGGCGTCGCCGGACTGCATCGCGAGGGCCAGGGCGAACCCGGTTGGGTCCGCATCATCGTGGAAAAACCCTTCGGCCAGGACCTCGACAGCGCCGGCGAGTTGAACCGGGCCATTCACGCCGTGTTCTGCGAGCCTCAGATCTTCCGCATCGATCACTACCTGGGAAAGGAGACGGTACAGAACATCCTTGTCTTCCGCCTGGCCAACTCGATGTTCGAACCGTTGTGGAATCGACGCTACGTCGATCACGTGCAGATCACGGCGGCCGAAGCGGTGGGTGTCGAACACCGGGCCGGCTACTACGACGGTTCCGGGGCCCTGCGCGACATGATCCAGAACCACCTGCTGCAGGTCATGTGTGTCGTCGCCATGGAGCCGCCGTCGGCCTTCGACGCTGAGTCCGTACGTCTGGAGAAACTGAAGGTTCTCAAGGCTGTGCGTCCCATCAGTATCGGCGAGGTCGACCGCTTCGCCGTGCGCGGCCAGTACACCGCCGGTGCATACGACGGTGGGCCGGTCCCGGGGTATCTCGACGAGGAGGAAGTGCCGGCAGGCTCCCGCACCGAGACCTTCGCCGCCGTCGAGTTCACCCTCGACAACTGGCGCTGGCAGGGCGTGCCATTCTATGTGCGCACTGGTAAACGCCTGGCACGAAGGGCCAGTGCCATCACGATGCGCTTCAAGCAACCACCACACCTGATCTTCTCCGGGGGTCGGGACGTACGGCCGAGCACGTTGACCATTCGCATCCAGCCCGACGAGGGCATCTCTCTGTCCTTCAGCGGCAAGATGCCGGGACCGGATGTGAATCTCGGCTCCGTGGAAATGGACTTCAGCTATCAGGATGCCTTCGGGGGCCGCAGCCCGGAAGCCTACGAGACGCTGCTGCTCGATTGTCTGCTCGGTGACGGCACGTTGTTCGCCGACTCCAGGTGGATCGAGAAATCCTGGGAGCTGCTGATGCCCGTCCTCGAAGCCTGGAACGCGACGTCTGCGACCAGCGTGCCAGAATACGCGGCCGGCACCTGGGGACCGCGGCAAGCCGACCTGCTGTTCGACCGCGACTGGAGGACCTGGGCGTGTCCCTGATCCTCGGTGGCGACGTGGGCGGCACGAAGGCGTACCTGGGACTGTACCGTGTCCTCGGAGGGAAGCTCGACCCGGTAGACGTCAAACGTTTCGAGTCGTGTGACTTCGAGGGGGCCGCGCAGCTGCTTGCCGCCTTCGTCGACCACTGCGGCCAGCGACCGGATCGGATCGTTCTCGGCGTTCCTGGACCCGTGCGACACACGCCGGTGAAGCCGGTCAATCTGCCCTGGACGATCGACCCGGGGCAGATCGCCTCGGCTGTCAGCGTGGCGCACGTGTTCCTGCTCAATGACCTGGAGGCTGCCGCCTACGGCCTTCTGGCGTTGGCCGACGAGGACGTGATCACTATCAACGAAGGCGAACCCGATCCCACGGACGGATTCCCGTTCACATCATAAAGCAGGACAACACGGCGCTGCTGGGGGCGGCTTACTACGGCGCCCGTATACTCAAACAGGGAAAGGCCTGAAATGGCAGCTGACCCCATACCCCCGCCACCCTCTCCGGCACTGCTGTCCAAGGCCGGGCGAATCAAGGTCTTGCTCACCGACATCGACGGCGTGTGGACCGATGGCAGACTGTTCTATTTCCCTGGACCTTCGGGCGATCTCGTCGAGACGAAAGGCAGTACTGCCATCGACGGCATGGCCCTGCGCTGGTGGCATGCCGCCGGCCACGTAAGTGGCGTCATCAGCGGCCGCGACGCCCCCGGGATCACCCACCGTTGCCAGATGCTCGGAGTGTCCTACGTGTTCCAGGGGCACCTCGACAAGATCGAGCCGTGGGAGCAGATCTGCCGCGAGGCGGGCGTACAGAACGACGAAGTGTGCTACATGGGAGACGACCTGCCGGACACGCCTCTGCTCCGTCGGGCCGGTCTTGGCGTGGCGGTGGCCAATGGCCGGCCGGAGGTGAAATCCGTCGCCGACTACGTGACGGTGTCCCCGGGGGGGGAGGGTGCCCTGCGCGAGGTCATCGAGTTGATCATGAATGCCCGTGGTGAATGGCAGGCAGTGCTGCAGAAGTACGGCCTCGACAGATGAAGACCGACGAAGAGACGCTCCTCGAGCTGTCGCAACGGCTGATCGACAGCATCGCCGACGGCGACTGGCAGATCTACGAATCTCTGTGTGCGCCGGAATTGACGGCCTTTGAGCCGGAGGCCCTGGGTCACCGTGTCGAGGGACTGCCCTTCCATCGCTATTACTTCGACCTGGGGGCACCGGCAGGCGCCAGGAACGAGACCATGGTCGACCCCCGGGTGCAGCTGCTGGGCAAGGATGCGGCCCTCGTCACCTACATGCGGTTGACCCAGCACCAGACCGACGCCGGACCGGTGAGCCGCCGTTGCGAGGAGACCCGGGTGTGGCAGCGGCGAGACGGCCGCTGGTGGCACGTGCACTTCCATCGCTCGAACAACGGCTGAGCCGGGTTGACACACGCACCTGTGTGCCTCTACACACGCTACCAGCGTCCTTTCACCGATCCCCAGGTCGATGCCCGCACGCTGGTTGCCGGCGACGACGGGGCCTGGCGCACCAGGCGGGCACCGACCCCACCGTCGGGAAAATCCTGGGAGCCGCCATAGCGGAAAGCTGAACGCAGGCCGCGGGCATCCCCCATGAAGATGCCGCCGCGGACGATACGGAACTGGCCATCTTCCGGGCCCTGCGGATCCACCTGTGGCCCGGCAGCGTACACGCCGGACCAGTCCTGGACCCACTCCCAGGCGTTGCCGTGCATGTCATAGAGCTTCCACGGATTTGGCAGTTTCTGGCCCACCGGGTGGGCCCACGGCTCGCCGCGGAAGAACGTGTTGTCACGGTTCCAGGCGTAGTCGCCGATCAGATCCGGGTCGTCGCCCCAGGACCATCGCGTTGTGGTGCCGGCCCGCCCGGCGTACTCCCATTCTGCTTCGGTCGGCAGTCGGCAGTAGGGGCCGCCTTCGGCGTCATTGAGGGCGCTGACGAAGTCCTGTACATCCAGCCATGAGACGTACGTGGCCGGATGGCTGGGGTCGTCAGAAACGTAGGTTCGGCTGTCCTGCGTCCAGGGCTCGGTGCCCATGACGGCCGTCCACTGGGCCTGCGTGATCTCAAACTGACCAAGGTAGAACCCATGCTCGATGGTCACTTCGTGTCGGGGGAACTCGAAACTGATCACCAGTTCCTCATCCTCCGCGGAACCCATCAGGAACGATCCCGCCTCGATCCAGACGAAGCGCATTGTCTGTCCACCGGGCAGGGCAAATTCGGCCTCCTCGAGGTGAGGGGGATCCGTTTCCGCCCTGGCACTGTCTGCCATCGACGCGATACTTATCAGCAGCCCCGTGAAGGTCGCAAACAGCTGCCGACGTGCCATATCATTCCTCCAGGTGCACCGGAACACGGGTAAAAGTAAACGAGGCGCGACGATGGCGCGACTCACATGATCCCTATCACGGATCGTGTCCCGGCGGCTGCAACAATACCTGGAAATGGCGGCCCGTATTTGTCCTGACAGCCCCACGACGTGTCGGTGTGCGATCCCGCACACTGCTGCGCGCCTGGGCGCACAGTCTTCCGGGGTTGCCCGCCGGTAAGGGTCGGCACCCCCTGAGACCATCGAAATTGACCGAGCCTGTCACGCTGGCTCGCTTTCTGCTGTTCTCGATTTCTGCTGTTGCAGTTTCCGGTGACCGAAGCCTCGCTGAACGATGCCAGGATCCGGCAGAGCGTGCGCTCGACCGATTGGGGTCACCTCGGGAACGAAATTGCCGATACTAGAGATTCCGGGGTCTGTACGAACTAACCAGAGACATGGAGACAGGAAGAGCATGGCCAAAGGCACCGTCGAAGTCCTCAACACGGAGCGTGAGTTCCGCGTCGAGGAGTTGTTCTTCTCGACAACCGATGCCAAGGGAATCGTCCGTCACGGCAACGGTGTCTTCATCCGGATCTCGGGGTATTCCGAGGAGGAGCTGTTCGGGGCGCCGCACAGCATCATCCGCCACCCGGATATGCCTCGGGCGGTGTTCCAGCTGCTGTGGGACACCATACAGGCGGGAGGTACGATCGCCGCCTACGTGAAGAACCTGGCCAAAGATGGCCGCTACTACTGGGTCCTGGCCGTGGTCATGCCCTGCGATGGTGGTTACCTGTCGGTACGCCTCAAACCGACGAGTCCCATCCTGGGCGTGGTGCGAACGCTGTACAGCGAGTTGTTGCAGCTCGAACGGCAGATCGAGACCGAACCCAAGCGTCGCCGCGAGGCGATCGAGGCGACCACAGCCAAGCTGCTCGAAGAACTGCTGGCTCGCGGCTTCAAGGACTACAATGACTTCATGCAGCAGGCCCTGGTGGCGGAGATCACGAGTCGGCACGATCAGCTGGAGCCTGCCGACGATACGGAAACGGACCATCAGGACGCGGTCGACGGCCTGCCCCAGCTGCTGAACCACTGCCGACAGCTGGATGAGGACCTGCAGACTTTGTTCCACCGGCTCGAAGAGTTCCGAACCATGAACGAGCAGCTGTCAGAGAAGTCCGCGAGTGTGCTGGAAACGGCAGACGATATTCGCCTGTTGGCCCTCAATGCCTCCATCGCCTCAAGCGGCCTCGGCCCCCGTGGTGCATCCCTGCAGACCGTGTCGAAGTCACTGGGCGCCAGCTCGATGAAGGTCGAGGATACGATCGTCGGCCTGTCGCAGCAGACGGGGGAGATCGTCAGTGCCCTGAGCCAGTTGATCTTCGATGTGGCGGCGACCAAACTGCAGAGCGAGATCGGCCGGCAGTTCATCGGCCAGATGCTGTCCTCGTCGACAACCGGAGATGGCACTTTGCTTCAGGAAAGCCTGCAGACACTGCTGCAGACGATGGGCCTCCGGACCGCCGCCATATTCGACAGTCTGTCGGTGACCGATGCCCACTTTGGCGGCCTGGAAAAGCAGATACAGACCCTCGTGCGAAACAACAAGCTGTTGCGGTTCGTGCAGTTCGCCGGCGAGAAGGAGGCAGCCTCCTGGAGTGATCTGGAGGACTTCCGCGCCATGTTCTCACAGGCTCACACGCATATCGAAGGCACGTACAAGGATTGCCTCGATCTGGGGAAGACCATCGAAAACGTCCGCGGGCACATTGCCGCCATCCGCGACGTCGAGCCGCAGATCTCGGATCACATACAGGCCTTCAGGGAGTATTCGTTGGCCTAGGCCCGCCCGCCTCGTTGTTCACCGCCTGCACCAGGGCGCGCATGTAGGCGATCGAATAGGCCGTCCCGGCACGAGGCCCCCCCAGCAGGCTGGGGATGTGATCGGGAATAATGGCCCCGTCGTAGCCGACTTCACGTAGCGTCTGCATAACGACGTGCATGTCCATGTAGCCGTCATCCATCAGTGTCTCCGTCCACGGCTCCGGCATGGGATTGGTGACGTTGCGGAAGTGGACCTTGAAAAGCTTCCGGCGCTCGGCGAAGTAGCGGATCGCTCCGGGCACGTCGATACCCATGCCCTCCTCACCCCCCTCCAGCCAGCAGCCGATGCACAGACAGACGCCGATGTTCGGGCTGTCGGCGATGTCGATGGCGCGTTTGTACCCCTCGAATGTGCCGAAGATGCATCTTGGAATCCCACCGAGTGCGTAGACGGGCGGGTCGTCGGGATGAATGCCGATATAGACGCCGGCCTCTTCGGCGACAGGGGCGATCTTTCTGATCATGTATTCGTAGTTCTCCCACAGTTCGTCTTCGGAGTACTCCCGTCCGTGGGTCAGTTCTCCCTCAAACGTCCTGCCGATCCAGTTCCCTTTCGCATTGCTGATGTCGAGGGTACGTGCCTCCATGCCACCGCGACGTGTGGTACTGCCCGTGCTCCAGATCCCATTGCCCATGTGGGCGTACGTGTTGTAGGGGATCCCCGCAGCGCCGAGATGACGGATGAAGGTGGCGAACTCTTCCACCTTCTCGTCCCGACCGGGGAGATTGAGTGTCACCTCGGGGATGTTGTGCACGCTGTGGTTGCCGATGCGATAGATCTGCAGGCCGTATTCGCCGAAGCGCGCCTTCAGCTGCCGGTAGTAGTCAGCGTTCTGATTCTCGTCGTCCGGTACCGACACCATCATCCACTCGATCCCGAGCTGCTGCATGAACTGCAGATCGTCGTCGGTGGCGGCGTCACTGGTCTGGGCAGCAAGCTGGATCCCGGGGGTATTCGATTCGAATCCTGGTACGGCTCGGAGCTTGTAGGTCATTGGGATCCTCGGTGGTTGTGTAGTGGATTACTCGCCCTGGGAGGTACACTTAGCTAAAACCCGTCTTCATCCGCACCGCCGCTGACTCGCGCTCGCATGGCGTCAACGACCTTGGCAAAGGACTGCAATGTCGTCGGCAGGCTGTTGAGATCGAACAACGTGACCTCCTCGGTGGCTCGCTCTGCCCACTGGCTCAGAGGTGGGTAGCCGTATTCTTCCGCGAGTTGGCGCACTCGGGCAGTGAAAGTCTCGATCTCCGTCAGCAGCATGTCCTGCGTCAGTCGCTCTGCTTCGGCCAGCAGCTCATCGTCGGCCAGCTGAACCAGTTCGGGCAGCCGTGCCAGAACCTCGACACCAAGCTCAGCTGGCGGCTCGGAGACCGGTCCCTCTGGCTCCAGCGGTGCCCCATCCGGACGCGTGAACGGCAGATGGCGCATCAGCTCCGCCACCAGCTTGCTGCGGCTGACGGGTTTGGACAGATATCCGTCACACAGATCTCCCAGGGCGTCTTCATCATCGGTCATGGCCGACGCGGTCAGCGCCACAATGGGAATCTGACGCAGCTCGGCGTCTGCCTTCAACCGCCGCGTTGCCTCTTCGCCATCGAGAACCGGCATGCGGATGTCCATCAGGATCAGGTCGGGGCGATGGGAGCGCGTGACCTCGATCGCCTCTTGTCCATCGGCCGCCTCAAGCACCGAGAAGCCGAAGGCATCGAGGTAGGCCTGCACGACCTGACGGTTGGCCTCGATGTCATCGACAACGAGGATCGTGGCCGGCTCGAAGACGACGCCGCTCACATCCTCCTCCGTCGACGCTGCCACTTCATCGAGAGAGACGACCCGAACGTCCCGTAGACGAACCCGGAAGATACTGCCCGTGCCGGGTTGGCTGTCGACAGCAATCTCGCCATTCATCATCTCCACCAGCCTGCGTGTGATCGCCAGACCGAGGCCCGTTCCTCCGTACTCCGCATTGCTCTGTCCCGCTGTCTGCTCGAATGCGTCGAAGATCTTGCCCTGCTGATCCTCGGGGATTCCGATGCCGCTGTCCTCGATGCTGAAGACGAGATCGGTCCGGCCGTCGGTACCGTCGCCGACGGGTTCGTCGTGAGCCTCCAGTCGTACTGTTCCGTCATCGGTGAACTTGACGGCATTGCCGATGAGATTGATCAACACCTGGCGGAGACGAATCTCGTCAAGCACCAGCGCCCGCGGCAGTTCATCGTCGATGTCGACGACGAATTCGATGCCCTTCTCCTGTACTTTCTGCGCAAAGATCTGCGCCATGTCGTTGAATACAGATCTGGAGTTGAAAGGGCGATAGTCCATGTCCAGCTTGCCCGCCTCGACCTTGGACAGATCGAGGATGTCATTGATCAGTCCGAGCAACGACTTTCCAGAGGACTGGATCGAGTCGAGGTAGCGCTTCTGCTGGCCGGACTGAATCAGCCCGGCCAGGATCTCCGAGAAGCCGAGTATGGCGTTCATCGGCGTGCGGATTTCATGTGACATGTTGGCAAGGAACTGGCTCTTCGACCGGTTCGCGGCTTCGGCTTCGTTGCGTGCCGCTTCGGCAAGTTCGGTACGGTCCCTCAGCGTCTGCAGGTCGTCGAGGCGGCGGAAGGCCTCGGAGAGCACGGTGGCGATCTCCTTCAACTCGTCGACGTAGTCATCGAAGGCGTTGGCCACCGGACTGTTGAATGCCAGGGTCCCATGGCTGAAGGGTACATCGATGATAGCGCGGCGTTGCGTGCTGGCTTCGGCGGCCACGTCCGGATGCGACCTGTCATCGGGTTCGTCGGAACCGACGCGTCTATCGTTGAAGGTATCCTCGACTTCGAGGTCCGGTCGGTACACGGTTTTCCCGTCTCGACGGAACCTGGCCACAATCCGAGCGGCCCCCGATCCGAACGTCCCGGTGGACCACCCCGATCCCTCGATGAGGTTGTGGTATGTCACCTGAGGATCGTCATCATCTCGGACGACCAGGTTCACGCCACAGACCCTGTGCGGCACACCGATGGTAGCCAGCACCTGTTCCAGCGCCAGCAGAATGTCCTGCACCTGGCTCGTGCTGTTCAGCGACCAGATCTTCCGCCGCATATCCTGCAATGCGCCTTCTCTGTTCTGCCGCGCTTTCCGCTCGGAGATGTCCTGCACGATGGCGAGGCCATGTTCCAGCTCGCCGCTATCATCTCGGATGCCGCGGAAGGACATGATGGTGTCGATGACGCGTCCATCTTTGCGGATGAACCGCTTGTCGATCGAGTACCCCTCGATCTCGCCCTCGACGACCCGCTCGAACTGGGCCACATCAGCTGCCAGATCTTCCGGATAGGTGATCTCCACCCAGTCCTTGATGCGCAACTCCTCCCAGGGGTATCCCAACATCTCGCACAGGTAATCATTGGCCGCCAACCAGCCCTTCTTCGTGGAGGTGAAGGCCATGCCGACGATGCCGATCTCAAAGAATGTCCGGAACTGCTCTTCTCTTTCAACGACGGCGCGCAGATCCTGCAGACGATGAAAGCCCTCGTTGAGGACTTCGCCGAGCAGTTGCATACTCTCGATATCCCACGTTGAGAAGGCCCGCGGCGTGTGGCTGTTGACGGCCAGGGTGCCGAACTCGAAGGGGACGTCCAGTATCGAGCGGACCACACGACCGTAGTCCTGTTGTCGGTCCTGACGCTCGTCGTTGGGGTCCGCCGCCAGCAGATCCTCCCGGTAGGCCGGTTGCTGCCTCTCCCAGAATCCGAGAATCAGTCGTGAGTTCGGATCGTTGCCTGGACGTTCCTCGACACCACTGTCGTTCAGGGCGCGGATGATGACCGTCGGTGGATCCGTACTCGTGTCGACCGTGTTCAGACCACAGGCATCATAGGGGATCTGCAGATCGTTGAGGCTCTGGCGCAGAGTCGGCAGCAAGGCCTGCAGATCGGCGTTCATATCGAGAGACCAGATGGCGTCACGCAGACGTTGCACGGCCCGCCGCCGGCTTTCGCCTTGCTCCCGCAAGGCGATCTCGGCCGCCAGTGCCCGGTTGCGACGCACGACCTGGCCGCCGCTGAAGACCAGGGCCAACAACGCCACCGCCAGACCCCCATAGAGAGACCATTGGAGATAGGGCACATGAACGATGAGGGAGACACGCGCGGGTGCGGTGGAAACGTCGAGGTCACGATCGATGGCCTCGACTTCGAAGACATAGTCACCGACCGGCAGATTCGCGTATTCGATGCGCTCCCGATCGGTAACTGTCCAGTGCTCGTCGTGCCCTCGGAGGCGATGACGGTACAGCATCGCCTCCGGCCGGGTCTTGAAGCTGATTGCACGCACGAGAAAGCGGACCAGCGGTTGCGGCGAGGGCAGATGGACCGTCTCGGTGGGACCGTAGCGCCTGTCGGCCACGACGTCGACGATTCGAATTCGTGGCGGCGCCTGAGACGGGCGAAACCGCGTCACCCCATCGCCCCATGTGGCGATCCACATATTGCCCTGTCGATCCTGCATCAGATCGGAGATGCGATTGCCGGCCAGTCCATCACGCTGGAGTAGGGTCTGGAAGATGCCGTCGGTAAAGCGCGAGATTCCGCCGGCACTCGCGATCCAGAGGTGTCCCCGCCGATCTTCGTACAGGGCATCGACGAAGTTATGCATCAGCCCGTTGTTGGCATTGTAGGTGACAACCTCGCCGTCGGCGTAGCGGCTCAGGCCTGAGGGTGTACCCAGCCACAGATTCCAGTCGCTGTCGAACAGCATGGTCACGACGTCGTTGTGGGGCAGACCGTCGGCCACCGTGAGATGGCGGTACCGCTGGCCGTCGTGGTGCACGACCCCCTGCAAGTACGAGGTGAACCACAACCGCCCGTCGCCATCTTCGGCGAGGAATCCCACCGCATCGTTCGGTAGGCCGTTGAGCGTATTCGTCGTCGTGAAGTGGCCATCCTGAAAGCGACTGAGGCCGCCCCCGTCTGTGCTGAACCAGACGCCGCCTTCCTGGCTGGCGAGCACACGACTGACCCGATTGTGAGCCAAACCATCGGCAGTGGTCAGTACCTCAAACCGTTCACCGTCGTAGCGCACGACACCACCGCCGGTGGTGGCAATCCACAGACTGCCCTCGTCATCTTCGGCCAGATCGCGCAGTGGGAAGGGCGGCAGACCATCGGCTGTGGTGTACGTGTGCAGAGTGTCTCCGTCGAAGCGCCCCAGTCCCGTGTCCGTCGCCATCCATACATGCCCGTGACGATCTTCCAGCAGCCCCCAGACATCGTCGCTGGGAAGTCCCTGGGCCCGACCGAAGTAACGGAAGCCACCGGACGTGTACCTCACCAGGGATGTCGTCGTGCCTGCCCAGACGTTGGCCTCTCGATCTTCGAACAGGCAGTACACCGCATCCCCGCCGATCGTCTCGTGTCCGGGGATCTGCATCAATCGACGTCCATCGAAGCGGTACACCTCGCCGCTGGCCACCGTGGCCAGGCCGGCCAGGCCTGAACGGACACCGACCCATATCTGACCATCACCAGTCTGGAAGATCCGGTCTATGACGCGGTGCGGCAGTTGTTCGTTGAACTCAGCTGCCACGAAGCCGGCACCGCGGCGATAGGCCAGTCCGGCATCAGTACCGACCATCAGGCCCTGTGTCCCGAGGTGCAGGGCACGGATCTGATTGCTCGGCAGGCCGTCAGCTGTTGTGAAGGTCGTGAACCGCTCTCCGTCGAAGCGTACGAGTCCGTCCGCAAGGGTCGTCAGCCACAGCGTATCAGCATCGGCAACGATAGCCTCCACCCAGGTTCGGGGGGCTCCCTCAAAGCCGTCGTGGCTGTGGAAGAAACGCCCGTCGAAGCGATACAGACCTCGATCCAGGCCGATCCACAGTTCCCCGTGATGGTCGAAATGCAGACTGAGAACACTGCCGGCAGGCAGACCGTCACGCGGGCCATAGTTTGTGAACGCCTTGCCGTCGAAACGACTGAGTCCATTCGCGGATCCAATCCAGAGACCGCCGTCTATGGCCAGTGCCAGAGCGGCGATCTCGCCCTCAGGTAGTCCATCGCGACTGGTATAGTTGCGGAAGACGTGCCCGTCATAGCGGCTCAGTCCGGTGGAAGTACCGAGCCAGAGATTGCCTTTCTCGTCCTGGACGATGTCACGCACCGAATCACCGGCGAGCCCGTCCATGACTCCCAGAACCTGCCAACCAGGTCCGGAGAGGCCCAGGCCTGCCCGGTGCCAGCTGCCGGCGCCGGCGATGCGCCGGTCGCCGCCGCCGGGGAAGAGGGCGAAATCGAGCAGCAGATCCTCCCCGGAAGTCAGCTGGATCTGCTGACGCTGGAGCTTGTCAGCGGCGTCTGGCAGAATGTCATACGCGCCTGCCGGCAGAGCCATGCTGAAGTGACCGGACGGGTCGGTCCTGGCGCGGATAACGACTGACGAATCGTCCCTCGATCGAACCTGCAGCAGCGCCCCTGGCAACGCCGGGCCCTTGGCCCAGCCGACTCGTCCATGGACCGTGGCGAGGGTGTGAGACGCCGAGATCAGAGCCACATCCCCTCGTCGGTCGGCGTCGCCGGCCTTGCCGGTTCTGGCGCCCCAGGATACCCACGAGAACGAACCGTCGGCATCACGATCGCTGATGACGACATCCAGGCTCAGAATCCTCGCCCCTGCCGCAGAAGGCAGGTCGTCCTGGCTGAGATCGAAGCGCCACTCGTAGATGTGAACGCCGCTGGTCCGTGTCCAGGCCACTCTGGTCGGCGCGTCGGAATCCTGATGTCGTTGCTGCTCTGAGCCAGCGCCACGCACGGCGTACTGAGTAGCGATGCTGGCATCATCGTGTCCCAGATCGATGTAAATCTCGCAACCGTCTTCTGTCATCCAGTCTCGTGCCGGACTGTTGTCGATGACGACAGATTCGTCGCTGGCTTCCAGGGCCAGGTAGAGCGCCGGAGGAGATTGCGAGAAACCGACACGGAATTGAGCCGCAAGATCGGCGCCGTCCGTCGGCCGCTCGCCGTACTCCGGCAGCGCAATAGGATATGTGGGTAGAGAATCGGGCCAGTCGCCCAGATGGCCGTCTACGACGATCTCGTCGATTGGCAGAGCCAGGGCAACGGCACCGTTGTGCGCCCTGGCCTCTTGCGGAACCACATTGGCCAAGACGACGGCCAGGACCACAGCAAGCGACGCCAGGCGCCGGTTGGTGGGGGGATTGGGTGCCAACATGAGGGTAATATGTGACAATGCCTGAAGCCGAGCCACGCGACTTGGAGCTACGTCCTCCCGTAGGTCGCTGCCTCGTCGTACATGGCGATGATGTTCTCCACCGGCGTGTTGACCTGGAGGTTGTGACAGGGAGCCAGAATGTAGCCGGTGCCATCGCTGGCCAGCGAGTCGATGCAGTGCCTGACCTCGTCGCGCACCTGTTGCACGGTACCGAAGGGCAGAATCCGCTGGTTCTCCACGGCGCCATGGAAGCTGATACGATCACCGAACTCCGCCTTGAGCTCGACCATGTCCATACCGGGGCAGACCCATTGAACCGGGTTCAGCATGTCGATGCCCATGTCGATCAGCAGCGGCAGGAAGAGTCGACAGCTGCCGTCATCATGGTGCATGACAGCGATGTCGAACTCGTGGCACAGCTCGATGAACCGGTGGTGGTGGGGCGCATAGAACTCGCGGTAGAGATCCATGCCGATGAGCGGACCGGTCTGGCTGCCCAGGTCATCGGTCACCTGGGCGATGTCGATGAGCCCCCGGCAGGCCTCGAACATCCGGCGGTGGTGGTCGTAGAAGCAGTCGCTCAGACGCGTCAGGAACTCGTGTGTGAAAGTCTCGTCGGTGAGGGGATCCAGCAGCGACTGTTCGAGGCCGCGAAGCAGATTGTGGTAGTAGAACGGTGCCATGTAACCGCATTGTACGGCGTTGACCTTGCGCGCCTCCAACGCCCGCTCACGCATGCGGGAGTAGTCGAACCACTCGGGGCGTGGCCAGAGGTAGGCGTCGAGATCATCGACGCTGCGGGCCTCGGCAAGGGGGTGGAAGTACTGTTCGTTGTAGGCGCCGCCTTCGTGAGCGACCTGTCGACGGCGCATTCCCCAGTAGTCGACACTTTCTCCTGCCGGCATCTCGGGCAAGGCCGGACCGACATAGTCGGGACCGACGCTGGCCATGCCGTCGATCTGCAGCTCGGACCGGATGTCGGCATCGTCGCCGAAGTGGTCGCGCAGTTTCTGCCAGACCTCCGCCGTGGCCCAGATATCGGTGGGTACGCGATCCACCGGCTGGCGGCGCATGGCGGCCAGTACTGCCTCCCGCGAATTCATCGCACCTGACCGCTCACTCCCCGCCAGGCCGTCGAACCAGCTCGTGGATCAGGTCATAGGCGAAGGTGAGTTCATCGACGGTGCAGTGATCCTGCACGAAGTGGGTGGTGCAGTAGAGCAACCCGCCATCGGCGAACATGCCGAGGACACGCTCGATCTCGCGGCGCAGTCTGTCGTAGTCGCCGAAGCCGATCGTCGTCTGCACGTCGAGGCCACCCATGGCGATGAAGGACCCTCTGTACTTCTCGTTGTACTCGGCCAGGTCCATGCCTGCCGACTCCTGATACGGGTGCAGCACGTCGAACCCGAGTTTGATGATCCCATCCAGGACCTGCATCACGTTGCCGTCTGTGTGCAGGCTGAGAAAAGCCTCCCTGCCCTTCACCGCGTCACAGGTGATCTTGTGATATGGATACACCAGATCCCACCACGTCTGCGGGCTGAACATCAGCGCGTCCTGGGCACCCCAGTCATCGGAGATGTGGACCATGTCCACCCCCAGATCGATGCAGTTGTGGGCGAACGACTTGTTCCACTCGGCCTGGCGGGCATAGACCTCGTGCAGGTCTCCCTCATAGAGGCCGAGATACATCAGGTGATTCTCGATGCCGAAAGGACCGTTGTTGCTCTCGAAGATGCCCGGCGTCTGCACGTAGGTGAAGCGCCCGCGGGACTCCTTGTAGTGCCGCAGGGCTTCGACGACGCCGGCGTACGCCGTCTGCTCACTCGGGTCTGACATTGGTATGTCCAGCAAGGTGCGCGGATCGATGGCGCCCCCCGAGCCGGAGCGCAGTTCCTCGAGAGCACCGGCCGGATAACAGGCGGGCCCGCCGAAGATGTGGGCGTAGTCGAACTCATAGCGATCCTCGAAAGCCTCGACGGAGCCGAAGGCCTCGATCAGCTGCTTGCCGAGGTTGGCCCGGACCCAGCCATAGACCGGTGTACGATCGGGCGATCGGCCCTCGATGACCTCGACTACACGCTCTCTGGGCAGCATTACAGCCTTTCTGAGAAACTGTCACCCACAGCACGGGAGATACCGGGCCAGTCCGGCGCCGGGCCGACCGGATCGGGACTCAGGGGGTGTTTTCGGGGTCGGGTGACCCGGGCCACACTTCGAGGGCGAACAGCACGGCCAGGGCGAGCCACAGGCAGATCACCAGTCCCGCCGCAACGCCTGCACCCGGGATGACGAAGTCCCTGTCGACTGCGTCTTCGCGACAGTCGGCCATGACGTTGGCCGGAATCAGCCGCAGAACGAGAATGATGCCGAGGGGTACCAGGATGACGTCGTCCAGGTAACCGAGGATGGGGACAAAATCGGGGATCAGATCGATGGGACTGGCGGCGTAGGCCACGACACAGATCGCCAGCAGGCGCGGCAGCAGGGGCACCCGAGGGTCCTGGGTCGCCAGATAGATAGCGAGGAGTTCGGTCTTGAGCCGCTTGCCCAACGTCCGGATCTGTGAATAGGAGAGAGCCACGCTCCTCAAATAAGGCGAAACGCAACCGCCTGTCACGCCTCAGTCGGCGCTCTCCCCCGGCGCACCGGCTTGCTCACCCAGGGAGTCCACGAGGCGCACGATGCCGTCAAGATCGAACTGGCGGCTCAGATCGCGCAGATGGGCCACGAGCATCCGCCCGCGATCACCCAGGTCGGTATCGGTCTCGAGAGCCGCGATCTGTTCCTTCAGATCGGTGATGCTGTGACTTCTCGCCGCGCGCCGGAGGCCGTCGGACACTCCCGGGGGCAGCACCAGGCCCTCCCATCCCCGGGACGCACCCTTCGGTTCTGCCTCCTGCCGTTGGCCGAATTCGAAGCCCACACCCAACTGCTGATCCAGGCAGGCGCACACCTGCTCGAAACCCAGGGGCTTGTCGATGAAAGCCTCGAAGCCCTCGCGCATGAATTGCTGGCGCTCGTGCTCGAGTACCGAAGCGCTGACGGCGATCATCTTCATCGCCTGCCGGCCGTGTGTGTTGACGAGTCGGCGACGCGTCTCGACGCCGTCCATTTCCGGCATGCGGACATCCATGAAGACGATGTCGGGGATCCTGCCGGCCACGCGCGTCAGCGCTTCGGCGCCGCTGCCCGCGGTTTCCACCGTCACGCCGATCCGCCTCAGGATATGCGCCAGCAGGTCGCGGTTCGTCGCCGTGTCGTCGACGACCAGGGCAGCCACTGACTGCCCGGGTACCAGACGCTGGACAAGAGACCAGTCTTTGCTGTCCACAGCGGTCGAGACCTGGCTGACGGGAAGGGGAAGCTCGAAGGAAAACCGGGCGCCGGCCCCCGGAACCGAGTCCAGGACCAACTCCCCGCCCATGAGTTCCACGTAAGACCGGGATATGGGGAGGCCGAGACCCGTACCGCCCTGACGAGTTCCCTCGGCCTCCTGATGAAACAGATCGAAGATCACGTCGTGACGATCCCTGGCGACTCCCGGTCCCGTGTCAGAGACCTCAAAACGATACCGGTCGCCATCCATGGGCGCGGCGCGCAGCGATACCTGCCCCTCGGTAGTGAACTTGACGGCGTTGCCCAGCAGGTTGATCAGCACCTGTCGCAGCTTCCGCTCATCCCCCCTCACGCTTCCGGGCAGCAACTCATCCTCCAGGTGCCAGCGCAACTGCTTCTCGCGGCAGCGCAGCTCGAACATGGAGGCCACAACGCCGACCATGGCCTGCAGGTCGAAGTCTCCCGGATTCAGTTCCTCCCGTCCGGCTTCGATCTTGGAAATGTCCAGGACATCGTTGATCAGCCCCAGCAGGTGGCGACCACTGGCTTCGATCGTCTCCGCCGCATTCTTCTGCTCGCCGACGATCTCCGGGTCAGAGGAAAGGATCTGGGCGTAGCCCAGGATCGCATTCATCGGGGTCCGGATCTCGTGGCTCATGTTGGCCAGGAAAAGGCTCTTGGCACGGTTGGCAGCCTCCGCCTCCTGCCGGGCCTTCTTTTCGGCTTCGGTTCTGGCTTGCAGTGCCTGCAGATCAGCGAGGCGACGGAACCCGTCGGAAAGCAGGCCGGCCAGCATCTTCATGTTGTCCACGTCGTCAGCGGAGAAAGCGTCGGGCTCGCGGCTGTTGACCGCCAGCGTTCCCTGCGAGAACGGTACATCCAGGATAGACCGCGGCGGCCGGGTTGTGCCTCGCCCCTCGATCACCAACAGGTCTTCGAATGGATCGTCGGCCAGCAGATCGCGGCGGTAGACGACCTTCTGGTTCGTCCAGAAACCGATCAGGGCGGCAGCCGCCCGGCTGTCGTTCTCCGTGACCGGTACGCCGGCCTGATCCCCTTCGGCCTCGTACACCATCACGAGCGGGGGAGATTGCGACTCGATCACATTCACACCGCAGGCGTCGAATGGTACGCCGAGGTCGACGAGGCACTCGCGTACTGCGACCACCAGTTCGGCCGGATCACGGTCGTCCTCCAATTCCGAGATGATGCGGCGCACGCGCTCCATCGAACTCAGCTGCTTTTCGGACGTCTCGAGCTCGTCGCGACGATTCTCCAGGGCTTGAAGGTCCTCCATGCGACGGAATCCCTCCGACAACACATGCGCCAGCTCCTGCAGTACCTCCAGGTCGTGCCGTGTGAACGCGCTCGGCGAAGACGAGGACAAGGCCAGCGTACCGTGGGAGAACGGTGCGTCCGCCACCGACCGGAGGTTGGTCAGGATGCCGCTCTGGAGCTCGCCATACGGATCGGCGGTTTTCAGATCAGGCCGGTAAGCCAACTCACCACGGTGCCAGAACTGACGGATCAGCGGGGACTGGATCACCTGGCGTCTATGCCAGTCTCCCTCATTGTCCATCGTGTAGATCGTGACGTCGTCTGCTGAGTCCTGATCGATAACATTGACTCCAAAGAAGGAGTAGGTGACGCCCATATCTCGCAGGTTGTCACCCACTGCCTGCATGACGTTGTCGATCCCTGTTGCATCCTGCATCTTCCACACTTCGTCGCGCACGTGGTACCGGGCTTCCTGTCGCAGCCGCCTCCGTTCAGCCTCCCGTCGACTGAGCAAGTACCGTCGGCCGAGGACTGTGCCGAGAACGACAAGCAGTCCCGCTACGGCCAGCAGTCCCACCTGCCAGTCCTGATCAGGCGTCGGTGCCTCCGGATCGGCTGCGGCAACAGGACCACACAGCAGCAACAGGAGAACGATCCACCTGATGTCTCGATGCCGTGGCATGGTTCTTCCAATCGGTTTCTGGTACGCAGGGCAGGTACAAGATAGAGGACCCTCGGAGTGAGTGCTGACACCTGACTTGCCGAGCCGATCGGTTCGCCTAGTATGGCTCTGCATGGCAAGGTCCCGACATGTAGAGGGTGCATTCGGTGGATTGGCTGGCTGAACGTCGTGCCGCCCTTGCCGGCGGCTGGCGCGTGGCAGTCGTCGCCTTCCTGCTGCTGGGCGGGGCCCTGCGCTGGACTGGACTGGATCGCGATGTCGTGGATTTCGTTCTGCCGCAGGCTGGATCGGAAGGCAGAGCCGAGACCTTCTACTCGTTCCATCCGGACGAAAGGTCCGTCGTCGACGGGGCTCTGGCTTTCGATGATCCGCTGCACCCTCCGTACACGATGTACGGAGCTCTCCCCTTCTACCTGCTGCGTGGCGCCCTGACGGGGCTGTCCTGGTTCGGTGAGATCACGCCGGGCTCGGACGACGTGTATCGCGTCGGCAAGATCCTGTCAGCAGCTCTGTCGGTTGCCTGCCTTGCGGCCGCGTGGGGCGTCGCCCGGCAGGTCTTCTCCCCGGCCACCGCCGCCCTCTCGGTGTTGCTGCTGGCCGTGGCCCCAACCGCGGTGCAGCAGGCCCACTACTACACCGTCGACAGTCTGTTCTGCCTGCTGACGACGGCATCCCTGGCGGCCATCCTGTATTCCGTACCCCGCCGGTCCTGGCTTGCCTCGATCGTCGCCGGGGTCTGTCTCGGCCTGTCGGCAAGTGTCCGTCTCAACGCCGTGCTCCTCCTCCCCGTTCTCGCTGCCGCCCACGTGACCTGTCGAGGGTGGAGCCTGGCGTCGATCCGACGGGGCCTGACCGAACCCCGCCTGTGGGCCGCCGGCGGTGCCTTCGTCGTGACCATGGCGATACTGCAGCCCTACCTGGTGATATCCCCTTTGCGCGTCCTGTCCGTGCGGGGGCCCCTCGACTTCGCCCACGTCTTGACCGTCGTGGGCGGCTCGACCCCGCAGCTGTACACCCTGCAGTACACAGGCACCACGCCCCTCGTCTACCAGTGGACGCACCTGCTGCCCCTGGCGTTCGGCTGGCCCCTGACCGTGGCCGCCGCCGTGGCTCTGCCGGCCGCATTTCGTGGTCTGCACTGGCGCCGGGCGGTGCTCCTGTTGTGGGTGGCTCTCTACCTGATCACGGCGGCACCGCTGTTCGTCAAACCTGTCCGTTACCTGCTGCCCATCGTGCCCCCGTTGCTGATCCTGGCAGCCGATCTGTGTCGGCGGCTGTGGAACTGCGGTGCAGGTCGCAGCCGCTGGGTCCTCTGGTTCGCCGTGGCTGGCGTCGTGGCCCATTCCGTGTTCTACGGTCTGGCCTACATGCGCGTCTGGACTCAGGAGGACAGCCGGATTCAGGCCGGCCGATGGATCGCTGCTCACGTGCCCGCCGGGTCGCGGATCGCCATCGAACACGGCGCCTTCCCTATGGGGCCGGTCATCGACACCGAGCGGTACGACGTGCGGGAGTTCTGGACGGGTCTGCTGTTCTATGCGCGGGGCCAATTGCTGGGGCGCACGACGGCGGACCTGATCGAGTCCCGTCTGGGTCGTGCCGAATATGTGGCCATCACCGATGTCAACCGGCTCACGCACCTGTTGGCCGCCCCCGAGGCACTTCCGGTTGTGACCTCCTTCTATCGGCGCCTCACTGCCGGGACGCTCGGGTATCGGCTGGTGGAACGGTTCAAGGTCTATCCCGAGTTGGCGGGCGTACGCTTTGACGACGACGGTGCCGAACACAGCTTTCTGGGGTTCGACCACCCGGCCGTGCTGCTCTTTCGTCGTGGTCCCGACGAGCAGGCCGACGCGGCCTGGGACCGTTGGCTCAATGACCTCGGTCGTGAGCCCTTCAGCGTCGATGCCGACATCGAAGCCGGTGTGGCCGCCATGCGCGGCGGTGACGCCGAAACCGCACTGCGCCTGTTCGAGGGAGCTCAGCAGAGCCCGTCTTCCGGGACCCTTGCCCGGTTTCTCGCCTCACTGAGCCGCAGCCACACGGGTCTGCCGTGGGGTCGGGGCCTGGTGTTACATGAGTTGATCGCTGTGAGCCTGATCGACCTGAGTCTGCCAGCTACGGCACTCAGTGTCCTGAAACACCAGGCGGACGTCAGAGGCAAGGACTGCGACTATGCCAGGCTCAACACCTTGATCGCCCAGCACATGCAGCGGCTGTCGTATCCCGATCAGGCTGCGGAGACACGCCGGCTGGCGTCGACCATGTGTGATCAGTGACGCACCCCTGCCGCCGAGCCAACGGGTCGCGGCCCGCTCAACGGGCTGGTGAAGTCACTTCCTGTGCGACGACCAGGATGTGCAGTCCCTGAGGCACGGGAGCGCGGGATGCCTGGCACAGGACGTAGCCACCCACCCCGGCACGCACGGGCCAGGGGTCGTCGTCGATGCGGTAGAAGTCGTGAAGCAGGCCCACTGTGTGTCCTTTGTCTACATACTCGCCGCATTCCATCAGCGGTTCGTAGTGGCCGGGAAAAGGGGCTGAGACGAAGCAGGCCCGTTCGACCATGGCCACCAGCTTCTGTGTGCCGTCGGCGTGGTGCCCCATAGGCTGGATCTCGCCGGCGAGCTGACCGTGCTGTATGGCGGCGGCCCGTATGCCGTGCCTGGCGTACCGGACGCCTGCGGGGTTTACCGTCTCACCCCATCCCAGCTCGGTGCCGACGGTGATCTTCCCGAGGCGCTCCGCCTCGCTGGGCAGGAGCCCGGGCGTCTCATCCTGGTAGATCATCACAAAGGGAGTGCCGTACCAACGGGCCGTATCCTCGATGGTGCGGCTCTGCTCCGCATCGTCGACCGCGTGGAAGCTGGTGCACAGGGCAAACCGGTGGCCGGCGCCACCAGCGTGGATGTCCTGGACGACGTGGACGCGGGGCCAGATACAGGCGCGGACGAAAGCGGCGATGCGGTGGGTGATGCCGGCCAGGGCGGGGGTCACGCCGGCGCCCTCGACGAAGGCACGGTTCAGGTTGACGCCGTCGTGCCGGACACTTTCGCGCGTGCCGCCACCAAACGCGGCGGGGTTGAGCACCGGGATGAGAATCAGACGCCCGACTACATCGGCGATGTCGATCTCACCCAGCAGGTGTTTCAGCGCCACCGGGCCCTCGTATTCATTGCCGTGATTCGAGCCGAAGGCGACCAGTCCCTCTCCCTGGCTGGCCTCGGGACCGACCATGACAGTCAGCGGCATGAGATGATCCCCCCACGTGCTGTCGTGCTCCAGGGCCACCCAGTAGTCGCGGCGTCCGGGGGAATCCAGATCGAGCTCGTCAGGTCGTGCGATCGTACGGGTCATGGCATCATTCGTGGGTTTCATGCAGGGCGAAACTGCGGCGCCAAGATAGGCACACTCTATGGTGGCGACATACATGCCGGTTGTGGACGATCAGAACACGCCGGCCGCGTACAGACGCCAGGCGTTGCTGGCCATGGTTGCGGCGAAGAGCGTCCACGTGACGATCCACGGGTTGGCATAGCGCAGCCGGTGCAGGCCGCGGCGCGGCGGCAGACGCTCCTCCAGTTCACGAATCTCCTGCTGCATTTCGCGATGCTGCTGCAGACGCATGAGGACCTCACGGGCGCGCTCGGTCTGCAGGCGCGTTAGTCGCGGCCACTCCATGTCCCAGGGGCCAGAGCTGCGGATCACCCGCAGCCGCTGCCGCTGCTCCGGCAGCACCTCCTCCTGCAACTGCCTGAGGAGTGATTGGAAACGTCCTGCCTCTGTCTTGATCCGGATCAGCTGCTGCCAGTGAAAGTATGCGTCGAACACCGGAATCTGGCGTGCCATGCCGTCACCTCCGTCGGTAGGGCTGCCGACGAACAAGTCAACATCCGTGCCAGGGAGGCCCTCACAGAGCAACGCCGGTTGGGCTCGACGTCAGTGTGTGCCGTGGGTGGCAGGTCTGTAACCCAATCGACCAGTGCTTCAGCCGTCGAGACCTGGCGCCAGTTCCAGAGTCTGGCGCCCGCTACGCCCCCAGCACCTCCCGCAGTCGCCGTCCCACAACCTGGGCTTCGCCCTCCTTCAGACACATCGGCCCGAAAGCCACCACCCCCTCACGCACATAACTCGGATTCGCCGCGATTCCGGGCTCACCATCCTGCAGTTCGCAGACGACGTCCAGAGCCGTCTTCCCCACAGCATCCTCATCGAGTCGCAGATGCACTGCGGGGATCGACTTGCGCTTGGGATCGTTCAGCAGCTCCACCGTCGCGCCGTCGATGGCACCCGCCGCTTCCACGAGAGCCTTCATGTGCACCAGCCAGCGCGCCTGACGCGCCTCGTCTCCCTCTTCGACGAATCGTTCCAGCGCCGTCAGCAGACCGACGATCTCCTCCTTGCCGACCTTGCAGGGCCGACCGATGCCGTGATGCGGCGCCCCGGGAAGATGACTCTTGTCGATCAACCCCGTGGGTGGTTTCCACTGATCCCAGAGGATATCGAGATCCAGGTGTTGCAGTGCGGCCGCCTCGATCAGGTGCCGGCGCCCGGCGAGAATGCCGCTGGCCTGGGGGCCGGCGATCGTCTTGCCGCCGGAGAAGCAGACCAGGTCCGCACCTTCGGTGATGAACCGCGTCAGGTTGCTCGCCGGCGGCAGCTGTCCCGCGGCGTCGACGATGACGGGCACGCCAGCGGCGTGGGCCACCTCGACCACGGCTGGCAGGTCGGGCTGCGTGTGGGCGTAGGCCACGTAGACGACGGCCGCCGTGTCCGCATCGATGGCGGCGGCATACTCCCACGGCTCGGCGTCGCGGACACCAGCGCCGGAGTAGCGATCGGCGATACCGACTTCCACCAGCTCGATGCCCACAGAACGCACGGCGTGATCGTAGAAGTTGCGATGGCTGCGGGCCATGACGACGCGGTGCTTCATCCCCGATGTATCAGGCAGCCGGTTCATCTTCGTCGGATCCAGACCGGTGACGCAGGCAGCGGTGCCCAGCAGCAGACCGGCGGCGGCGCCGCTGGTGACGTACCCCGCCTCCGCCCCCGTATGCTTCGCAATCACCTCACAGGCTTTCGCCTGCAGCTCGGCGATATCGACGCACCACTGCGACGCAGCCGCCATGGCCTCGGCCACGTCGGGTGCCATGATGGCGCCACTGAGCCGCGTCGAGGGTCCTGAAGCATTGATGATGGGACGTACGCCGAAGCGTGCGTAGACGCTGGTCATCGAATGGCTCTATTCCGCTTCGAGGATGTAACGGTTGACGAGGTAGCGGTTCACGGCGTCGAGATCGAGGGTGAATCCCAGGCCGGGACGATCGGGCACCAGCAGGGCACCCGCCTCGAACTCGAAAGGCTCGTTCGTCAGGTCGTGCTCCCAGGCCATGGGGCCCACCATGTCGTACGGCTGTGTCAGATGGGCCATGCAGGCGGCCACGTGCAGGCCCATGGCGGCGCCGGGGCCATACTGCACACACTGCGACCAGCCGCCCAGACCGAGAGCGTGGACGAAGTGTGACCTCTGCACATCCACCAGGTGACTGTCAGAACCGATGATGGCATAGTCCAAGGCGTCGGCCCGCACCCGGCGCAGCAGATCCGCCGGATCGCTGGCGTGATCACCGATGGGTATACGGATCGTTTGCCGCAACCGCCGCCATTCGCTGTACGAGCCGGCGAAGGCGGCCTTGGTGATGGGACTCTCAAAGGATTCCATGGGCAGGCCATCGAGACGTCGCGCCAGTTCCTGAGCCACCCACACTTCTTCCAGCCGCCAGCGGATGTCCGGGCGGATCGACATGCCCGGTGCCGCCTCGTGGATGGCACGCACACGGTTTTCGATATGCCGCAGGCGCTCTTCGGGCGTTCGGTCACGCGATGTGCAGCACTTCATCTTGTACCAACGGAAGCCCTGTTCCCAACCTGCGGCGGCCTGCTCCCCGGTGTGCTCCGGTGTCTTGTATCCGGTGCACATCGTGATCGGCACGCGGTCTCGAACCCGGCCACCCAGAAGCTGCCACACCGGCACGCCCAGGGCCTGTCCACGCAGGTCGAGCACGGCCTGTTCGAAGGACTTGCACAGGGCCGAGGGACGCTCGGCCAGATTCACGGTGAGTACGTCTGTGCCGAGCCAGCCACGGACCGTCTCCTCCACCAGCGCGGGCGCCGTCAGGCGCTCGATCTGTGTCAGACCGGTCAGACCGGCGTCGGTCTCGACTTCGGCGACGAAGTGCTCGGCGCTCTGATGGCCGGGCTGGCCATGCTCGTCATCCGACCACCACCAATGGGTCTCTGGCACGTTGACGAGGTGCAGAACGATCCTGGTGATCTTCACTGGTGAGAGCCCCTAACGTGAGGTGGGTCACGGGAAAAGGGTTGGAAATCCCGTACTATCTTGTATATTGATCTCGTCAAACCCCTGTTACAGTGCCACTTGCGGCATGTCCAGGGGGTCCATAGTCGCGTCTCAGCCACCTACTCCCCTGGGAGGCTCGCGTGAAGACGTCAGAAAAGCACCTCGCCCCTTTCGTCGTGCTCCTCGCGTTAACCTGGGTATTCCTGCGCCTGGGCATGGAGGTCTTCGCCAGATAAGGCCAGCTTCTTACACCGGCGCCAGCCCCGGTGCCGGAAAGCGGTCGCACAAGGCCCGCACCTGTGCAGCGATCTCGCGATTCGCCTGAACCCGGGCGGCTTTGTCCTTTGTCTCGTCTGCCCGCGTGGCCGCAACACGGTCGATCCACGCTGCCAGTTGCTTCATCTCTGCTGCGCCGAAGCCACGGCTCGTCACCGACGCGGTACCGATGCGTATGCCGCTGGGACGTGTAGGGGGCCTCGTATCCCCCGGCACGAGGTTCTTGTTGCAGACGATACCCGCTGCATCCAGAGACTTGGCCATGTTGTAACCGGTGACGCCACGGCTGGTGACATCCACCAGCAGCAGGTGGTTGTCCGTTCCCCCTGATGACACCATGAATCCATGGGCCGCAAGTGCCTCTGCCAGCACGCGAGCGTTGTCGACGATGGCTTTCGCGTACACCTTGAACTCCTCCGTGGCCGCCTCCTTCAGAGCCACGGCGATGGCGGCCGTCGTGTGGTTGTGGGGGCCGCCCTGGAGTCCAGGGAAGACTGCCTTGTCGATGGCGTCGGCGAACTTCTCCCGGCACAGGATCATGCCGCCGCGAGGACCCCGCAGGGTCTTGTGTGTCGTTGAGGTGACGATGTCGACGTGGGGTACCGGGTTGGGATGTACACCGGCGGCGACGAGACCTGAAATGTGGGCAATGTCAGCGACGACGACGGCGTCCACCTTACGGCCAATGGCGGCGAAGCGTTCGAAGTCGAGGATCCGCGGGTAGGCCGTCGTGCCGCACCACAGCAGCTTCGGACGTGCTTCCTCGGCCAGTTTCTCAATAGCATCATAGTCGAGGAATCCGGATTCCGGATCGACGCCGTACTGGACCGCTTCGTAGTGCAGTCCCGAGACACTGACATCGGCGCCGTGGGTGAGGTGGCCACCACCTGCCAGCGACAGGCCCATGATCCGATCACCGGGTCTTGCCAGCGCCACGTAGACCGCCTGGTTCGCCGGCGACCCGGAATAAGGTTGCACGTTGGCGTGTTCGGCGCCGAACAGGTCCTTGGCCCGCTCGATGGCCAGCGTCTCGATCCTGTCGATCTGCTGCTGCCCCTCGTAGTAGCGCCGACCCGTGTACCCTTCTGAGTATTTGTTGGTGAGCACCGAGCCCGTCGCCTCCAGCACGGCAGCTGACACGTAATTCTCAGAAGCGACGAGGCGGATCTTGGCGTGCTGCCGACGGTTCTCGGCGGTGAGGATATCGGCGACTTCGGGGTCGGCGTCACGCAGGGACATGCAGCTCCTTCTTCGATACAGGGGTTGTTTGGTTCTCAGATGTCTTGGGCCAGGGCCGAAGTGTCGTCCACCAGCTTCTTCCACGCGTCGTCCGTGTAGTCGGGGCCGAAGTCGAAGGGTGGTGTCTCGATGCACATGGAGCCTGCATGACCCAGATCGTGCGCCGCACGGAACACGTGCCCCCACTCGACGCGGCCGTGTCCGGGAGCCAGATGGGAGTCGCGATCGCCGGCGTTGTCAGCCAGGTGGAAAGCGACGAGACGCTCCCCCATGGCCGCGGGGAAGGCGTGGGCATTCTCACGTCCGGCGACCAGGGCGTGCCCCGTGTCGAGACAGAAACCCAGGTTCGGATGGTCGAAGGCACAGGCGAAGCGTTCGAAGTGCTCGGGCCGCGATCCGAGGCGACCCCCGTCATCGCCAGGCAGCATGTTCTCGATGGCGATGGTGACATCGCAGCCGGCGGCGCGTTCCAGCATCGAGTCGAGAGACTTACCCAGCTGTGTCAGGAAGGGTTCGAGGCCGTCGGCCTCGACGTTGTCCCGACAGGTGGTGGAGTGTTGGATGACGGCGCGCACGCCCAGACGGCCAGCCCGCTCAATCCACTCTCCGGCCTTGTCCGCCGCCTGGCGGCGGGTCGACTCGTAGAAGGAGGCGATGTCGTCTTCGCGTGCGAAGGGCAGGTGGAATGAATCGAAACGGAGACCGTCAGCGGCGTAGGCGTCGGCCAGCGCCTCCAGTTCACTGTCGTTGAGGCCGGCAAACAACTCGGCGGAGCCTTCGACGCCGGACAGTCCGGCGTGGAGGCAGGTACGGCGAATGTCTTCGTGGGAGCGATGGAGATGCGAGTATCCCGTAACCGTCCAGGACCACGTTGTTTCCATGCCGCTCCCCGCTATAGGTTCTCATTCGTCAGAAGCAGCGAAATTAACCAGGGGTCAGGGCATGAGCAACTTCCTCGGCATCGATTCGAGCACGCAGTCGATGACCGGTCTCGTCGTCGACACCGACAGGGGTGAGATCGTCGCCGAAACCTCCGTCAACTTCGACGAGCACTATAGCGGACTCTACAACGTCACCAACGGTGTGATCGAACTGGGCGACGGTCAGGTGCACAGCGCCCCGCTGATGTGGGCCGAAGCCCTGGAGCGGTTGTGCCGGCAGCTGCGCGACGTCGGCGTCGACCTGTCGTCCATCCGCGCCGTCGCCGGCAGCGGCCAGCAGCATGGCACCGTCTATCTCAACGGCTCTGCCGAAGCAGCCCTGAAAGGACTGGACGCCGGACGCGACCTCGCCGTGCAACTGGACGGCGTGTTTTCCCGCGCCACGGCGCCGATCTGGATGGACACCTCCACCGGGGAGCAGTGTCGCCAGATCGAGGCCGGCGTCGGCGGTCGCGAGGCGCTGCTGCAACTGACGGGAAACACCGCCTTCGAACGCTTCAGCGGTCCACAGATCCGCCGCTTCTGGCAGACCGAGCCCCAGGCCTGGGAGCGCACGGCCAGCGTCTGCCTGGTCAGCTCCTTCGTCAGCAGCCTGTTGGCCGGCCGTCTGGTCCCGGTCGATGCTGGCGATGGCAGCGGCACCAACCTGATGGACATCCGCACCCGCAGCTGGAGCCAGGCCGCTCTCGATGCCACGGCGCCGGACCTGGCCGACCGGCTGCTGCCTGTCATCGACGCCGACAGCGTCGTCGGGCCGATCCACGCGTTCTGGGTCGACCGCTACGGGTTTGCCCCCGACTGCCAGGTGCTGCCGTTCTCCGGCGACAACCCCAGCAGCCTTCTCGGCCTCGGGCTGGTTCAAACTGGCCAGGTGGCGCTGAGTCTCGGCACCAGTGACACCTTGTTCGCCTGTATGGACGAAGCCCGCGTGTCCACCACCGGTGAGGGTGCTTTGTTCGCCTCGCCCGATGGGAGTCACTTCATGGCCCTCATCTGCTTCCTCAACGGCAGCCTCGCCCGCGAGGCCGTGCGGGACCACCATGGCCTCGACTGGGACGCTTTCACGCGGGCCCTGGCCGAGACCCCCCCCGGGAACCACGGACGGATCATGCTGCCCTGGTTCGCTGCCGAGATCGTCCCCCACGTACCGGATCCCGGGGTCATCCGCTGCAACCTCGAAGTGGACGACGTGGCCGGCAACGTCCGCGCCGTCATCGAGGCCCAGGCCTTGTCGTCGAAGATCCACTCCGAGTGGATGGGCGTCGCCATCCGCTCTCTCTCCGTCACGGGTGGCGCCTCGGCGAACCGTAATATCCTGCAGATCTTCGCCGACGTACACGGCTGCCCCGTGCAACCGTTTGAAACGACCAACGCCGCCGCCCTTGGAGGCGCTCTTCGTGCCGCCCATGCACACACTCGCGCCAGCGGTCGGCAGACCGACTGGCGTGATACGGTGGCGCCCTTCACGACGCCGCCGGCAGAACTCCGCATCGAGCCGGATCCGGCGAACAGGGCCGTCTACGACAGCCTGCTGGAGACCTACGGGACGATCGAGAACACCAACACAGTCAGGTGACGACCAGACCGAGAGCCACCGGTCCCCCGGCTCCAGCGACCAGCTGAACATCACCGGTCCAGCAGGGCTGGCCATCGCCCGTCCTCAGGATTAGCGCTCTGATCTGTCCCCCGGCTCCAGCGACCAGCTGAACATCACCGGTCCAGCAGGGCTGGCCATCGCCCGTCCTCAGGATCAGCGCTCTGATCTGTCCCCCGCCCCCAGCGCCTCCCCCACAGCCTTCTTCCACCGCCGCCACATCATCAGCCCCCGTCCATAGCTCCCCCCTCTGAAATTGGCCATGGCCTGACCATAGAATTCCAGCGCGGGAATCCGTAGAACGCGCTCCACCACCTCGGGCGCCAACCCGGGGAAAGCCGCCGCAAAGGTCTGCCCGTCGTTGCCCGCGAGGTTTTCCACCAGTACCTCCATGTTGCGGGCCCGGTATCCCCCGGGGATGGACCGCCCCTTCTTCCAGTCCCGCAGGTAGGCGAACTCCAGGTAAGGTCGATCGAAGGTGTTGGGGGGCAGACCCGAATCATCGAGACGGTAGCCGCCCAGGTAGCAGGACATCACCGCCGCCGCAGTCGGCAAGTCCAGCTGGCGCAGCTGACCCGCCACTGACTCGTTGGTCAGCACCTGCCGCATGTGCGATCCATCGAGAACGATCGGTGAAGGAGAGGCGACGATGAGGATGTCGGAGGAATAGAAGTAGAACAGGCCGACGTGCTCGAAGCTGGTTGCCGCCGTCTTCAGAATGGCACGCAGCTCCGCCTCCGGCGTGATGATCGGCACCCACTGCACGAAGACACCCTCATCATGCAGCCGTTGACGACACAGTTCGTAGTACTCCCGGGACAGCAGTACCGTATTGGCGTTGTTCAGCGACCCCAGCTTGCCGTCGGAGATGATGGCGTCGTAGTCACCGTCGCGGGCCTGCAGCCAGGCGTAGACATCGTCGTGGATCATCCGTACCCGTGGATCGTGTGCCACACGCCCGTTGTGCGCGGCAAAGTAGCGGCTGGCCTCGAAGACCGGCTCGATCAGCTCCACGACATCGATGGTGCGCACGTCTTCGTGCAGACTGACACTGTGTGCCGTGATGCCGCTGGCCAGACCGACGGTGAGGACATCCTCGATGCCGGGACGTAGCAGCATCGGTATGTGTGCGACCAGTTGCTCCTTCTGCCGCAGCCCGCGCGCTGTCGAGGCGATCCGGGAGCCGTCGATACTCATGTGCAGGTGATCGGCGCGCTGATAGACCTTCACCGTCGACATCAGCCCCTCGTCGTAGAACAGCACCTGATCGGCAGCGCTCTCACCACGGCCGAGCAGGTATGAGCCCTGCATTCCACTCAGCAGCAGGATCGCGCAAATCCCCCCGCCGACGAGCATGTCCCGGTGCCTGCGAGCCGGCCACAGGAATCCCCATCCCAACGCCAGACCGATCGCCGACATCAGCAGCAGTGAGCCTCGGATACCCACCCAGGGCATCAACCCGAAGCCAACGGCGATGGCGCCGACGATGCTGCCGATCGTATTGCTGGCAAATACGGCGCTGACAGATTGCGCCGAAACCTGCCCCGACTGCCTGTGATACATGGTGGCGAGTGCGGGAAACAGCGCCCCCATCATCATCGTCGGTGGCAGCAGCACGGCGCAGCAGACCAGAGCGAAGGTGAACAGACCGAGACTCCAGTGAGTATCACCGTCGTAGACGAGACTCAACCCAGCTTCCTGGAACCACACCGACGGCGCCAGTCCGTAGAGTAGGGACAGCGTCAGCAGAACCCAGGCTGCGACTGCCATCTGCAGCCTGCCGTACAGCACATGGTGGTCGACTGTCGTGAGCCAACGCTTGTAGATCGCCGCGCCGGAACCGAGACCGACGAGGAAGATGCCGACGATCAGCGCATAGGAGTAGGTACTGCTCTGGATGATGAACTTCAGGCCTCGAGTCCAGAGCACCTCGCAACCGATGGCGGCGAAGCCGGAGGCGAAGGCTGCCGCCAGCAGGGATGGGATCAGCCATTCCCCTTCGTTGCTCGCGGGGGCCGACGTCTCGGCTTTCTCACCACAGTCGGAAGACGACAGCCACCAGGCCGACAGGGCCACCACGAGATTGGTCGCCGCCGCCAGAGACAGACTGCGATCGACACCGAGGAACTCGATCAGGAGGAAGCCGGCCACCAGGGCGCCCAGGGCGCCGCCCGCCGTGTTGACGGCGTAGAGCAGACCGATGGCGTCACCGAAGCCGCGATCCTGGCGTCCCACGACATACTGCACCATCAACGGCAGAGTGGCGCCCATGGCCGCCGTCGGCAGCAGCATCAGCAGCGTCGAGAACGTCGCCTTCGCCGCCAGTCCCGTGACACCCGATCCGTCTCCACCTGCCAGCCATGCATAGACACTGGCAAGATGTGGGAAGGACCAGACGAAGAGCAGTCCCCAGCAGCCGATCACCCCCTCGAGTACGGCATACCAGCGCAACTCGTCCCGGCAGCGTCCCAGCACTCGCGTCAGCAGTACCGCGCCGAGAAACAGCCCTCCCATGAAGGCGGCGATGACGACGCTCACCGACACCGAACCACTGCCCATCACGTGAGTGAAGCGCCGTACCCAGAGCACCTGGTAGACCAGTCCGGTGAACCCCGACAGGAAGAACATCAGGGCCACGGCGGTCCTCACAGGTCGACTTCTTCCACCAGTCTCCAGCCCTCGAGTGTGAATTCGTGGGGACCCGATGTCAGCAGCCCGGTCTCCTGGAACACGGTCATGCGGAGGGTGGCGACAAAGGTCTCGGGTTGAGCATAGACGACGCCGAACCGGACGTCGGCGCCGGAGAACACGAGCAGATCTAGGATGTCACCGCCGTCCTCGGTGGTCAGAAACCACAGTTGCTCAATCCTGTATGTCTCACCCGGTGCCAGCCGGATCGGGGTCCGCAACTGCAGGGGCACGTGATCCTCCACGTCCGGACGGCGTTCCCACCAGATATACAGATCGCCGGTGATGTCGACAATGCCGTCAAAGGTCTCTTCAAAATCGTTGCGCACGGTGGTGCTCACCATCACCTGAATACCGAAGTCGCCCGTGCCCTGGCCGATGAACACGTCTTCGATCACCAACGGGCTTTCCGGTACGATCCGGGTCGGCAGCGACTCGGCGCAGGCGTTCAGAATCAGCAGCGTTGCGACCGACGCCGAACGTGCCCAGCGGCTGGATGTTGGCCACCTCATCAGAACTGTGCCCGCAAGCCCACCAGCACTCTGCGGAGAGAATAGTAGGCGGAGGGGTCGGCAAGCTCGCCGCCGACCTGGCCGGAGGAGTCCACCCAGCGGACGTTGAGAGCATCCGTCGCGTTGCGCACATCCAGGGTACCTGTGAGGCCATCCGCCCATCGCGTGGGCAGGGGACAGCTGATCTTGAGATTCAGCAGGCTGTAGTCGGGCAGACGTCGATTGTTGGGAATGAAGGGCTGCGTCGGATTGTCAGCGGTGAACCCATCCGCCGAGGGGAAGAACGTGTACGGACGCCCGCTGTGGGTCTGCCACACGAAGTCCACCTGGGCGCCGCCGGGCAGGTCCATGGTCAGATCGGCTTTCACCGTGTGTCGCTGATCCCAGCTCAACGGGAAGGGCGTGTTGGCCACCGGGAACCCCCACTGCGCCAGGTTGATGCCCTGGTCCTCGGACTCGCTCAAGCCCTCGGTGCGCATCAGTGCGTACGACAGATTTCCGCGCACCTTGCCCCGCGGACGGGACAGCAGAAATTCGAATCCCCTGGTGCTGGCCGTGGGATTGTTGACGAATTCGGAGAATCCGTAGTCACCCGCGATACGGCTGTTGGTGGGCACAAAGGTCCTGGCGTCGATCTGGTCCCTTGTCTCCTTGCGGAAGTAGGTGACCGACCCCACCATCTCCTCCGACAACTCGTGGCGCACGCTCACCTCGAAGGCGCGCGTCTTTTCAGCCAGCAAGTCGGGGTTTCCGCGCAGCACGTTGACACCACCCCGCAGGCTGACGTTGTCGAGCCCCGAGTACAGATGGTCGAACAGGGGGAACTGCACGTACTCACCGAAATTGACGAAGAACACACTGCGATCCGACAACGGAAAGGAGGCGCCCAGGCGCGGACTGACGTGATACTTGATCCGGGCGGAGGTGAAACCGGTCACCTCCTCGTCATACTGCTCCGGTGTGGTCGGTACCAGCTCGATGGCCGGTCGCTCGGCTCGCGGATCGAGAAAATCCAGGCGCACGCCGAAGGACAGGGTCGTACCGCTGGCACCCTCGATGCGGTCCTGCAGATAGGCGCTGCCGGCACGCGGATAGTAGTGATATCGGGTGCTGTAGTTGAGCTGCTGGGCAAACACCAGGGGCCTGCCGAAGAACGTGGTCTGTGGTTCCAGGCGCAGCAGGTCGGCATCGATGTCATACTGCTTGAGCTCGGCCCCCATCTTGAGAATGTGGCGCTGGCGCAGCTCGTGGGTCAGATCGGTCTTGAGGGTGTAGGTGCGCTGCTGCTGGTCCGCCCACCACGACCGCGAACCAGAGACCACATAGAGCAGATAGAAGTCGTAGTCGAAGGGCGCCGGATCGATGTCGGCGGCCGAGGGCCCGCCGA
>PVBE010708637.1_pt1 | contig 58296 bp, 50 predicted proteins | sample 1631181 | NCBI WGS metagenome assembly PVBE01 (sample SAMN08397723, study PRJNA350692) | Marine metagenome, whole genome shotgun sequencing project. | isolation source: water | place: Pacific Ocean | collected 2012-04
ATGCTGAGCTTTGCGGCCTCCCCCCGCCTGCGCGGGCTCCGATGGCAGGCTGCAGCAAAGAGCGTCGAGCGGCTGCCAAGAGGGCTGAAAGCTGAAAGCTGAAAGCTGAAAGCCCAAAGGTCGTGGCCCGCGCGCTACTTTTCGAATGTGATCAACGCAAATGAGCAGCGCAATATAGCGCTGCTCCATTGCCTTGATCATTTCGGGAAACGTACATCAATCAACGCAACTGAACGCCGCTAGCAGCGGCCATTAAGGTTGATTAGATGTAGGGCGGGGGCTTGTCCCCCGCCTGGCCCGGACGCGGGGGACGAGCCCCCGCGCTACTTCTTCCCAGGTGATCAACGCAAGTGAGCAGTGCGATAGGTTTTGGCCCGCCTGCGCCGCAGCAGCGCGAGGCCGAGCAGCACCAGGTGAAGCCACCCCGCCTCGCCCACGCCGGCCACGCTGCAGCCCTGCTCCCTGGGCAGCGGCGGCGTGCAGCACATCTTCTCGGCCACGTCGGGTGAGATCTCGCAGCCACAGGCGGACATCCAGTCGGTCTGCCGCTGCAGGGCGTAGCGCATGCTGGGGTCCTTGTTGACTCTGTCCGGCTTGCCCTGCGGGCCCATCTCCGTGCTGCAGCTGGGCCGCGTCGCCGCGCCGCTCAATCCGCAGGCCGCGGCCTTGAGGCTCTTGCAGATGCAGGCACGCTCGGTCTTGGTCAAAAAACGCGAGCAGTAGCTGCCGCGGGACCGGCCGTCGGCGTCCATCGCCGGTGCGCAGACCTCGCCTGTGGAGCAGCCGAGCTGGCCGGTGCAGGCCCGGGCGCAGCGGGCGCCGCCCTCGTCGATCAGACAGAGCCCCGAGGAGCAGTCGCTGCCCGTGCTGCACTTCAACAGTCCCCTCTGTCGAGATAAATAACAGCACCGCCCCAAAACGCCAACATAACAGCACCGTCCCCCAAATGGGTGCCGTTGCTCCGCCACACCCCCGGTGCTACCTTGTCCCCGTGCCCGATCCCTCCACCCCCCGCTGGCTAATGCAGCTGGCCCGCGTGCTGGCCCGCTACCGTCTCCCCGTTCGCCAGCTGGCCTGCGCTGACGGCACCTTGAGGCTGGTTATCTCCCGGGGAGCGGCCGAGCTACAGATCACCGTGCGGCCCAGGGGCGCCGGGCCCGGCTGGGCCGAGACCGAGAGCTTCGTGCTCGGCTATCGCGGCCCGGATCGGCTGGAGGGCGCCCGCCGGCGCTGGCTCGACGTGGTGCTGCAGGTTATCGAGGCCATGGACCACGTGCTGCCCCCCGCCCTGGACGAGCCGGGGGCCGTGTTCGACGAGAAGGTGAGCCCCGAGCAGCGCTTCGCCTCCCGCTTCCCCTTTGCCGACGTGGAGCACGCCGAGGTGGACGGCGCCGAACAGGTGGAGGTGCTGGTGCGAGCCTCGGCCAGCTGCAACCAGAGCTGCCCGTTCTGCTCGGCCCCCGAGACCCGCACCCCCACGGCGCGACAGCTGGCCGGCTGCGTCACGGCGGCGGCCCGGGTCTGGCCCGGCTGCGTGGTCTCGCTCACCGGCGGCGAGCCGACCCTGCGCCCGGCGTTTAGCGACGAGGTGCGCCAGGCCCTGGACCAGCCCGGCGTGGGTCACGTGCAGGTGCAGACCAACGCCGTGGCCTTCGGCAAAAGGCTCGACCCGGCGGACCTGCCGGTGAGCGAGCGGCTGTCGTTTTTTGTCTCGCTCCACGCCCTGGACCCGGCGCTCTACGACGCGTGCACCGCCACGGCCGGCCAGCTCGAGCTGGCCCTGGACGGCATGGAGCGGTTGCTGGCCGCGGGCCACCCGGTGACGATCAACTGCGTGGTCAATACCCTCAACCTCGACCACCTCGAGGCCTACGTCGAGGCGCTGCCCCGCCGGCTGGCGGTGGCGGGATCGGACAGGGCGGTGCTGCACTTTTCAGTGCTGATCTGCCCCGAGCACCGCCCCGGCGCGGCGGAGTACCTGGTGCGCTACGGCGAGTTGGCCCCGCGGCTGGAGGCGGCGGCCAGCCGGGCCGAGGCCCTGGGCCTCACGGTGGATTCGCTGCGCTCGTCGACCCACGCCTCCATGCCGGCCTGTGTGCTGGACGAGACCGTGCGCCACCGCGACCCACACCGGCCCCACGTGCGCCCCGGTGAGACGGGCCACGAGCCCACGGACACGCCCTGGATCAAGGCGGCGAGCTGCCGGCGCTGCCCCGAGGACCCCTGGTGTCTCGGCGTACCCGCGGCCTACGCCCGGCGCTTCGGCCTCGAAGAGCTGCTGCCGTTGACGGACGCGCCATGAGCCGGGTGGAGGCCTTCGAGGACGGGCGGGTGCTGCTGCTCAATCCCCCCATGGCCGACACCATCGACGCCGAGCGCATGGACCTGATCACCTGCGTCGAGCCCTTCGGCCTGCTGCGCCTCGGCAGTCATTTTCGCGGCCGGGGCTGCCAGGTGCGGCTGCTGGACTGCCTGCGCCACCCGGCCCTGGGAAACGAGGGGCCACGGCGCCACGTGCGGCGGCGCGCGCCCTGCGGCGGCCCCGATGAAGGGCGACAAAAGGAGATCCACCACTTCGGCCTGGACCGCCAGCAGCTGGCCGCGGCCCTGGCCCAGGAGCCGGCGCCGGACCTCATCGTGGTCAGCGCCGTGTTCACCTGGCACGTCGAGGCGGTGCGCGAGGCCCTGGCGGTCTGCAAGGCCGTCCACCCCGGGGCCCACCTGGTCGTGGGCGGCAACCTGCCCACCCTCTGCCCCGACGCGCTGGAGGGCTGCGCCGCCGACGAGGTCTACCGCGGCGACCTGCCCGGCGCGGCGTTTTTGCCCACGGCCCTGGACCTGATGGAAGCGCCCCGCTCGGACCACCTGCGCATGATCAAGGGCTGCCCCCACCGCTGCAGCTACTGCGTCACCGGCTGCCTCAACGACGGCCAGGTCCAGGCGCGCCCCCCCGAGGAGGTGTTCGCCGAGCTGCAGCAGAAGCTGGCCCTGGGCCAGACCCGGGTCTTCACCTTCTTCGACGACTACGTGATGTACAAGCAGCGCCAGTACCTCGACGTGCTCCTCGACCTGGTGATCCAGGAGCAGCCCGGCGCGATCCTGCAGTTCCCCCTGGGTTTCTCCGCCCACATGATCACCGAGCCGCTGGTGCGGCGCATGCGCGAGGCCGGCGTGGAGACCATGATCCTGGCCCTGGAGACCATCAGCGAGCAGCGCAGCCGCGACATGCAACGGCCCCACCACCTCGACGAGCTGCGCCGGGCCGTGGACCTGCTCAAGGACCACGGCTACCGCGGCCGCGACCTGCGGGTCTTCTACCTCGTGGGCCTGCCCCACCAGACCCTGGACGAGGTGCTGCGCGCCATCCTTTTTTTGTTGGACCTCGGCATCTCGCCCAGCCTCACCACCTACGCCCTGGCGCCGGGCAGCCAGGACTGGGAGCAACACCGCCGCGCCGTGCCCCACCAGACCCTGGGCGACCTGGCCCCGGGCCTGTGGCGCTTCGCCCACGCGGCCATGCCTTCCGACGCCCTGGACCGCGTCTACGCCTACTTCCACGAGCAGTATTTCCCCATTGAGCGCATCCGCGCGTCGTCCACCGACGACGCGATAATTGGCGCCATGCAGCGGCTGCTGCGCGAGGGCGGCCACCGCCCGGAGGCGTGGAAATGACCGCGCCCCTGGACTGGATCGAGCTGGTCATGGGTATGGACTGCAACTGCCGCTGCCAGACCTGCCCCTCGGGCCTCCACGGCGGCGGCGGGGCGATGGACACCAAAGAGGTGGCGGCCTGGCTGCGGCGCGGGCGACGGCGGGGGGCCAGCGGCGTGTGGTTCGGCGGCGGCGAGCCGACCCTGCACCCGGGCCTGGTGGCGGCGGTCAAGCGGGCGCGACAGCTCGGCTACCAGCGCGTGCGCGTGCAGACCAACGCCCTGCGCCTGGCCTACGAGGCCTACGCCGAGCGGCTGGTGGGCGCCGGCGCCGACGAATTCTCCGTGCCGCTGCTCGGCGCGGACGCGGCGGCGTACGACGCGTTCACCCGGCGGGAGGGCTCCTTCGACCTGCTGGTCCAGGGCATGGAAAACCTCCTGGGCCACGGCACCCGGGTGGAGGGCGACGTGCTGATCACCGCCGCCAGCGCCGGCCGGCTCACCGAGATGGTGGAGCGCTTCGCCGGGCTGGGCGTGGCCCGCTTCAACTTCTGGCTGGTCTCGCTGCACGGCCTAGACGCCGAGCAGCAGGCCCACCACCTGCCGACCATGCAGGCGCTTGTGCCCCACCTGCAACAGGCCATGGACCGGGCCGAGGAGCTGGGCGCCCCCGCCACCACCCTGCACACCCCGCCCTGCGTGCTGGACGCCGCCCACCACCACCGCTACGTCCACGCCGGCACCTGGCGCCTGCTGGTGGTCACCCCCGGCGGGGAGCCGTTCATGGCCCAGGACTCGCCCATGGAGGGCGGCGTCTACCTGCGGACCTGCGAGGCCTGCTCCTGGCGCGGCCGCTGCCTCGGCCTGCGCGCCGACTACCTGGCGGCCCACGGCGACTCGGGCTTCGAGCCTTTGGCGTAGCGCGTTGTGCTGATTGAGACGGAACGTCCGGGGAGCCAGTCCGGACCGTTTGCCAGGCCAGCTGAACAGTCCTGATCCCCTGCTGCGCCACACCAACCCGCCGAGATCACTGTCCACAGGCCTGGCACGCCGCCTGCAATGCAGGAAGTGAACAGGAGGTGATCCATGAAACAGCTCGACTCCGGACCCTGTAAGCTCGTGCGTCACGGTCTGCTGGTGGCGCTATTTTTAATGCTGCTGACCCCGACTCCGGCCGAGGCGGGTCCCCGAATCAGCCTGCGCGCGGACGCCGGCGGCATGCTGTCCTCCAAAATCCAGGGGCTGGATAACACCGCGTCCTGGGGGCTGGACCTGCGCCTGCTCTGGCGGGTCTCACCGCGCCTCTCCCTGGGCCTGCGCCAGGCCCTGGGCTTCGCCATGGTGACCTACTCCGACGACCGCGACGGGACGCCCTCGCTGGGCTCCTGCGCCGGGCTTTTGGATCATCGGTGCCGCGAGCTGGGCGACTCGCTCACCGTCTTTCCGGCCACCACCTTCACCGCTCACCTGGACCTGCTGGACGGGCGTCTGGGCCTGGACCTGGACGCCGGCGTGGGCCTGATCGTCGCCGAGCCCCTGGGCTCCTTCTCTGTATTCCCTTACCCGATGCTGGCCACCTCGGCGGAGGTGGTGCTGCTGCGCACGACCTCCACGGAGCTGGCCATCCACGCCGGGGTCGGGCTGTTGCTGCTGCCCGTGGCCGATGGCGAGTCGGGGTGTCCGCTGATGGTCTTCCCCCGGGCCGGCGTCACCATACGCTTCTAAATATGCGCTTCTAAAGCGCTGTCACGCGCACGGCGCAGACCTTGTACTCGCCGGTCCCGGTCACGTCGTCGCCGGCGTCGTTGGTCAGACGGTTCGCCGGCGAGGCGGGGAAGTGAAAGGGCATCCAGACGCACCCCGGCAGCACACGACGGCTAATCAGCACGTCGGCCTGCACCGCGCCGCGCCTGGAGCTCACCCGGACCCGCGCGCCGTCGGTCAGGCCCAGGGCGTGGGCATCGTCGCCGTGCATCTCCACGAAGTTTCGCGGCTGCTTGGCCATGGGCCCCGCGTCCCGTCGGGTCTGGGTCGAGGCGTTGTAGTGGTAGAGCGTGCGCCCCGTGGAGAGCACCAGCGGGTACTCCTCGTCGGGCAGCTCGGCGCTGGCGCGGTAGGACACCGGCTGGAAGGCGGCCTCGCCGTTGAGCGGCCCGTCGCCGTGGAGGGTGCCCGTGCCCGGGTGATCGCCGGTGGGGCATGGCCACTGCAGCCCGCCCTCGGCCTCCAGGCGGGCGTGTGAGATCCCGCCAAACTTTGGCGACAGCTCGGACAGCTCGGCGTAGATCTCGGCCGGGTCTTTGTAGTCCGGCATGGGGTAACCGGCGGCCCGGGCCACGTCACACAGGATCTGCCAGTCTGCCCGCGCCTCCCCCGGCGGCTCCACGGCCTTGCGCACCCGCTGCACCCGCCGATCGCTGTTGGTGAAGACCCCATCCTTTTCGGCGAAGCAGGCGGCGGGGAAGACCACGTCCGCGAACGCGGTGGTCTCGTTGCGGAAGATGTCCTGGACCACGAGGAACTGGCACCGCTGGAGGCCATCCCGGATTCTGGAGGTGTTGGCATCGGACATGACGATGTCCTCACCCATGACGAACAGGCCCTTGATGGTCCCGTCGACCAGGTCGGCCATCATCTCGTTGAGGTTGAGCCCGGGGATCGGGTTGAGCGGCGTGCCCCAGCGGGCCTCGAATTTTTTGCGCGCATCGGCATCGTCCACCCGCTGATAGCCGGGGTAGTACAACGGGCTGGCGCCCGCGTCGTTGGCGCCCTGGACGTTGTTTTGGCCGCGCAGCGGGTTGAGCCCCGCGGAGGGCACGCCGAGGTGTCCGGTCATCAACACCAGGTTGGCCAGCGCGTAGACGTTGTCGGTGCCGTGGGTGTGCTCGGTGATACCCAGCGTATAGAAGATGCCGGCTTTGCGGGTCGTGGCGTAGTCCCGGGCGCAGGCGCGGATGGACTCGGCGGGTACCCCGGTGACCTTTTGGGCCTCCTCCGGCGTATATCCGCGCACCGCCTCCACGACCCTGGCGAAGCCGGTGGTGTGGGCGGCGATGAACGCTTCGTCGGTGAGGCCCTCGTCGATGATCACATGCGCCATGGCGTTGAGCAGCCAGACATCCGTGCCGGGGTTTAGCTGGAGATGGTCATCGGCGATGCGGCAAAGCCAGATGGCGCGTGGATCGGCCACGTAGAGCTTCGCCCCCCGGCGCACCGCCCGCTTCATCTCCATGCCGATCACGGGGTGGGCCTCGGTGGTGTTGGAGCCGATGACGAAGAGCAGCTCCGCCTCGCGGATCTCGGAGATGGAGTTGGTCATGGCCCCCGCCCCGAACATGGTCACCAGACCGGCGACGGTGGGGGCGTGTCAGGTGGCGGCGCAGGAGTGGACGTTGTTGGAGCCGAACGCCGCCCGCGCCAGCTTTTGCATCAGGTAGTTCTCCTCGCCCGTACATCGACTCGAGGAGATGAAGCCGAGGCTCTCGGCCCCGTGGAGCGCCGCGATATCGCTGAGCCCGTCAACGGCGCGTTGGATCGCCTCCTCCCAGGACGCGGGGACGAGCTGTCCGTGCTCATCGCGGACCAGGGGAGTGTCGAGCCGGTCCTCGTGATGGATGAAGTCGTAGACGAAGCGTCCCTTGACGCAGAGGTTGCCGTCGTTGATGGTCTCGCCGGGCGGCGGGCTGGAGACCTTGACGACCTGGCCCTCCTCGACGCACAGGTCCATCTGGCAGCCGACGCCGCAGTAGTTGCAGGTGGTGCGCACCTTTTTCGTCGAGGCATCGTCGCGCCTCGGTCCCGCCTTGAGCTCGAACATCGCCCCCGTGGGGCAGGTGTCGATGCAGCCGCCGCACAGTTCGCACGTGGTGTGCAGCAGGCTCTGCTGACCGGCGGTGGCGATGGTGGTGGCGGCGCCGCGCTCCGACAGCGTGATGGCCGACACGCCCGCGACCTCGTCACAGTACCGCACGCACCGTGCGCAGAGGATGCAGAGGCTTGGGTCGTGGCCCAGGTAGGGGTTAGTGTTCGCCGGCAGGCCGCGCCGCGGGGACCGGGCCGGGGGGATGGAGATCAGGCCGTCGAGTTGCTGCGCCACGGCCGCGAGCTGGTCTCCCGTGGTGCCAGCCTCGGGCCAGCCCGGCAGGTCGGCGGCGTACAACGACAGCAGCATCTTTCGGTGACGCAGTATCCTGGCGTTTGTGCTCAGGACCTTCATCCCCGCGGACACAGCGGTGGCGCACGAAGGTAGGAGGCGCGGAAAACCCTCCACCTCGACGAGGCACATGCGACAGGCGCCGGCGGGCTCCAGCCTGGAGTCGTGGCAAAGGGTCGGGATCTGCACGCCGTTACGCCGGGCCACGGAGAGGATGGTCTCGCCTGCCTCGGCTTCGAGGGTCCGGCCGTCGAGCTCCAGCTGAATCCGTTGGTCCATCATCCGCCTCGATTGGTGAACGCTTCCGGAAAGTACTCCATGGCGCTGGTCAGGGGCAGCGGCGCCGAGGTGCCGAGGCCGCAGATGGCCCCCTCGGTCATCTCCCAGGCGACGTCAGCCACTGCCTCGAGCGACGAGGCGTCGCCGCGCTGAAGGTAGGTCTCCAGCGCGCGCCGCAGCACCCGGGTTCCGATACGGCAGGGCGCGCACTGGCCGCAGCTCTCGCGCTCGAAAAAGACCAGCTGCCACAGCGCCGCCCGGGCGATGTCCACCGTGCGGTCGAGCACCACCACCCCGGCGCTGCCGAGCATGGTGCCCGCGGCCGCCAGCCCGCCGAAGTCCAGGGGGCGGCCGCGCTCCGACATGGGCAAAAAGCCCGACGACGCCCCGCCCGGGCAGAAGGCCTGCGGCGTGCCCTCGTAGCCGCCAGCGGCCGCGACCACCTCGTCCAGGCTCACGCCGAGGGGGAGCTCGTAAACCCCGGGGCGCTTGACGTGGCCCGATACGCAGTAGAGCTTCAGACCGGGCTCTGTTCGGCCCAGGGCCGAAAACCATGGCCCTCCGCGGCGCACGATGGCGGGCACGCAGGCGAGGGTCTCCACGTTGTGGATCAGCGTCGGCCTGCCATGGAGCCCGCGCGCTGTGGGATAGGGCGGCTTGAGCCGCGGCATCCCCCGTCTCCCTTCCAAAGACGACAGCAACGCTGTCTCCTCGCCACAGATGTAGGCGCCGTGGCCCGAGACCAGATGAAACGTCAGGCCGCGTAGCGGCTCGACGGCCGCGGCCAGGGCCCGCTCCACCGAGCGTCGCGGGGCGGGGAACTCGCCCCGCAGATAGATATAGATCTCGGTGGCGCCCACACAGCGGGCAGCGATGGCGCACCCCTCCAGCAGCAGGTGCGGGCGGCGGAGCATGAGCTCACGATCCTTGAACGTGCCGGGCTCGGCTTCATCGGCGTTGCACACCACCACGGGGTCATGGGGCGAAGCGTGGGCCGAGGCGCGCACGGCGCCCCACTTGACGTGGGCGGCAAAGCCCGCCCCACCTCGCCCCTGGAGCCCCGAGCTCTTCAGCTGCTCGATCACCGCCCCTGGCTCCAGCGCCGCGGTGCGGGCCAGGGCGTCGTAAGCCAGATCTTCATCCCCCGCGAGGTTCACGACGAGCTCGGGGCTGTCTTGTGTGATCCCCCCGCCGGGCCGCGGGTCGATCAGGTCGAGGTCTGCGTCCACGGCCGCCGGCGCCCGGTCGCACTGTCCCAGACAGCTCGCCGCGTGGAAGCTCCAGCCGCTGGATTGCAACGAACGCCGCAGGTCCGGGCTCCCCTGGAGCTGACAGGTGAGCCCCTGACAGATCCGCGGGCCGGGGCGGACCAACAGATCGTAGAACCGCGCCGTGCCGTGGATCTCGGCCTCGGGGACGCCCGTCTCCTGGCTGATGCGCCGGATGACGTCCGGCCCGATGCCGTCCTCCGCCTCGGCCAACCTGCTCAGGATGCGGTCTCGCTGTGCGCCTCGTCTCTCCACGAGGATGTTGTACCGTCAGGCAGGCGCGTCGTCCAGCGGCCCGCTGCTGGAGGGGCTCAGGGGGACAGCTCGGGGCGAACCCCCAGCTTGAGGTACAGGCCGTAGAGCGCCAGCGCCCGGGTGGCGGGGTCCTTGATGGCCCGGGCCTCGGCCAGGACCGGCTTCAGGCCGCGGGCCTCCACGGACGCGGCCAGCACCAGCGCCAGGGAGCGTCCGGGGAAATCGGGCGCCACGGCGCCGGCCAGCTCACGGGCCAGCTTCAGCGCCCGGTCCAGCTTCCCCGCCCGGAGGTAGCGGCGGACCAGGGCGCCCTGCACCCCCACCCGATCGCCGGGGTAGGAGAACCGGGCGGACGCCTGGGCCTGGTAGAAGGCGTCGAGCAGCTTCGGGGACAGGGACGCGGGCAGCTTTTTGATCAGGGCGCGTAGCCTGTCCACACGGCGCCCGGCAGCAGCCTTTTTGATGCTCTGAAGCTCGGTCAGCAGCGCCGCCTCCGGCGACCTGGCCGCCCTGACCTGCCGGCGCTGGATCTTCTCTTCCACACGGTCCAGCGCGTAGGAGTCCTTGGCAGCCAGGGCCACTCGCCGGGCCTGCTGATAGTCTCCTGCCTCCAGGTGAGCCTCGGCCACGTATTGCAGCATGACCGCGCGGGCGCGAGGGTTATCCTTGGGGGACCGCCCCGGCGCCAGCTTTTCTGCCTCGGCCAGCACCGCCCGGCGTTGTGCGGTGGGCAGCCGCGGCGCCACCTTCACTCGACAGTAGACCGCGTCGAAGGTGCTCCAGAGCTTCCTCGGCAGACCTACCCGACTGGCGCAGGCCCGCGCGCCGGCGCGCCCATCCTTGTTCACCGCCAGGAAGGTCATGATCGCGATGACGCCCAGCTCGTGGCCAGCGAGGGACCGCTTGCCGCGGCGCATCAGCCGCTTCAGCTTGGCCCTCGCCTTGCCGGCCGCGGCCTTTTTGGCGCTGGCCTCGTGGGCCACGAACAGGATCACCGCGATCCGCGCCGAGAGCTTGAGCGGCGGCGTTTGCAGCAGCCTGCTCGCCTCGTCGATGCGGCCCAGCGCCAGGTAGCGCAGGGCGGTCCGTTCCAGCTCCCTGATCAACGCGTTTTGCATGGTGGCGTCGCCACCGCGGGCGCTCCGTTGCAGCTTCAGGGCCCGGGCAAACTCGGCCGCGCCGCGGGGTGTGTGGCCCAGCTCGAAGTTGATCAGGGACAGGGAGTAGAGCTCCATCATGTACGGCCCGGCCATTTTGGAGGCCCGGTCCAGTGCCGCTTCGACACGCTTGCGCTCCTTGAGCTCGTGAAACGCCCTGGCCAGGACCATCAGCTCCTGCACCCCGGGCCAGACCTGGTGGTTCGTGGCAGCCTCGGCGGCCTTCCAGTCCAGCAGCTTCAGGGCCGCGTCGCGTTCGCCGGCCTTGTGGATGCGGGCGGCCAGCCCCACCACTGGCACCACGTCGGGATCGGTCTGCTTGAGGGCCCGGGCGGCCAGGGAGTGCTTGCCGCGCGCCTCGGCGGCGCGGGCCAGGTTGGCCCAGGCCGCGCTTTGGTGGGTGCGGTCGCTCGGGGTGCTGCCGCGGCTCAGGATCCCCAGGGCCCGGGTCAGCCTCCCCCGCCGGGTCAGCGCCTCCGCGTGCTGGAGCTCCATCCAGCGCCGGCCAAAGCTCATATGGGAATGTTCCCTGGTCTCGTCGTAAACCTTCCAGGCCTCGGTGAACCGCTCCAGCTCCACGGCCAGCTTCACGGCCCCGGCCAGGCCGCCGCTGCGCCTGTTGTGGTCCTTGATCGCCAGCAGGATCTCCACGGCCTGTTTGCGCAGCGGGAGCACGGCCTTGTTCGGCTTCCACGTCCTGTTGCGGGCCGGCGATGCGTCGGGCGCCGCGGCCTTGGTGGCGGTCGCCCTGGTCGTGTGCCGGGCCCCGGATTGGGTGCACTGGCAAAGGCAGCACAAGGCCAGCGCAGGGAGGATGAGGAGACGCGTCGGGCTGATGTGGATCATTGAGGGTCCTCGAGGCGATCCTTCAGGGTCATTGATGATGACTCGGAGCGCCTCACCCCGAGGCTGCAGACGCCCGACGCTTGAACGAGACCGTGAAGGTCGATCCATGGCCCGCCTCGCTCTCGACGCGCAGATCGCCGCCGAGCAGGCGGGCCAGCCGCCGGCTGATGGGCAGCCCGAGGCCGGTGCCGCCGTAGTCTTGCGCCGTGCTCACATCGGCCTGTCCGAAGGCCTCGAACACGCTGTCCAGCTTCGACTCCGCAATCCCGATCCCCGAATCGCAAACGGAGATCTCGACGAACTCATCCCTCGCGCGGGCCTCCATCACGATCTTTCCGTCATGGGTAAACTTGGCGGCGTTGGACAACAGGTTGAGCAGGATCTGTTTCAGCCGGCCGCGGTCGGAGCGCACGTGGAGATTGTCAGATCGAGTTGCGAGCTCGACGCCGTCCTTGAGCATCGGGGAGACGAGCGTGCTGCACTCGTCCAGCAGGGGCTCGAGCGTGAACTCGCTGGGGACCATCTCGAGCCGGTCAGCTTCGATCTTCGACAGGTCGAGGATATCGTTGATCAGCGCCAACAGGTGGCGTGACGCGCTGACGATCTTCCGCGCGTCAGGCTGGACCTCCTCGGGATCGGGATCCTCGGCGATCATCTCGGCATAGCCGATGATCGCGTTGAGCGGCGTGCGCAGCTCGTGGCTCATGTTGGCCAAAAAGCCGGACTTCGTCTGGTTGGCGCGCTCGGCCTCGCGCCAGGCTTCCTGCAGCTCCTGGTTCTTGTCGCGGAGCTGTACGGTGCGCTGCTCGACCTTTTTTCCATCTCGCGGTACAGACGCGCATTTTCGAAGGAGATGGCGAACTGTGCCGACAGCATGCGCAACAGATCGACCCGGTCCTTGGTAAAGGCGTCGGTCGCCTGCTGGTTCTCGAGGTAGAGCACACCCATGAGCTGACCCTGGTTGCTTATGGGCAGACAGGCCACTGAGCTGGGGCGTTCGCGCGCGATGTACGGGTCCTGCGTGAAGCTCCCCTCGCGGCTCGCGTCGCCGAGGATCACGTCTTCACCCGTACGCACCGCGTAGCGCACCACGCCATCCGGGACGCCGTCGCAGCTGGCCAGGGGGAGCCCCTGCTGCACGTCGATGGCGAGGTGTTGGACACCGTCCCGGGTCTCCAATCTGCCGATCGCCTCGACGAACAGATCGTCGCTGGAACACACCACGAGGACGCCCCGGTCCGCGCCCGCGTTTTCGATCACGAGCTCCATCAGCTGTTGGAGCAACCGCTGGAACTCGATCTCGCCGGAGATGGCCTGCGAGGCCCTGATGACGCTGGCCAGGTCCAGCTCCATGGAGGCGTCCAGGCGGCGGCTCGTCTGGGTGATCTCCGTCGTCCAGGTGGTCTCGAGGGAACGCTCCGTTGAGGGCGCGGAAGGTGTGAGCTCGGGGAACTCGGCCTCCAGGAGCTTGACCTTGTGCCGTGCGTTCCACAACAGATAGCCGTGCCGCGCCTCGGAGAGGTGCTCGGCGGCGAGGTCGGCCTCGTCCTGCCCCAGCCGGAACCGCCCGGCCAGCTCGTTGGCCAGCGCGCGGTCCTGGGGGTAGTCGTTCTCGGAGGCCTGATCGATGGCCATCTTGTACGCCTCGGCGGCCTCCTCGGCGCTGCCATCCAGACGTGCCAACTCCGCCACGAGCAGGGCATGCATGTGAGCGAAGTTCTCCGGGCAACCCTCGGTCCACCCCGCGAGCTGATCCCGGCAGCCCTCCAGCTTCTCGCGGAGCTCGCCCTGCTCTTCGTCGCTGGCCTGCTCCAGCTTCCCGCTGAGCGCGAGCCCGGTGTGGAAGGCGTACCGGGCGACGGCCACGTTGCCCACGACGGCCTGCAGCAATCCCTCGGCCACCGCAGAGGCCTCCAGGGCTTTGTCGAACTCCCGGTAGAGCCCGAGGATCATGGTCTTGAAGACATGATAGAAGCAGATCGACATCGGGCTCTGGTGGTCATCAAAACGGGCCAGGAGAGCGGCCTCATCGAGATCCTCGGTCCTGAATTCAGTGGGCTCGGGAGTCTCCCCGCGCAGGTTCGCCAGGGCGGCGCTCAGGCCGACCTGCACATCAATGCCGTTGATGTTCTTCAGATTCTGGTTGAAGGCAGTATTTTCACGCAGGCTCTCGGCGACCCCGTCGAGGGGAGCGCCGCAGAAGAAACTGTTGTGGTCGCGGTAGTACAGCACATAGCCCGCGTACATCAGATCACCCGACTCCAGGCCGGCCTGAAAACTCGGCTCGGTGACCGTGGGCATCTCGTGAAGGGGCTTGACGTAACACATGATCCAGCTGAGGACGAAGCAGCTGCGGCACTTGTCCAGCAGGCTGCCCCGCTGTTCGCTCAGCTCGAGGCCGAGCCTGGCGAAATCGTTGCCCGCCTGGGGCTGCCCGAAGAGCGCGCTGAGGAGGTGTCCGTACCAGGCGTAGACCGCCACACCCACGGGCGGGTGGCCGTGCTCGAGGGCGAGCGCCATGGCCCGGAAGATGATCAGACTGTAGAGGAAGGGATCGACATAGAAAGCCGCCGCCATGCCGGCGAGGAGGAGCCGCGTGGCCGCCCGGATCTCCGGGTCGCTCATGGTCGGTCGTTCCAAAAGGGAGGCCGGCGTGGCCCCACCCAGCTTCTCCTGGACCACGCCGAACGCCGCGCCCATGGCCTCCTGAATGTCGCCAGCGGGGAGCGAGTGGCCGATGAGCTTCAGCCCGCGGTGCATGGCCTCGATGGCCTCGTTATACCGCCCCGCGGTGGTGTACAAGATCGCGACGTCCACCAGGATCTCGGCCTTCTCCAGCTCGGTGCGGGCGTGCTCCAGCGCGATGCCGGTCAGCTCGTCGGAGCGGTCGTGGTGGCCCACGAGGTTTTCGGCCGTCGCGAGCTCGCTGTGGATGGACATGGTCACATCATAGTGGGACTGCCAGCCGTCGGGCGCGGCCGCGACCAGCGCGATGTCGAGTAACTCCCCGGCGGCCGTGTAGGCACCCGAGGCGGCGGCCTTGCGGCCGGCTTCCAGGTTGAGCTCGGCGAGCTCCATCAGCTCCTTTGGGCTGGTGGTCAGCTCCCGCGCCCGGTTGAGCTGGTCGACGATCTCGAAGATCTCCTCGCCGCGCTCCTCCGTAGACGCGTCGGCCAAAAGCATTCGGCCGATGCGCTGGTGCAGGGCGACTCGCTCGGCTTCGTCGAGCAATGAGTAGGCCGCCTGCTGCACCCGGTCGTGGAAGAAGCGGCAGTCTCCCTCCTCGTTGCCGCTGTCTGTGGTCAGGGCAGCGGCCTCGGACGTGGTGATCACCACGCCCGCTCTCAGCGCCGGCAGGAGGGTCTCGAACATGGTCTCGAGCGGGGTATCGCACAGGCTCGCCAGGGTGCTGAGCTGGAAGCGGTTGCCGATGGCCGCCGCGGTGGTCAGCGCGCTCTGGGCCTTTGGGCCCAGGCGTTTGAGCTTGTCGACCATCAGGTCCAGGACGCTCTCGGTCAGCCCGCGGCCCTCGATCTGGCCGAGGTCCCACTGCCACTGGCCGCTCCCCCGCTCAAAGCGGAGGAGGCCGTCCTCGTGCAGGGCCTGGAGGTACTCCTTGACGAAGAGCGGGTTCCCCTCGGTGTTTCGCGCCACGAGCTGGGCCAGCGGCATGGCCGAGTCGGCTGTCGTGGCCACGGTGTCGGCGATGAGCTGGGCCACGTGATTGGGTTCGAGGGGAGTCACCGCGATCTCCACGGGGGCGGTCTCCTCGGTGCGGAAGTGCTTCAAGGTGGCTGCCAGCGGGTGGTTCGCGTCCACCTCGCTGTCCCGGTAAGCCCCGACGACGAGCAGGCTATGCGGCCGATCGTCGCCCAGCAGCTGCTTGAGCAGCTCGAGGCTCGCCGTGTCGGCCCACTGCAGGTCGTCGATGAAGAGGACGATGGGGTGCTCCGGCCGCGCGAGGGCGTGGATGAAGTTGCGGAACACCAGGTTGAATCTGTTCAGCTGCTCGCTCGGTCCCTGCTCGGTCAGCTCCGGCTGGGGGCCGATGATCAGCTCCATTTGCGGGATCACGTCGGTGATGACCCGGCCGTTGGGACCCAGGGCGTCAGCGAGCCTCTGGCGCCAGGCAGCGAGGCGGTCCTCCGACTCCCGCAGGAGCTCGCCGACGAGGGAGCGGAAGGCGGCCACGATGGCGAAGTAGGGCTCGCGGTTGTATTGCTCGAACTTGCCGGTGATGAAGTAGCCGCGGCGCTCGGTTATGGGCCGGTGGAGCTCCCGGACGAGGGCGGACTTGCCGATGCCCGCGCTGCCGGTGATCAGGACCAACGCGGCCGCGCTGCTAGCGTCTTCGCTGGCGTCCGCTGCGCCCGCCTCCACGGACAGGTCCAGCTCGCTGACCAGCAGCTCCACGTCGCGCTCGCGGCCGTACAGCTTCCTGGGGAAGAGGAACCGCTCGGAGGTGTCGTCCCGGCCAAGGGGAAAGGCGGCGATCTCCCCCGACTCCGCCAGCTCATCCTGGCAGCGCCGGAGATCGGAGAGGATGCCGTAGGCGCTCTGGTAGCGGGCCTTGGGCGACTTCTCGAGCAGCTTCATGATCACCCCGCCCAGCGGGGCCGGCACCTCCGGGCACCTCTCCTGGGGGGGGCACCGGGCGCTTGGCGATATGGGCGTAGACGAGCTCGAGCGGGTCGGTGGACGTAAAGGGACGCTCGCCGGAAAAGAGCTCGTACAGGGTGACACCCAGCGAGTAGTAGTCCGTACGGTAGTCCACCGGCGCGTTGGTGCGCCCGGTCTGCTCGGGAGAGATGTAGGCCAGCGTCCCCTCGAGCCAGTTGGCGTTGAAGAAGTCGGGGTTCTCCTGGGAGAGAACCGTGGAGATGCCGAAGTCGATGATCTTGAGCTCTCCCGAGTCGACGTTCCAGAGCACGTTGGTCGGGTTGATGTCCTTGTGGATCACTGACTTCGAGTGCAAGTCGTCGATCCCGCGGACCAGGGAGATGGCCACCTCGAGCTTGGCTCCCAGCTCATGCTGCGGCTCCCGGATCATCGCCGCGATGGGCACACCGCCGAAGTCCTCCTGCACCAGCACCCAGCGCCGCTGGTCGGTCTCGAAGCCATGGTACCGAATGACGTACGGCGACTCCACGGACCGCATGGTCTCGGCCTCGCGCCTCAGCCGCGCGATGTGCTCGGGGCTCGGTTGCGTCTCCTTGAGCAGCTTGAGGATCACCGGCAGGTCATCTTCGCGGCGGCGGGCACGCAGGACCTCGAATCGCGCACCATCGTACAGTCTGGTATCAACCTCATACTGGTCATTCAGCAAGGACATGCTAGCTCCGATTTCTCAAGACTTCGGTGAGGGAGGGGGCAGTGACGGGCCAGTCCGCAAAGGTCCCCCCAATTCGGTACACCGTAGCACAAGATCTTTGACTGTCGAATGGCACAGGACCCGAGCCCTCTCCGTGTCAGGTGACGGCGTGATGTTTACTCAGGTGACGACCCGCCGCCACCCCCAACTGCCCCACGGGCGCCGTTTCGTGCCGGTCCGGCTCACGGTGCTATACTCGAATTCCTTTGCTGTGGTCGACGGTTTGAGATCCAGGGAGAGGCGACTTGGAAGCAAAGACGATCTGGCTCTTCGTGTTCGTGGCCCTCTACTGGACCTACTGCGTGTTTTGGGGGGTCAAGGGGGCGATGCAGGCGCGCACCGCGGCCGACTACTTCGTGGCCGGGCGCAAGATCTCCACCCTGGTCTTCGTGCTGGCCGCCACCGCCACGTCGTTCTCCGGCTGGACCTTCATGGGGCACCCGGGGCTGCTGTACAGGGACGGCTTCCAGTACGCCTACGCCTCCTTCTACGCCATCACCATCCCCTTTACCGGCATCCTGTTTCTCAAGCGACAGTGGATCCTGGGCAAGCGCTTCGGCTACGTCACGCCAGGGGAGATGTTCTCGGACTACTATGGCTCCAGCACCATCCGCTTGCTCACGGTGCTGGTGGCGCTGGTCTTTTCGGTGCCCTACCTCGGCGTGCAGCTGCGCGCGTCCGGGTTTTTGTTCAACGTCCTGACCAGCGGGCTGCTCGGCGTCGAGACCGGCATGTGGATGCTGTCGGCGGTGGTGGTGATATACGTCGCCTCGGGGGGGCTGCGGGCCGTGGCCTATGTGGACTCGATGCAGGCGATCCTGCTGGCGGCCGGCATCGTCGTCATCGGCATCATCGCGGTGACCATGGTGGGGGGCTGGTCCGCTCTCAACGCCGGCATCGCCCGACTCGCCGAGCTGGACACCATCCGTACCCCGGCGGGTCATAGCCACTACCTGGCGATCCCCGGCACGATCCAACTCGTGAGCAGCGGCGCCCAGGCCACCGGCGGAGCCTGGACCGGGGTGATGATCCTGACCTACATGTTCGCCCTCATGGGCATCCAGTCCGCGCCGGCCTTCTCCATGTGGTCCTTCGCCAACACCAACCCCCGGCCCTTCGCGCCCCAGCAGGTGTGGGCCTCGTCGGCCGGCATCGGCTTCATCCTGATCATCTTCACCGCCATGCAGGGGCTGGGCGGCCACCTGCTCGGCCTGGACACGAACATGCTGGCGCGGGCGCCGGAGCTGGTCCGCGATGTCTTCTCCGCCATCACCGGCGGACAGGACCTGATGCAGATGCCGGGCAAGCAGGGCATGCTGGTGCCGCAGCTGATCAACATCATGAGCAGCCGCGCCCCCTGGCTGGTGGGCCTGCTCGCCGTCTGCGCGCTGGCGGCGATGCAGTCCACCGGCGCGGCCTACATGTCCACCGCGGGGGGCATGCTCACCCGCGACGTGTACAAGCACTTCTTCAACCCGGGCGCGTCTCACGCCATCCAGAAGCTCTTCGGTCGCCTGGGCGTGGTGGCCATCGTCGCCGCCGCGCTGGTGGTGGCCACCACCTCCAAGGACGCGCTGGTGCTGCTGGGGGGGTTGGCCGTGGCTTACGGATTCCAGATGTGGCCGGCGCTCATCGGCGTCTGCTGGTGGCCGTTTCTCAACCGCCGGGGCATCAGCGCCGGCCTGGTGCTGGGGCTCATCGCCGTGACCTGCACCGAGTCCCTGGGCATCCAGTGGCTCGGCATCACCAGCTGGGGGCGCTGGCCGCTGACCATCCACTCGGCTGGCTGGGGCATGCTGTTCAACGCCACCACCGCCGTGGTGGTTTCGGCGCTGACCAACAAACCCGAGGGGCTCGCCCGGCGGCTGACCTTCCACAGCTTCCTGCGTCAGACCACCGCGCTGCCGGCCGACAGGAGAAAGCTCATCCCCCTGGCCTGCGCGGCCACGCTGGCCTGGTTCACCTTCGCCATCGGCCCCGGCGCGGTGATCGGCAACACCATCTTCGGCGATCCCGGCGACGCCCGGACCTGGGTCTTCGGCATCCCGTCCATCTGGGCCTGGCAGATCCTCTGGTGGGCTCTGGGGGTGCTGATGATGTGGCTGCTGGCCTACAAGATGAAGATGTCCACGGCCCCTGCCGTGGAGATCACCCCCCTAAGACACGATATCGGCGACAGGGAGACGGATGGCCGCTGATCCGGACACCCCGCCCCAGGAGGCTCAGTTGCGAAACGTAGAGGACGTACTGCAGTTTTGGTTCGGCCGCGTGCCGGGGCCCGAGTTTGGCACGCTGGACGCATTGTGGTTGCCCACCCGGATCCCCTGTTGGGGGGGGCACTGGGCCCGGCGGGTGTTCGACGTGGACCAGGTGATCCGCCGCAGGTTTGGCGAGACCCTGGAGCGGGCGGCGGCCGGGGAGCTGGACCACTGGGCCGAGACCTCCCACGGGCGGCTGGCGCTGGTGATCGTGCTGGACCAGTTCAGCCGCAACATCCACCGCGGCACGCCGCGGGCCTTTGCCCAGGACGACCAGGGGCTGGAGCTGGCGTTGGAGGCCCTGGACCGGGACGAGGACAGGCAGTTCAACGAGCTGGCGCGGACCCTGTTCTACCTGCCGCTGATGCACCGGGAGGACCTGGCGATGCAGGACCGCTGCCTGCTGCTGTACAGGGACGCCTACCGCGGGGCGCGGCTGGTTCCGGGGCTGGTGCTCAAGGTGGAGCTGGCCTCCTCCCGACGGCACCGCGAGATCATCGCCCGCTTCGGCCGCTTCCCCCACCGCAACGCCTCCCTGGGGCGCAGCTCCACGGCCGAGGAGCTGGCCTTCCTCGAGCAACCCTTCAGCACGTTTTGAGGGGGGAGGCACCGCGCTGGCCGCCCCGAGCGTGGCCTACCATGAACTTCGGAAAATGCGGGCGAAGTAAGATATCGCGTGAGGAGGTCTCGGATCCATTACACGGCGTTACCGGGCGTTACGTTTCAGCAGGTTAACGTTTCGGAGGCGGGCCTGGCGGCCCCAGCCGTTTCGCCCGGGTGGTACCGAGGTGGTACCGAGACCTTCCACACCAACCATCCACAGCACCCATCCTTGACCTCGGGGACGATCCGGCGTCAGGCTTGGACCATGGCACGCGAGAAAGGGGGCAGGAGTCTGGAGAAGGACCTGTTGGGCTACGATCAGGTGCTGACTGATCTTGTGGCGCTGCTGAAGGAGTCCCGCCGCGCCGCGGCCCGATCGGTCAACGCGGTGATGACCGCCACCTACTGGCTGGTGGGCCGGCGCATTGTGGAGCAGGAGCAGCAGGGAGAAGAGCGGGCGGGGTACGGGAAGGCTTTGATCGAACGCCTCTCCAGCGATCTGTCAAAGCGGTTTGGACGAGGATTCGGTAGACGGAACCTCTTCCAGATGCGCGCCTTCTACACCGCGTACCGAGAAATTGCGCAGACACCGTCTGCACTATCTCCAACGAGGGCTGAGCCCAAAGGAAAAGTGCAGACACCGTCTGCACTTTCTACAGAACCCGATCTGCACGGCCCTGCCCGACGAGCCGTGCTGGCGGAGGAGATCCGGCGAACCCGTCGGATGCTGGAGGGGCGCTCGGACGGGTGACGGCGCATCGACCATGGGCAGACGAAGACGGGCACGCGGACGGGACTGGTGGAGCACAGCCGAGCTCCTCGAGGCTGTCATCTCGGAAAAGGCTGGCCCCGACGCAAAGGTCGAGGTGGGACGAGTCAGGAAGCTCGGCGGGGGCGCCTACCGCAGGGCGTTTGTCGCCTGGGTGGAGGTGGAGCCCGATCCCGATCAGCTGTCGAACGCCTATGTCTGCCTGATCCCGCACTGGGACGCCCCGGCCTCCGGCACCGAGTCGATCCAGACCGAGGCGCGCCTGATGCGGGCTCTCGAGCCCCTGGACCTGCCGTTCAGGGTGCCCCGACTGCTGGCCGATACCCCCATGGAGGGAAGCGTGGCCCTGGTGGAGACCCATGAGGAGGGCACGCCACTGCATGAGCTCAAGAGCCGCGGCGCGATCCTCCCCTGGGAGATCACCGGTCACATGGCCGCGGGGGTCCACGCCATCACCGATCCCGCTGCACTGGCCAGTGTCTCGGGGTTCGAGACCCGGCGCCAGCATGCCGAGCAATCTGCAACCATCTTCCATGAGCAGGAAGAGCCGCTGTTCAAGGAGATCCAGGCCTGGGTGCACGAGCACCTGCCGCCGGCCACACCCTCCGTCTTGCTGCATGGAGACCTGATGGGTCAGAACATCCTCGTCGATACCTGGGAGGACGAGCTCCCGGCCATCATCGACTGGTCGCTGGCCCAGCTCGGCGATCCGGCCTACGACCTGGCCATCGTCACCCGGGGCGTACGGCGCCCGTTCAAGAAGGCCGACGGCCTGGCCCGCCTGCTGGACGCCTACGCCGAGGCTGGCGGCCAGCCGCTCTCCGCCGCAGAGGTCCGCCTCCACGAGCTGTGCATGCTGGCCAGCTGGTACCGGGCGTCGCAGGAAGAGGAGTGCTCTGGACAGCGGGAACACGGACTTGGGTTGCTGAGGGGATTGTTCAGAAGGGTGCAAGGGAGCAGTGCATGACCAATCCGTTGGCATGTCAGGCGAGGCCAGCGGCCATCCCTCAGGCGTCCGGCTACCGTACGCTCCGGACCGTTATCCGGAAATAGCGCTCAGCATCCAACCTCAACATACTGAAACCAAACGGCCAGGGCCTGGCACGCAATCTGTAATCGGCAGGGAGCATGGATGCTCCTGGTACGCGGTCGTTGCAGCCGTCGCGTGCGCCCACCGCTGCCGCGCGTCGCGAGAGAGAATCGGAGCGCAAGGCCGTGCTCGGCGCCTACACGCCGCGCCTGCCGGAAAAGAGCGTCCTGTACCAGGTCGTTCAACAGCATCTGAGGACCTTCCTCGCCGAGGCCGAGGCCACCAGCGACCACGGCGGGTATCCGCCCCACGTGAGGCGGGAGTTTTCTCGATTTTTGGCCTGCGGGCAGTATGCGCGGGGCTTTTCCCGCTTCAGATGCTCGGACTGCGGCTTCGAGAGGCTGGTCCCCTTCTCCTGCAAGGGCCGCTCACTGTGCCCCTCCTGCATGGCGCGTAGAATGGCCGACACCGCCGCCCACCTGGTGGACCGCGTGCTGCCCGTGGCGCCCTACCGCCAGTGGACCCTGTCGCTGCCCCACGACGTCCGCCTGCTCGTCGTGCGCAACCCCGACCTGCTCAGCCGCGTGCTGACGCTCTTCCTACGCGCCGTGTTCACCTACCAGCGTCGCCGCGCTCGGCTGGACGGCATCAAGGACCCCATCCCAGGCGCCGTGACCCTGCTTCAGCTCTGGGGAAGCGTCCTCCAGCTCACCCCCCACGCCCACTCCTGGCATCTATGCCGCCAACGCCAAACACCGCAGGGGCCTGCACACCCTGATGCCGGAGCCGAAACCGGCCCCACCGGTAACAAGCAGCGCCGGAAAAAAGCCCCGGACGCTCCGCCGCAGGAGCCGGTGGATGGACCTGCTCGAGCGGGTCTTCGGCCACGCCCCCTCCTGCCCCAGGTGTAAAGGGACCATGCAACTCATCCAGGTCGTCAACAGCCCTCTGGTCATCGAGGCCATCCTCGACCACCTCGGCCTGCCAACCGACCTGCCGCCGCTGGCCCCGGCCAGGGCTCCACCCGGGGACGAGCTGGACCTATGCTTCGCGCAGACCCGCCCCGACACTGAGCCCTGCTGGCTCGACTGATGCTCTGACGGACCCGGGATTGTTACCCGGGTCTGCGCACCTGTTCGCTCTGGCCTCGATCTCGCCGGCCGAATGCACCCTCACCACGGCGTTTCCTGACGCGCCTGCCTGCTCGGCACGGGGTCATGGCTGAGCTCGTACTTGGCCTGTTCAAGAAAACGTCGCTCATCCTACTTGTGCACCGGGCAAAAGATCCCCTGACTGGCAAGCTCAAGGAGTACCGCAAGCGGGTGGACGGGGTGGACTCGGCGGGGGCCTACCAGGTGCTGCAGCGCGAGCTGCACCGCATCCGGGAGGGCCAGGTGGCGGAGGTATCGACCCGGACCTCGTTCGGTGACTACGCTGTGTTGTTGCTGGAACGAAAGGTCGCCCAGGGTAAGATTAAGTCGGCATGTTCGAGGGAACGATGGGCCTGCACGCTGGAGAACGTCCTCATCCCCTGGTTCGGCGACGTGCACGTGGACGCAATCCGGCGCAACATGGTGCTGGCCTGGAAGGACCACGTGGCAGAGCTGATCGAGGCGGGGAGGTACGCACCCAGCACGGCCAACGGCTGGCTGTCGATTTTGCGGGTGGTGATCAACGCCTATGTGTTCGAGCACGAGCTGGAGCGCAACCCGATCATCGGCGTGGAGGACTTCGACACGTCGCTGCACCCCACCTACAGCGAGGAGGAGCCCAACAGCTTGACCCCGCGGGAGGTGCCGGTGTTTTTGGCGGAGATTCTGAAGCTGCACCCGCAGCACTACGCCATGGTGGCGCTGGGTTTCGGTACGGGCCTGCGCCCATCGTCCATGCGGCCGCTCCGGCGCCGGGGCGACACGCCGGACGTGCTGTGGGACGAGGGCGTGCTGCTGGTGCGGCGGTCTCACACCCGCAAAAAGGAGGTCATGGAGACCACCAAGTCGGGGCGGCATCAGCGGCTCAAGCTGCCGGAGGAGCTCATGGAGATCCTGCAGTGGCACGCGGAGCGGCTGACGCCCAAGCGGAGCCGCTCGGACCTGCTCTTCCCGCCACGGTGGGGAGATGGGTTCATGGCGGTGTCGGCCCTGGACCGACCCTTCAGGGACGTGGTGGCGTCGTTGCGGGACAGAGGCGAGCTTTCCAAGGAGAAGCTCACGCCGAGAGCCATGAGGCGCACGTTCCAGGACCTGGCCCGGCAGGCCGAGGTCAAGGACATCGTCACCCGGGCCATCAGCGGCCACGCCACGGAGCAGATGCAGCGGCACTACTCCACGGTCAACGCGGTGGAGATGGAGCAGTCCATCGGCCGGGTGATTTCGTTGGCGCGAGCGCGGGAGGTGTTGCGTGGTGAGGTACTCCAGGAGCAGGAGGCGGGGGACAAGCCCCCGCCCTACGTGGATCAGTTGGTCCACGAAGACGGGGCAGGTGGTACCGAAGGTGGTACCGAACCCTTCAGAAAGAAGAAAACGGTTAGCCAGGCACCAGGCATGACCTAACTAACCGTTTTCCCGTTGGGCGCAGTAGGATTTGAACGTCTTGCTGTAATCATCCAGTTGGCAGTATCTGCTGGATGATTACAGCGGCGTCAACGAGCATCGGCCACTTGTGGCCGGGCGCAGTTAACCTACGGCTTCAACCGTGTGAGGGTTTTCTACACATGCGCCGCAGGGTACGATGCCCTAACGGAGGACCAATGACGAGAATCAAGACCGCGCTGACCATGGCGGTGGCCGCCGCCCTGCTCGGCGGCTGCTACACCACCGCCACCATCAACACCGAGCCCCAGGGGGCCAAGGTGTTCGTCAAGGGCAAGTACCGCGGCCGCTCGCCGGTGGAGGTGTCGCTCAAGGACGGCACCTACGCCTCCACCTCGTACATCAAGCTGGAGAAGGAGGGCTACAAGACCGTGGAGGTGCCGGTGAAGCCCACCTGGTCGCCGGGCTTCGTCATCCTCAACGTGCTGCTCTTCATCCCGACCCTCGGGCTGTCCTATTACTTTTGCCTGCTCAACTGCAAGACCCACTCCTGGGACTACTCCTTCCCCCTGGAGCCGGCGCCGGTGAGCAAGCCGCCGCCGCGGCCCAGGGAGCCGCCGCCGCCCACACCGCCGGCGCCGCCGGGCGACCAGCCGACAGGCCCCCAGGACATCTCGTAGATCACCCCTCGAAGACGTACTCGCCCGCGCAGATCAGGGCGTGGACGCACCCCTCACACCGCTGTCCGCGCCTGCGCCGCGCGCCCAGGTACTCGCCGAGGTTTTCGCCCTCTGCGCCGACGAAGACCATGTCCCGATGGGCCTTGCCCGTCAGATCCGCGGCGGCGGCGTCCTCGTGCCCGGGCACCAGGCAGGGGGGGCAGTTGATCAGCTGCGGGCGCAGCTCGCCGGCGCGCTCCAGCAGGCGGCCGAGGTGGCGCTCCAGCTGCTCTGCCGAGGGGAACTGTGCGGCGCCGGCCCTGCCGAAGGGCGTGACCAGCTGCAGGTTCCAGCGCCGAACGCCCAGCTGACGCAGCAGGTCGGCCAGCGGCTCGAGGGCGGCCACGTTGGCCGCGGTGACGGTGGTGTTGACCGCCACCCGGCCCTCGGGCATCTCGGCGAGGATGTTCTTCAGCCCGGCCACGGTCTGTGCAAAGGCGTCGGCCACGCCGGTGAGCTGCGCTGCCAGGGCGGCGTCGGCGGCGTGCAGGGAGACGAGCACCTCTTGGAGGCCGATTCCGGCCACGGCCCGCGCGTACTTGGGGTAGGCCAGGCGGCGGCCGTTGGTGATCAGCGCCACCCGCTCGTAGCCGAGGTCGTGGGCCACGAGCACCACCCGCAAGAGATCGGCGTGCAGGGTCGGCTCGCCGCCGTCGATGTCCAGCAGCCGGTAGCCCCGGCGGCGGTAGCGCGCCAGGGCGTCGAGCACCCGGTCCGTGTCGGCGTCGCGAGCCTCGCGGTGGCCCACGGCGCAGAAGACGCAGCGGTTGTTGCAGCGGTAGGTCAGGTTGACGATGACCTTGGGCTCGGCCGGCGCCAGCCGCAGCTGCAGCGCCCGCCGCGCCCGGTCCAGCAGGTCCGGGTCGAAGGCCTCGGTGCGCACGATGCCCCGCCCCTGGAAGGCGGACCACAGCTCCTCTGGCCGGTGCTCCAGCAGATGGCCTTCCTCCAGGCAGCGCCGGTAAAGCTCGGTGCCGGGCAGGGGCGTGGCGTTTTGCACCAGGGGACGGGCGTCGTGCTGTTCGGCGAGCCGGGCGGCGAGCTCCAGGGTCTCGGTCAGCTCCTTTGGGGTCTCGCCGGGGACGCCGATGAGGTAGTGCACCGACAGCGGCAGGCCCTCCTCCTTACACCAGCGCGCCACCTGTTCCACCGCGCCGGGCGCCAGGTTCTTGCCCAGCACCTCGGTCTGCACCCGCTGGCTGGCGCTCTCCTGGGAAACGGCCAGGCCGGAGGTCAGCGGGGCCAGGGCCCGCACCTGCTGGCGGGTCAGGCGGTCGGCGCGCAGGCCGTTGGGCAGCTCCAGCTGCAGATCGTGGCGGGCCGCCAGCTGAAGCAGGCCGTCGAAGCGCGCGCGGTCCAGGTTTGCCACCTCGTCCAGCAGCACCAGCCGCTGCAGGCCGAGCTCGTCCACCCAGCGCTCGACCCAGCGCTCCACCCGCGAAAGCGGCACGGCGCGCACGACCCGCCGGTCGGCCAGACCGGGGTTGCGCGTGCAGAAGATACAGCCGAAGGGGCAGCCCCGGGCCGTCACCAGGGGCAGGGTGCGCGCCGGCTCCGGCGGCATCGGGCCGGGGCGCCAGGGCGAGGCCAGCACGCGCTGCACCGTGGAAAAAAAGTCGTCGACCTGCACCAGGTCCCAGGCCGGCGGCGGCAGGTCGTCCAGGGGGAAGGGCTGATCATCGGCCCAGACCTCACCCCGGGGGAGCTGCTCACCGCGCGCCAGCAGGCGGGCCAGCCGCTGCAGCGACGGCTCCCCCTCGTGGCGCAGCACCAGAGGATCGCCCGCCAGGTCCAGGGCCGGGGCGTCGAGATAGTGCATGCCGCCGACGTACAGCTCGGCCAGCACCCAGGGTCGGCCCAGCGCCGTGAGGTGTCCGGCCAGCCGCTCCAGCCATTGTCGCCCGGGCGCGCCCAGCAAAAAAGGGCTGGCGGCCAAAACGATCAGCTCGGCGTCCAGCCCCTCCAGCCGCTGCAAAAAGGCAGCCTCGGGCTGGCCCAGCCAGGCCGTCGCCTCGCCGGGTGAAAGGTCCGCGCCCGGCCCGCACAGCCCGTCGACCACCGTGACCTCCAGGCCGGCCTGCCGCAGCACGGCCGCCGCCTGGATCGCGCCCAACCCGGCGAAGACGGGGTAGTCGATGAAGTCGCGAGAGAGCAGCAGCGGCGGCTGGATGACGACGGCGCGGACCATGATGAAAGTCTACGTCACGTTGACGGTGGGTAGGAAGGAGCTTATGTTTTTTGGCCATGAGCAGCAGCCAACAGATGCAGCGGATCGCCATTTACGGCAAGGGCGGGGTGGGCAAGTCGTTTATCGCCACCTCGCTGTCGGCCCACTACGCGCAGCAGGGCGGGTCCGTGCTCCACGTGGGGTGCGACCCCAAGAGCGACTCGGCGGTGCGCCTGCTGGAGGGCAAGGGCAACATCCCCACCGTGCTCGACGCCCTGGCCAAGGACCCGAACCTGGCCTCGGCCCACAGCATCCTGCACCAGGGGCGCCACGGCATCCTCTGCTGCGAATCGGGCGGACCCGAGCCGGGCCTCGGCTGCGGCGGCCGCGGCGTGGCCAAGACCCTGGAGTTTCTCGACGAGATGGACGTCATCGCCGGCGGCGGCCACGACGTGGTGCTCTTCGACGTGCTGGGCGACGTGGTCTGCGGCGGGTTCGCCGCGCCCCTGCGCCGGGGGTTCGCTCAGAAGATCCTCATCGTCATCTCCGAGGAGCCCATGGCGATGTTCGCGGCCAACAACATCTCCAAGGCGGTGAACACCTACCAGCGCAACGGCGTGTTTCTCGGCGGCTTCGTGGCCAACCTCAAGAGCCCCGACGCGGACCGCGACATGCTCCAGCGCTTCGCCGAGGCCCTCAACACTCGCGTGCTGGCCTTCATCCCCCGGGACCCCGCGGTGCAGGCCGCCGAGCGCCAGCGCCTGACGGTGATGGAGGCCGCCGCCGAGTCGGCCGCCGCCCTGGCCCTGGCCGACCTCGCCGCCACGGTGGAGACCATCGAGCCCGACGGGCTGCCGCGGCCCACGCCCCTGGACGACGAGGCGTTCTTCGAGTTCATCAAGGAATGACCGATGCCCGCTGACGCCTCCACCCGCGCCGCCTCCTTCGGAGGGCAGATCGTGTCGGCCGGCGAGGTGAGCCGCCGGGCGGTCTCGAGGCTCCTCGGCATCGACACCCTCGGCGCGCCCTATGTGGTCTCGTCCGTGGCCTGGATGGACCACGCCCTGGAGCTGGCCGTGGAGACCGGCGGCGAAGAGCCTTTGGTGCTGCGCATCGAGGCCCGCACGCCCGAGTCCCGGGGGCTGCTGCTGACGGACCACCTCAACCTCTTCGTGCGCGGCACAGAGGCCCCCGAGGCCTTCGTCCGCCGGGTGGCCGAGGCCGGCGCCCGCACCCTGGGCCACTGGACCCTGGAGCGGCTGGCCCAGCTCATCGGCGAGGACCCCGAGGCGGGCAAGCCCGGCCTGCCGGTGCCACCCAGCGCCGACGAGTCGGACCGCCCGCGCTCGCTGCTCGACACCTGGGGCGACGTGGACGCCTACGCCGATTTTTTCGCCGGCGGCGAGCTGTCGCGCAGCCAGCTGGACTCGGTGGATTTTTCGCGGCTCTTCCGCTTCATCCAGCACAGCGACGTGGAGTGCACCCAGGTCAACCCGGCCACCACCACGCCGATCATCTCCCTGGTCACCTTCCCCTGGAGCGAGCGGCTGCACCGGCCCCTGGGCCAGGTGCCCCGCGGCCAGCGACGGGACGATGAGCAGGGCGGCCCCGCCGACGGCATGCTCACCACCGACCTGGACGAGGACGACGTGATCATGGGCAACCCGGACAAGCTGCGCAACGTGCTGCAGTACGCCGTGGACCACGGCGGCGAGGAGCCGAAGCCGCTGTTCGTCTCCAACACCTGCGTGCCCGCGGTCACCGGTGAGGACGTGGCCTCGGTGGTGGACGATATCCAGGAGAGCTCGGGCCAGCAGATCTGCTACCTCACCGTCAGCCGGCGCTCCATGACCACGGTGTTTCAGGAGCTGATGGTGGACCGGCGCAAGGAGGCCGAGGAGCGCGCCGGCCCGCCGCCACCTCACGCGGTGAACCTCATCGGCTTCCCCAGCACGCCGGCGGTGGACGAGCTGGAGCAGCTGCTGGCCGCGGCCGGCATCAGCGTCAACACGCGCTTTCTGCCCGACGTGTCGCCGGAGCTGGTGGACCGCCTGCCGGGGGCCGCGCTCAACGTGCGGCTGGTCAACCGCACCTGGCAGCACTTCGTCGACCAGCTCTCCTTCGAGAGCCGCACGCCCCACGTGGCGCCCACCGCGCCCTACGGCTTCGAGGGCACCCGGACCTGGCTGCAGGAGGTGGCCGCCGCCGTCGAGCTGGACCGGCGGGTGGACGACGCCTGGCAGCGCCACGCCGAGCCGTGGGAGGAGCGCTGGGCCGCCCTGCGCCGGCGCGCCGCCGGCCACCGCCTCGGCTTCGTCGTGCGCGACAGCGAGACCTTCTATCTCACCACGCCGGGCACCTCCTGGGGCGTGCCCCTGGTGGCCCTGCTGGAGGAGATGGGCTTCGGCCTCGACGTGCTGGTGCACGTGTCGGACAAGGAAACGGCGCGGGAGAACGCCCGGGCGGTCAAGGAGCAGTTCGCCGAGCCGGCCCGCCACAGCATCCGCGCCTTCGACAGCTTCGCTTTTTTGCGCCACCGCCTGGCCCAGAGCGAGGCCGCGGCGTTTTTGAGCTACCAGTTCTTCGACTGGCGCCTCACCGAGGCGGGCAAGGCCACCTTCTCCATCCAGCACTTCGAGATGGGCGTGCCCGGGGCGGTGCGCAGCCTGGAGCGGCTGCTGCGGGTCTGCGAGACGTCGTTTTACCGGCGCTACCGCAAGCACCTCGGGCGCACGGCGGAGGGACTGCGGGTGCGCCGTGACTGAGCAGACCCCGGACTATAGCCAGCGCGTGGCGCCCAGCTACCTGGTGGGGGTCTACCTCGCCGCCAACGCGGTGCACGACCTCTACCTGCTGGTGGAGGGGCCGGACTGCGCCCACATGAAGACGCAGTACGTCCAGGGCAACCACGACTGGATGTCCACCCTGACCAGCGTGTCGGGATTTCATCGCGTGGCCAACACCGCCATTCACCCGGACGACATGAGCGCTTCGCGGGAGCAGGGGCTCTCCGAGGCCATGTCCCGGCTGGCGGCCCACGAGCACGTGCCGGCCCTGGCCGTGACGTCGCTGCCCATGGCCTTCATCACCGGCGCCGACTACGAGCGCCTGGTGGAGGAGGTGTCCGAGGAGTCGGGCAAGCCGGTGGTGCACATCCCGGGCAAGTCGCTGTCCGGCGACTGGCTGGACGGCTACGCCGAGACGCTCAACGCCTTCGCCGACCAGCTGGACCTGGACGGTGGGGAGCCGGACGAAAACAAGGTGGCCCTGGTGGGCTACATGTTCGATCGCAACGAGGGCGACCACGAGGGCAACCTCGTCGAGCTGCGCCGCCTGGTGGAGGGCCTGGGCCTTGAGCTGTGCAGCGTCTGGCTCTCCGGCGAGAGCGTGGCGGATCTGCTGGCGGCCCGGGACGCCGGCACCGTGGTCTCGCTGCCCTACGGCCGCAAGGCCGCGCGGCGCCTGGCCCGGCGCACCGGGGCGCGGTTGGTGGAGACCGACCTGCCCCTGGGCCTGCCGGCCACCGAGGCCTGGGTCCGCACCCTGGGCGAGGCCCTGGACCGCGGCGCCCGGGCCGAGGAGGTCATCGACCGCGAGCTGGCCGCCGTGGTGCCGCGCCTGGAGTGGGTCATCCCCTACGTCTTTCAGACCCGGCGCGTGGGCTACGTCGGCGACCCCCACATGGTCACGGGCCTGGCCTCCTACCTCGAGGTGCTCGGGGCCAGCCTCGCCTTCGCCGTGGTCATCGACCCGCCCCCCCACGCCCGGGGGCTGGCCGAGCAGCTCGCGGCCGACCTGCTGGTCTACCCCAAGATGACGGCGTTTACGCGGTTTCTCTCCGAGCAGCTCAACCGCGGCGGGGCCGACGCCCTGATCACCAACAGCCACGGCTCCCAGGGGCACTCGGTGGCCACCCTGGAGCTCGGCTTCCCCTCCATGTTCCGCCACGCCCTCTACCGCCGGCCGTTCCTCGGCTTCGGCGGCGCCCTGGCCCTGGCCGACTCGTTGGCCAACGCCATGCGCGGGCACGAGCTGCGCATGAGCCACGCGAGGTTCCACGGCCCGGGGGATCGGCAGGATCGTGAGCCCCCCGCGGAGTAAGCCGGCGCCGCCCGAGGAGCGGATACACGTCAACGTTGGGCCGGTGTGCAACAACAACTGCCTCTTCTGCATGGAGCACGACCGCCATGACCGCGCCCGGGTCAACGGCGCGCTGACGCCTCAGCGGGTGCGCGAGATCCTGCAGCGGGGCCGCGGCGCGGCGGAGGTCTGCTTCACCTCGGGGGAGCCGACCCTGGTGCCGTCGCTGACCCGCTACGTGGGCTGGGCCCGCCGCCTGGGCTACGGCCGCGTCAGCGTCATGACCAACGGCCGGCGCCTGGCCTACGCCGACTACTGCGCCACCCTGGTGCAGGCCGGGCTGACCCACCTCTACCTGTCGATCCACGGCCACGAGGCCCGGCTGCACGACGGGCTCGTGCGCACGCCCGGCGCCTTCGCCCAGACCGTGGCCGGCCTGGACAACGCGGCCCGCCTGGGCGTGGCCCTGCACACCAGCACCGTGGTCAACCGCCGCAACCTCCCCTTTCTGGCCGAGATCTACCGCTACCTGCGCGACCGCGGCGTGCGCCAGGTGGTGTTCAACGCGATGCAGGCCACGGGCCGCGCCGAGACCCACTTCGAGCGGCTCTTTCCGTCCTACGCCGAGATCGTCGGCGTCTACGGCAGCTTCCTCGAAGGGCTGGACGAGGAGCGGCCGCAGGTCTTTTTGGTGGACGTGCCGCCCTGCGCCACCGAGGACCTGCCAATGCACAACCGCGGCGTGCTGGAGCAGTATGTGCACTACGAGGTGGGCGCGGACACGACCAGCCCGGGCGGCGACGAGCCCTCGCCCCACCGCGTGGCCGTGGGGCGCAGCCGCGACATGGTGCAGATCAGCCGCGCTGACCACGACACCTGGCAGCGCAGCAAGCGGCCCGCCTGCGCCGTCTGTCTCCACGACGCGGTCTGCCCCGGTGTCTGGAACAGATACATCGACGGCCACGGCTGGGACGGGCTGGACCCGGTGGAGGAGTGAGGGTGCAGCAGCGGCCTCGAGACGAACGCCTCAGCGCCAGACGCGCTTGACCGAGCGGCTCCTCGAGCCGGCGAAGTCACAGGCGCTGACGCCCGCTGGCCAGTCGGCCGGCGCCTGGAGCCGGCGAGCCTGCCTGCGCTCGATCAGCCGGTCCAGGGAAAGTCGGCCAGGGCGTTTGCCGGGGCTGGCGGTCGGTCTGGAGGGCGGCGGCGGCTTCACCTGCTTTGCGGGCGCCGGCGCCGGCCTCCGCGCGGGGGCCGCCGGGGCGGCTGCAGGGCGCGGTCGTGGCTGGCCGCAGGCTGCGACCATGACGCAGGCCGCCGCCAGGCCGATGGGCTTTTGCGCCCGCCACCGCAGTGGACGTACTCTCATTTTCCTTGCTCCGGGCCGAGGCCGCGGGCCAGGCGGCGCAGCACGTAGCGCGCGGCCTTGACCCTGGCCGCGGTGTTCAGCGGCTCGTCCCTGGGGTGCATCAGCGCCAGCGGGCCGGCGGACATCATGCTGGCCGGCGCGCGGTTGCGCCAGGCGACGAAGATGCGGGTGCGCTGGCCGCGGTAGGTAAAGGTAATGGACACGCGGTGGTTGTGGGCCAGCTCCACGGCGCTGACGGTGAGCCCCGCGGGCAGCTCCTGCTCCAGCAGGCTGCGGCGCACCAACGCCAGCAGGCGCTGCCCCACGGGCTCGCCCTGGCTGTCGTCGGACTCGGGACGGTGGGTGAACGGCTCGCACAGCTGCGCCAGCTCGTCGATCTCCATCGGGTCGTGGCGCGGCTCCCCGCCCCGGGCCTCGCCGTGTCCGTACAGCTCGAGGTACTCCTCCCCGAAGCCGCAGCAGCGGTCACGCTCGGGGCACCCCGCGCAGGGTTCGGGGAAGACGCTGCACGACTCGTCACGGTAGGAGAGGTTCGGCAGCTGTTCCTCTGGCCGCACGCAGCGCGGCACGTCCACGAAGGTCATCTCCACCGAAGGACGCTCCCGCGCCGCCTCGGCCACGGCCTCCATGACGCCGGTGATGGTCGGCAAAAACCACAGCGTCCGCTCCTTCATCGAGGGCTGCACCAGCTGCAGGGTGTACGAGCCGAGCAGGTCGCCGTACAGATCCATCATCTGGCCCACGCGCCGGTAGTTGGCGCGCATCAAAAGCAGCACCGGGCGCACGGTGAGCCCCAGCTCGCGGCAGTGCTCGAAGGTTTGCCGCCGGGCGCGGGACACGCCGCTGCCCCGGCAGAGCAGGTCGGCCGACGCCTCGTCGTACTCCACCAGGGTCACCACCAGGGCGGTGGCGCCGGCGTCCCGCAGCTGCTGCAGGTACCGGCGGTCGGCGGTGCGCACGGCGTTGGTGATGATGTAGTTTTCGGTGATGCCCCGCTCTCTGGCCAGGCGCAGCAGCCGCGGCAGGTGCGCGAACGCCGTGGGCTCCCGGTGGTGGATGCCCCAGGAGGCGCGCCGGATCCCCTCGTCACCCAGGCGCGCGATCTCGGCGGACAGCTGCTCGAGGTGCTCCTGCTCGTCCACCTCGGGCGGGTCCTTGCTCAGGTTGCAAAAGAGGCAGCCCAGGTCGCAGGCCCCCTGCACGCAGAGCTGGATGCCCTTTTCGCCGAGGTCCACCGACAGCGGCGCGGCGGCCCCCGGCGCCCGACGGATCTGCCGGTCCAGGCCCTCGAGCAGCGCCTCGAAGGTGGCGACCTCGGGGTGAGCGTCCAGGTGGTCGGCGGCCAGCTCCAGCAGGTCCAGCACGTCCTGGCGATGGGCCGGCAGATCCCGCTGCCAGCGGTCCAGGGCGGCCAGCTGCGGATCGTCGGACGGCACCTCGGGGTCGCCGGCCAGCCGCCGGCTGAGGCGGTAGAGCAGGGCCGCGGCCGGCGCGGCGAAGCGCCAGGGGATCTCCTGCTGGTCGTGGTCGGTGATGCAGCCGGAGTCGAAGGCGTGGTCCTCCATGGCGTCGGCGGTCAGTCCGTCGCGCTCGGCCAGGGCGGTGATGGCCCGACCGCGGATCAGCTGGGCCCGGGTGCGCAGGGCGAAGCGCGGGTCGTGGCCCAGGGGCCGCAGGGCGCGCAGGGCGCGGATGTTGTCCCGCAGGTCGTCGGTGGTGGTCCACGGCGTGTAGAGGATGAAGGAGAACCCGCCGTGGGCCGCGAAGCTGAAGGTGCGGGGATACCGCCGCTCCCAGGCCCACATCAGCTCCGCCGCCCGGCGCAGGGCGGCCGCGTCCAGGCCCTTGTTGAAGCGCTGGTTCTCCGCCGCGGAGAAGTTCTCCACGCCCATGGAGAAGACGTTGATCGAGTGGCCCTTGACCTCCAGCTCGGCCAGGCGCCGCTCCAGCGCCGGCGCCGCCCGCACCAGCTCGTCGGCGCGGCAGTGGAAGTAAAACCCCGACGGCGGCAGGTCCTCGGCCAGCAGCGCCTCGAGGAAGGCCTCGAGCTTGAACCACAGCGCGGCGCCGTTGACCACATACTGGCGGCCGCGGACTCCGGGCGGTGTAGTGGCCTCGGCGGCCAGCAGCTGCCGCATGGCAGCGGCCACCACGTCCGCGGGCACGCGCTCGTCCCGGGGCGGCACGCAGAAGCTGCAGGCGTCGTCGCTGGCGCAGGCCGACAGGTCCACCCCCGCGTAGTCCGGGTTGCGCTGCAGCGGGCGCCGGTAGAGGCAGATGGGGCCGAGCATCAGCCAGGTATAGGGCTGGTGTTTTTGGGCCAGGTCGTTGAGCAGCTCCCGGTCGTGGGCCGGCGCGATGTCCAGCAGCTCCGGGCGCAGGGTGTCGTCGGGGCCCGTCTCGGGTTGCTCGCCGAACCACCGCTCCAGGGGGAAGGGGTAGCGGGCCACCTCCGCGTCGCCCGCGGCCTGCCGCAGCCGCGCCCAGGCGCCGTCGGCCAGGCGCTCGTTGAGCACCACGTGGGTCGGCGCGAGCTCTTCGATGCGCCGGCAGAGCCGGTCCATCTCCCCGGCGGGCGGGTCGAAGAGGAAGGGATTGTCCCGGGCTGCCTGGGCCTCACCGTCCAGGCCCACGCAGAGCCAGGTCGCCTCCCCGGCGCGCCGGGCCAGGGCCTGGATGAAGGGGTAATACTGTGTGCGGTAGACCTTGTCCCTGTCCGTGCTGACCAGATCTACCAGGGCCAGGATCATGGGCTTCGCCTCTCAGTGCGGGGTGTCAGCTTGACGACACCCTGGTGCATAGTCAATATGTATAGCCTTTCGAGGAGGGCCGCCATGACCGCGCAGCCAGATGATCCCATCGCCACCCATCAGACCACGATGGACGCCGAGAACAACCGTGTCTCGGTGCGCTTCGATCGCGGCCTCTACCCGCTGGACTCCGTCTACGGTGCGGCCTACGTCTTCATCGACCGCTGCTACGTGCTGCTGGACGCCGTGGGCGACAACGGCGTCCAGGTGGAGCTGCGGGGGCGCGAGCCCCTGGACGAGGCCGCCCTGGCCGCCCTGGCGGGGGAGTTCGGCAACGAGCTGTTGACCCAGGCCTGGCGCCACGAGATCGCCGAGCGCAACCGCCTGACCATCGAGACGGTGACCCTGCAGGCCCTGGCCGGCGCGGCGGGGCACGGGCCGCCGGATCCGTTGGCCGAGGGGGAGGGCGACCTCGAGGACCTGGACGACCTGGACGACCTGGACGACCTCGACGACCTGGACGACGACGTGTTCGACGATCCCCTCGGCATCGCCGTGCCCTGGGAGGAGAAGTACGGCGAGGACAAGGACGGCGAGGACAGGGACGGTGAGGACAAGGACGGCGAGGACAAGGACGGCGAGGACAGGGACGGCGAGGCAGACGAGCCAGCGGACGCGAAAGAGCAGCCCGGGGACTTGGCAAAGGGAGACGACGAGTAATGATCACCCTGCGCCTGCACAGCGCCCTGTACACCGAGGACGCCATCGCCGCCGCCCTCGAGGTCTACAGCCCCTGGGCCGACCTGGAGCGGGGGGACGAGGAGCCCTACGTGCTGGTCAAGATCCAGGCCACCGGCGACGTGTCCGAGGAGCGCCTGGAAAACGAGCTGGCGACCTACGCCCTGGCCCGCACCATCGAACAGAAGAGGAGCCAATGAGCGAGGACCGCCCCACGGCAGACACCCGCCTGGCGGCGCCCTTCCGCCTGCGAGACCTGGGCGGCGTGTACCTGCTGACCAATCACGCCGGTGACCACGTCTTCCTCGAGGCCGAGGAGCTGGAGCGCTTCAAGGCCGGGGAGTTGGCGCCGGAGGACGCGCTCTACCAGCGCCTGCGAGAGCGTAATTTCATTGCCCGGGAGCTGGACACCGACGGCATGATCGACACCCTGCGCCAGCGCAAGAGCTTCCTCGGCCAGGGTCCGCACCTGCACATCGTCATCCCGACCCTCAGGTGCAACGAGACCTGCATCTACTGCCACGCCAGCCGCGCGGACATGAGCGCCACCGAGACCGACATGTCCGAGGAGACGGCGGCCCGGGCCGTTGACCTGGCCCTGCAGACCACCTCGTCGGACGTGACCATCGAGTTCCAGGGCGGCGAGCCGCTGGTGCGCTTCGACCTGCTGCGCCTCATCGTGGAGCGGGCCGAGGAGAAAAACCGCGAGGCCGGCAAGCGCCTGCAGTTCGCCCTCGTGAGCAACCTGGCGCTGATGGACGACGAGAAGCTGGACTTCATCATGGACCACCGCGTGCAGGTCTGCACGTCCGTGGACGGCCCGGCGGCCCTGCACAACAAGCAGCGCATCCTGGCCGGCGGCGACGCCTTCGAACAGACGCGGCGCTGGGTCAAGCGCATCAACGTGGCGTACGTCGAGCGCGGCCTGGACCCGATGCTCTACCACGCCGAGGCGCTGCTCACCATCACGCGCAACACCCTGGGCCGGCCCAGGGACGTGGTGGACACCTACCTGGAGATGGGCTGCCACAGCCTGTTTCTGCGGCCCATGGATCCCTTCGGCTTCGCCCAGCGCTCGGCGGGCAAGCTGGCGTTCTCCCCCGAGGAGTACCTGGCCTTCTACGCCGAGGCGGTGGACTACATCCTCGAGCTCAACCGTCAGGGCGAGCAGGTGATGGAGCGCTTCGCGGCCATCTTCCTGACCAAGATCCTCGCCGGCACCGACCCCAACTTCCTCGACGTGCGGTCGCCGTGCGGGGCCGGCATCGGCCAGGTGGTCTACAACCACGACGGCAAGATCTTCACCTGCGACGAGGGCCGCATGGTCAGCGCCATGGGCGACGACATCTTCCAGATCGGTACGGTGCAGGAGTCCAGCTACGGCGAGGTGGTGGGCCACGAGATGGTGCAGGCCTGCGTGGTGGCCTCCAACCTCGACGCCTCACCCGACTGCGTCAACTGCGTCTACAGCCCCTACTGCGGGCTCTGCCCGGTGTACAACTACGTCACCCAGGGCAGCCTCCAGGGCAGAATGCGAGATTCCACGCTCTGTGCTATATTCAAGGGTATCCAGGACTTCCTCTTCAGCAAGCTGCGGGAGGCGGATCCGGAAGTGCTCGAGACCCTGGACCGCTGGACCCTGGTCCGGGAGCGTGAGCACTTCGTGCACGACGCGAACCGAGAAGGCGAGGACAATGAGTAAGGGCAACGAGCTGCCACAGATCAAAAAGAGCCTGTCTGGAATGCTCTCCGGCATGGAGCGCGACATCCTCCGCAGATCCCAGGACCCCGAGGTGGCATACAAAAAGTCCGGCGGCACCCTGGTGGCTCAGCACGGCAGCCACGGTTCTCACGGCTCCCACGGTTCTCACGGGTCGCACGGCTCCCACGGTTCTCACGGCAGCCACGGTTCTCACGGCTCTCACGGGTCCCACGGCAGCCATGGTTCTCACGGCTCCCACGGCTCCCACGGCTCCCACGGCAGCCACGGTAGCTGGTAACGCCTACCTCTTCAGCACCCTCTCCACCACAGCCTCCCTGGAAACGAACACGGCGTGAAGCTCCGCGGATTCGTACCAGCCGCCCATGTCGAACAGCCCGCCGCAGATCTCGTCCAGGGTGCAGTCCGCGCAGACCTCGGCCTTGCCGTGGTGGAACTCGGTTTGGCGCACCGTGCCCTTGTCGTCGAGGAAGTGCACGATGCGCTCCTCTCCGCGGACGATCTTGCGCGTCTCGGTGGAGCAGTGGGCGTACTCCACCATGAAGCACAGCGGCACCCGCTCGGCGCGGAAGGTGCGCCCGCCCCGGTGGAGAAAGTCCATGGCCCGGCGCAGGGACAGCTCGAAGTCGGCCAGGCGCGCGCGGGTGTCCGGGTGCTGGCGGGCCAGGCCGATGGAGGGGTCGATGTTGTTCCAGACGAAGTGGCGCAAGAACGGAAAGCGCTCCACCAGGGCGCGCACGGTCTCGTCGAGGTGATCGGCGTTGTGGCGGTTGATCACGGTGTTGATGTCCACCGACACGTCCAGGGCGCCGAGGTTGGCCAGCGCGGACATGGCGCGCTGGAAGGAGCCCTCGGTGCCGGTGAGGTGATCCTGGACCCGCCGCCGCGAGGAGTGGATGGAGAGGTGGAAGTGCGAGAGCCCCGCGGCCACGACCTCCTCGGCGAAGGCCCGCTCGGCCAGGCGGGAGCCGTTGGTGATCATGCGCACGTGCAGGCCCCGCTGTCGCGCGCGGCGGGTGACCTCGCCCACCAGCGGGCTGAGGGTGGGCTCGCCGCCGGTGAGCACCACGCCGAAGTAGCCCCGCCGGGCGAAGTCGTCCAGCTGCTCCGTGGCCCGGTCCAGGTCCAGCACGTGGGTCGTGGCCGGGTTGGAGCAGAAACGACAGCGCTGGTCGCAGTGCCGCACCAGCTGCATGTAGCCGATGTTAGCCACGGCGCCTCCAGCGCGGGGCCACACACCCCGGCGGCGCCAGCTCCACGCGGCCCAGGCCGGCGAACGGGCTGGGGCTATCTTGTAGGGCGGGGGCTTGTCCCCCTTGCTCCAGGCGGGGGACAAGACCTCGCCCTGCGGGTTCATCAAGCGGCCTGAGCTCGCCGGCGCCGTGGTGGGCCAGGTACCCCGGGTCCACGCCCGGACAGCGGCCGGCCATGGCGCAGCGGCGGCAGCGGTCGGCCAGGGCGCCAAATAGATCCCCGGCGGCCTGGGTTGGAGTGAGCGTTGGGCCCCGGCGCCCCCGCAGCAGGCACGGCGGCACGCCGGCCAGCTCCAGGTCCAGGCCGAGGCTCGCCGCCTCCCGGGCCGCGGCCAGCAGGTGCGGCCGCACCAGGGACAGCCGCGGCACCACCCGGGGCAGCAGGCGCGCCGCCTCGCCCAGGGCACGGGCCGGCGCCAGGCGCAGCCGGGTCGCGCCCAGGCCGGCCACCCGCCGCACCAGCTGGGTCAGGTTGCGGAAGCTGGACCGCGTGATCACCGCGTTGACCCCCAGGGGGATGCGCGCGGCCCGGGCCATGGACAGGCCGGCCACGGTCTGTTGGAAGCTGCCCTCCACCCGGGTGTGGTGATCGTGCACCTCTGCGCGGGGGCCTTGCAGCGACACGTCCAGGGCGGTGACCCCGGCCCGGGCGAGGCTGGCGGCGTAGGCCCTGTAGGCCAGGCGCCGGGCGTTGGTCTGCACCACCACCTGCCGCGCCCCCGCCCGCCGCGCCGCGCGGATCCAGGCCGGCAGCTCGTCACGCAGGGTCGGCTCGCCCCCGATGAACGCCACGCGCTCGGCGCTGGCCCGGCTCAGGGCCCGGGTCACGGCGGCGTCGGACACCGGCTCACGGACCCGGCGCAGGTCGCCCTGGGCGCAGAAGATACAGCGGTTGTTACAGGCGAAGCCGGTGTGGACGAGGAGCCGGTCTGTACCAACCATCCGAGCTTCGCGTCCCGAGACTGGCGTTCCGGGATCCTAGGGGCGGGGCGCCGAGCGAACGTCGAACTTGCCGCTGGGGTGCCGCCGCCGGCGCTGGCGCAGGGTGAGCAGGCGCAGGGCGGGCGCCCGGGCCTCGTTGGCGGTGATGACGCGGGACAGCCGCTCCACGGTGCGCAAAACGCGCGTGTCCGTGCGCTTGAAGCCGCGCCCGCCGTTGGCCAGGTAGAGGTCGAATTTCGCCGTGGAGGCCACGGCCGGCCGGGCGCCGGGGCCGCGGTCGCGCAGGCAGATGTCCACCTGGAAGGTCGCGCCGCGGACGGCGAAGGTCAGGGTGGCCGCGCCGAGGTGTACGCCGAGGATGCTCATCAGCTTGGCCTGGCCCAGCCTGGACCCCACCTTGAGGGGGGCGATGAGCCGCGAGAGCGCGGGCAACTGCAGCTGGCGGGCGGTGAGCTTCTGCGGCGGGGGCTCGCCCCCGCGCGAGGGGATGACCGCCTCCGGTGGCGCCGGGGCCGCCGGGGCCGATGGCTCGCTGGCGGCGGCGCCGGTGGCGGGTGCCCTGGCCGCCGGGGCTGACTCTTTTTGCAGTTTGGCCTGGGCCGTGGCCGCTCGAGGCACCGCCAGGGCGCCCCCGACGACGAACAATCCTCCCAGAGTTTTTACGGCCTGCCGGCGGTCTGTTTTGTGCTCCACGATCTCTTTCCTGGACCCCATGGTGGAGTCTTCGGGTTGTTGTACGCCAGGCCTGATGGCCCATAAAGTATGTTAGTCTTTGGCAGATTTGGCGTCAAGCCGCGGACCGCGGCGGTCCAGTTGGTGCTATAAAAATCCATGCAGCGCGTTGACATCAAGATCGGCTTTTCGTGCAACAACCGCTGCCTCTTCTGCGTCCAGGGAGACAAGCGCGAGCACCACGGGCCGCGCCCCGCGGAGCGCATCCGCGAGGACCTGCGTGAGGGCCGCCGCGCCGGCGCCACGGCGATCGTGATCACCGGCGGCGAGCCGACCATGCAGCGGTCCCTGCGGGCCACGGTGCGCGCAGCCCGTGCCCTGGGCTACCGCACTGTCCAGGTGCAGACCAACGGGCGCCTGCTGGCCTACGAGCGCCTCTGTCAGCAGCTCGTGGACGACGGGGCCAACGAGTTCTCCCCGGCGCTGCACGGCTCAACCGCCCGGATCCACGACGGGCTGACCCGGGCCCCCGGCTCCTACGACCAGACCGTGGCCGGCCTCCGCGCCCTGGTGGCCCTGGACCAGCGCGTGATCACCAACACCGTGATCACCTCGCACAATTTTCGCGACCTGCCCGCCCTGGCCCGGCTGCTTGTGGACCTGGGCGCTTGCCAGTATCAGTTCGCCTTCGTGCACATCCTCGGCACCGCGGCCGAGCACCGCGAGAACCTGGTGCCGCGCAAGGGCGACGTGATGCCCTTCGTCAAGGAGGGGCTGGACCTGGGCCGCGCGGCGGGCGTGCGCTGCATGACCGAGGCCATCCCCTACTGCCTCATGGGCGGGTACGAGGAGCACGTGGCCGAGCGCATCATCCCCGTGACCCGGGTCTTCGACGCGGACCAGACCGTCAGGGACTACACCGCCTACCGCCTGGCCGAGGGCAAGGTCCACGGCCCGCCCTGCGAGGCCTGCGCCCTGACCGACCGCTGCGAGGGGCCGTGGCGCGAGTACCCCGAGCTGTACGGCTGGGACGAATTCACCCCCGTGGAGGCGGTGCCGAAGGTGCTCAGGGAGGGGAGCGGATGAAGGCTTTGCTCAAGGTGGACTACGCCTGCAACAACCGCTGCGTCTTCTGCCACAGCGCCGAGCACCGGGAGCGCGAGCCGGCCGCTGTGGGCGTGGCGCACAAGGTCCGCCGGGCGGCGGAGCTGGGCTGCACCATGGTGGTGCTCTCCGGGGGCGAGCCCACCATGCAGCCGCGGCTGATGTCGTGGGCCCGCGCCGCGCGACGGGCCGGCCTCGCCCTGGGGCTGGTGACCAACGGGCGCATGCTGGCCTACGCCGACCTGGTCGGCCGCCTGCGCGACCAGGGGCTGGCCTACGCCCAGCTCTCCCTGCACGGCCCCACCGCCGCGCTACACGACGGCCTGACCCGTACACCGGGCAGCTTCGACCAGAGCCTGCAGGCGGCCGAGCTGCTGCTGGCGGCCGGCGTGGAGCTCACCGTCAACGCCGTGGTCACCGCCAACAACCTCGACGAGCTGGACGGGCTGGCCGACCTGCTGGAGGACCGCGCCCTGCGCCTGAAGTATTCCATGGTGGAGCCCAAGGGCGCGGCCCTGGACGCCTTCGAGCGGGTGGTGCCGCCCCTGGAGCAGGCGGCCGCCCGGGTGAGCGCCACCTGCGCACGCGCCCTGACGCGACGGCCCCAACGCCGGCTGGCCCACGAGGGGTTCCCCCTTTGTTTGGTGGACGACGACCTGCGCCGGCTGGCTCGCGACCTGGGCGCCGAGGGCTTCGCCTACATGAGCGAGGCCGACGAGGACGACCTGGCGGCGGTGGACGCCAACAACCGCGCCTGGCCCGACGCCTGCGCCCGCTGCGCGCTGGCCCCGTCCTGCTTCGGCGTCTACCGCCAGTACCTGGCGCGGCGCGACGTGGCGCTGCGGCCCGTGGGGCAGCGGCCGTGACGGCCCGCGACGCCGACCATCGGGTGCTGCAGCACGAACAGGCGGCACGCCAGGAGCGCTGCTGGGTGCGGCTGACGCGGGCCTGCAACAACCGCTGCGCCTTCTGCCTCGACGACCTGGCCAGCGAGCAGACCATGGTGCCCGAGGAGGAGGTGCTCGAGCAGCTGGCCGGGGGCCGCGCCCGGGGCGCCACGCGGCTGATCCTCTCCGGCGGCGAGCCCACCATCCACCCCCTCTTCGTGCGCTTCATCCGCGCCGGCCGGCGGGCGGGCTACGCCCACGTGCAGGTGGTGACCAACGGGCGCATGCTGGCCTACCCGCGGCTGCTGCGGCGCTGCATAGAGGCCGGCCTGGACGAGGTGACCTTCTCCATCCACGGCCCCGACGCGGCCATGCACGACGAGCTGGTGGGGGTGGCCGGCGCCTTCGAGCAGACCCTCACCGCCCTGCGCCAGGCCCTGGCCTCGGGGCGGCTGGTGGTGAGCGTTGACGTCTGCATCAACCGGATCAACGTGGGGCGCCTGCCCGAGATCCTCGAGCGCCTCTGGGCCATGGGGGTCACCGAGTTCGACCTGCTGCAGGTGATCCCCTTCGGCCGCGCCTACCGCGGCGACCGCCACCTGCTGGCCTACGACCAGGACGCGGCCCGGCCGCAGCTCGAGCGGGTGCTGGAGATGGCGCGGCGCCCCGGGATCCACATCTGGTTCAACCGCTTCCCGCCGCCCTACCTGGAAGGAAACGAGCACCTGATCCAGGACCCGCACAAGCTCCACGACGAGGTGCGCGGGCGGCAGGAGGAGCTGGAGGCGCTGGTGCGCACCGGCCAGCCCCTGCGCTGCCGCCAGCCCGCCCGCTGCGCCCACTGCTACCTGCGCCTGCTGTGCGACACCCTGGAGCAGACCCTCGACGCCCTGGCGCGGCAGGACTTCGAGGTCTACTGCATGGAGGCCGGCGCCGCGCCGCCGCCCTGGCCCATGGACCACGTGCGCCTGCGCGGCCCGGACGTGGCCAGCGCGACGCACACCCTGGCCGGGCTGGAGGCCCAGGAGGTGACCCTGGACCTGGCGCGCTACGATGGGCTGGTGGACAAACTGCAGGGCGGGCGCCTGGCCGGCGCGCGGGTCGTGCGCGCCTACGTCTCGCGGCCGGCGGACCTCGAGGCGTTGCTGCATTTTTCGGACGACCTGGAGGTGGTGGCCTACCTCTCCCGGCCCATGGCCGCGCACCTTCAGACGGTCTGGCCCTCGCCGCCGGCCCGGCTGGCCCTGGCCCGGCGGGACCACGCCACGGCCGCCGCCGCCCGGGAGCACGACGCGGACCTGCCGTCGTTTTTCTCCCGCTACACCGGCGCGGCGGCGGTGGAGGGCGTGCCCCGCTGCATCAGCGGCCAGGACCCCCGCCCCACGCCGCGGACGCTGCACGCCTCCATGCTGCGCCGGGACGAAGACGACGCGCGCCTGGACCTGTCGGGCTTCACCGAGCAGTTCATCGTGGAGCGCTACCTGAGCAAGAGCCTGCGCTGCGGCGCCTGCCCCCACGACGCGCGCTGCGCCGGCGCCCAGCTCAACTACCTGCGGGCCCACGGCTACGCCGTGCTGCAGCCGGACGAGGGCTGACCATGCTGCACGTTCTGGTGGGCGCCACCTGCAACAACAACTGCTCCTTTTGCATGGAGGCCGACCGCCCGGGCCGAAGGGCCCACGTCACGGCCCAGACCGACGAGGACATCCGCGCCATGATCTCGGCCCACGAGCGCCGGGACGAGGTGCTGTTCACCTGCGGCGAGCCGACCCAGGCGCCGGCCCTGCTGGAGCACCTGGCCTGGGCCCGCAATGAAGGCTTCCGCGTCATCGGCGTCATCTCCAACGGCCGGCGGCTGAGCTACGGCGGCGTGGCCCGGCGCCTGGTGCAGGCCGGCGCCAACCGCCTCACCGTCTCGGTGCACGGCCACACCGCCCAGCTCCACGACAGCCAGACCCGCACCCCCGGCTCCTTCCAACAGACCGTGGCCGGCCTGCACCGCGCCCTGGTGTTGCGCCGCACCTTCGCCGCCCTGGAGGTGCACACCTCCACGGTGGTCAGCCGGCGCACCCTGGAGCACGTGGCCGCGATCCACGAGTTCTTGGCGCGGCTGGACCCGGACCTGATGGTCTTCAACGTGATGATGCCCGTGGGCCGCGGCGAGCAGCGGCTGGCCACCTGGATGCCGGCCTACGCCGAGGTGGCCGAGACCTTCGGCCAGCTGGCCGCCACCCTGGACGAGCAGCGGCTGCGCCAGCTGCGCCTGGTGGACCTGCCGCTGTGCGTTGGCCGCGACCTGCCCTTTCCCCTGTGGGGCGAGCCCGAGCGGTTCCAACAGTACGAGCGCGCGGGCTCGTCGGGCCTCAAAGGGCAGGCCGCCGACGTCGACCCCGGGGCGGCGCGCCTCGTGGCCGACGGCAGCTACCACCTCACGGGCCGCGAAGAGAAGGACCACACCCTGCGGGTCAAGCCGGCCCCGTGCGAGGCCTGCGCCGCCGCGTCCACCTGCCCCGGGATCTACCGGCGCTACGTCGAGGCCCTGGGCCACCATGAGCTGCGGCCGCTGGCCGCGACGGACCTCGCGGCCCTGGACCGCGGCCACGGCAAGAAGCGCCGCCGCAAGTTCAGGATCCTCCCCGGCTGAGATAGGCCAGCATCTCGTAGGCCTCGGGCGACAGGTGCGCCAGCTCCGGACGGGCCTCTCCCGGCGGCTGGCAAACACCGTCGTGGCGCCGGACGAAGTAGTCCAGGTCGTAGTCCGGCAGCTGTGCGGTCAGGCCGTGACTCTCCGGGGCCAGGTGCCAGGGCGCGGCCGGCTCCATCTCCACCGGCAGGGTCATCACGGCGCTTGAGTACCGCCGGCGCAGCGTCCGCTGGAACCTCCGCAGCCGGCGCACCGCGTCCCAGTCGTCCCCCGGCATCAGCGTGAAATAAACCGTGGTGGCGATGCCCCGCTGCTGGCAGGCGGCCAGGGTCTGCTCCAGCTCCTGATTGGTGTAGCTGTACCCCTTGTGGCGGCGGCGCGTGGCCTCGTCGGCCGAGTCGGGAGACAGGGCGATCTGGCTGCCCGTTAGATCGAAGGCCCGGGCGAAGGCGTCCAGAAATGACTCCGAGGGCAGGCCGTAGCATTCGAAGATCATCGCCTGGCCGGTGCCCACGCGCTCCAGGAGCTGGAAGAGCTGCTCGTAGTGCCCCGGCGGCAGGCCCGGCGGATCGAAGCAGAGGTAGAGGGTCTGGTAGCCGGCCGCGGCCGCCTTCATGGCGTCCTCGGCCAGCCGACGCGGCGATCGCAGGGCCAGCTCCTGGCGGCCCAGCCGGCGGTGAGCCTGGCGGCCGCCGCCGCAAAACGAGCAGTTCACCGTGCAGCCTCGCCCCCCGCACAGATAAAAGACCTTGCCCTGGCGGTGGTCCTCGGGGGCGTCGCCGGGCTGGAGGAACCAGCGCGCCGAGTAGAGTTCCGCGTCGCGCAACAGGTCCAGGCGGCAGAGGTCCACGGCGTCGAGGGCCGTGCTGTCCGCGGCGTGGGTCAGCGAGTTGTGCACCACCTCGCCGTCCTGGCGGTGGGTCAGGTTCGGCACCTCGGCCCACGGCCGGCCCGCGGCAAGCTGAACCAGGGGCAGCTCCCCGTCGCCCCGCACCACGGCGTCGACGAAGGGGCAGCGCGTTAGCAGCTCACCGGCGAAGTGGCTGGCCGTGAGCCCGCCCAGCACCACGGTGGCCCCGGGCAGCGCGTCTCTGACCGCCTGGGCCTGGCGCAGCACGCCGGCGGTCTGGTGGTGCCAGTGCAGGGTGAAGCCGACAAGGTCCGCGCCCCGCCGCGCCAGGTGGGCGGCCAGCTCGAAGGTCGGATCCCCCAGGGTGGCCAGCCCGAGGTGCACCACCTCCACCTGGTGGCCGCCCCGATCCAGGGCGTCGGCCAGGCCGAGCAGGCCCACCGGCATGATGTTGACGAAGGTGCGCTGCAGCTCTCCGCCGGCGTACTCGGGCCGGGGCACGTGGACCAGGCAGACCTTCATCGCCGCCGCTCCAGCAGCAGGAACCACTCGTTGGAGGTCCGGGGGGTCACGGGGCGGTGCTCCACCAGGTCCAGGGGCAGCTCGCGGCACAGCGCCAGCACCTCGTGGCTGTGGCAGTTGCGAAAATGCTCCTGGCCGCCGGCGCCGCGGGTGTCGGCCGTCTCGACCTGTGCGGGGGTGCGCAGCAGGGCGTAGACCGTCATGTCCGACAGCAGCAGCCGGCCCCCCGGCGCCAGGGCGTCGGCCATCACCTGCAGCCCGCGCTGCAGGTCCGCCAGGTGGTTGAGCGCCCGCAGGGCCAGCACGTGATCGTACGGGCCGTCCGGCGAGGCGAAGTCCTCCACGCCGCAGCAGTGGAGGGTGGCCGAAAGATTGCTTTCGGCCAGGGTGTCCAGGGCGTCGCGGTCCGGGTCCAGCCCGTGATACTCCACCTGGCCCTTTGCGGCCCGCGCGCGCAGGCGGTCGCGGTAGGGCTGCTCGCCGCAGCCCACGTCCAGCACCCGGCCGCGCAGGCCGTCCAGCTGCCGTTTGAGCCAGCGCTCCTCGGCCGCGAAGGGGTCGCCGCCCTGGACCACGGCGGCGGTGCAGCAGGCGGGCCGCTGGTTGCACGTCAGGCAGCCAGGGTGGATCCGCGCCCGGGCCACGTGCCGGGCAAGGTCGCCCAGGGCGGCGCCCTCGCTGGTGTCGAGGTAGAGCTGCTCGGTCTGCGCCTTGACCTGCAAAACCTCCGCCTCGTCGAAGTCCCGGGTGGGGGTGCGATACAGCGCCATCACGCCGGCGGGGTGCTCCAGCAGCAGGTGGCGCGCGGGGCTGTCGCGAAGCTGAGGCAGCAGGTCCAGGGCCGGGCAGCCCGTCGGGTCCACGCTGAAGCCGGGCAGCTCCCGCAGGCGCTCGAGGTTGAAGGAGTTGGCCCGAGGCTGGCCCACGGGGGCCGGTGCCAGACGGCACAGGGCGGCGCCGGCCCGGGGGCCGAAGGCCGGCATATCCCGGCGCAGGTCCTCCAGACGGCGGCCCTCGTGGTTGGCCAGGGCGCGCCCGGAGAAGCCCTCCCAGGCCAGGGGCAAGGGGGGATCGTCGAGCAGGGCGTCCAGCCGCCGCAGCGCTGCGGCCCGCGGCCACTGCCCCGTGGTGGCCGACCGCGGAGCCACCAGGCGCAGCCCGGGGCGCAGGTCGCCGCCCATGGCCGCCAGCATGCGGGCCAGGTCCGGGACCTGGTCCAGGTTGGCCGCGGTGACCACGCAGGCCACGTCCACCCGGCCCCCCGGCGCCTCGGCGAGCCACGCCTCCAGGCCGGCGCGGGCCTGGCCGTGGGCGCCGTTGACGCCCACCAGGGCGTCGTGCAGGTGGGGCGCCCGGGCGTGCAGGCCGACGCGCAGGTAGTCCACGCCCCCTTCGAGCAGCAGCTCGCGCATCTTCGGGTAGAGCAACATGCGGCCGTTGGTGACCAGGCCCGCCTTGAGGCCGAGGAGGCCGGCCGCGTCGAGGTAGGCTCGCAGGTGGCCGGCGTGCGCTGTCGGCTCCCCGCCCACCAGCACCACCCGCCGGGCGTCCCGGTCCCGGGCCCGGGCCACCGCCATGTCCCGGGCCACCGCCGACGGCTCCCGGGGTTCCGAGGGGACGCTGTGCCCGCCCACGCACCGCTCGTTGAGCACGCCGCCGACGAAGATCAGCGCCGAGTGTTGCAGGGGAGGGAGGTCCATCACCGAAGTATCACAGCGCCCCCAGGCCTAGGCAAGGTCGAGGGAGCGGAGGAGTTGGAGGAGTGGGGTGGCGGCAATGATATAGTGACGGCATGAGATGGTCACTGGGCCTCCTGTTGCTCGTCGGGATCACGCTGTCGTCCGTAGCCCGGGCAGACGAGATCCCGAAGAAGTACACCCGGCACTTCAACAGCGGGGTGGTGCAATACCGGGCCGGCAGGTACGAGGCCGCGCTCAACGAGTTCCTCGCCGCGGCCGTGGTCAAGCAGCGGGTCAACGCCGTGCTGAACATCGCCCAGTGCCACCGCATGCTGGACCGGCCGAGGGAGGCGATCAAGTTCTACCGCAGCTATCTGAAGCAGTGGAAGCGGGAGAACCCGGGCAAGCGGTCGCGGTTCCACGCGGAGGTGCAGCCGGCGGTGGTTAAAGAGCAGAGCGCCACGGTGGGCCCATTCCTGGACGTGGTGCAGATGGCCGTGGACCAGGACGGCATCACCCATGAAGCAGGCCCCGAGGTCACCATCCTCGGCATGACCGCGACCCACAACCCCTCCGACAGCCAGGCCCACGCCATTCACCCCTGGACCGGCGAGGACCACGGGCCGGTGCCCAACACCGGCCAGACCGCGCCGGGCGAGCCGATCGCGCAGCTCCCCGCCGGGCCCCACGGCGACGCGCTGGGGCAGCCGGGCATCTTCGACGACCTCGGCAAGCAGCCCGCCGGGACCTGGGAAGTGTAGGGCGTGGCCATGGCAGACACACAGACCCGGATCATCGCTCGCGCCCATGAGCTGGCGGTGATCACCAAGCGCACCTACACCATCCGACCCGACCGGGCCTGCGCCGTGCACGACGAGCAGCCGGGCCTCACCACCGAGCCGCTGCGCGACAGCGCGGGGGCGCTCACGGCGGACACGGACCTCTTCGGCTTCAAGCCAGCGGCAGACCTCGTGATCAACGCCCAGGCCCACGCCCCCGGGGGCGAGCCGGTGGACGAGCTGGAGGCGGGGGTCACCGTGGGCGACCGGCAGCTCTGGGCGCGGGTGGTGGGGGATCGCACCGTGCGGCTGCGGGGCGACACCATCTCGTTTTCACGGCCCGCGCCGTTTAGCGCCATGCCGCTGACCTACGCCAACGCCTACGGCGGCGTGGACCGCTGGGCCCGGCCGGCGCTGGACGCCAAGCTCATCGATCCCCTGGCGCCCTACGTCTCCGCCTCCCTGGCCCCGGCCAGCTGGGCCATCTACCGCCGCAACGCCGCGGGCAAGGGCTACCTGGTGCAGCACACCCCCGAGATGGTGGGCCTCGAGCTACCCAACGTGGAGGACCTCGACGACCTGCTGACCCCGGAGCGGCTGGTGGTGGGGGACCCTTACAAGTGGCACCGGCAGCCCCTGCCCGCCGGGTTCGGCTGGTTCGACCTCGCCTGGTTTCCGCGCTGCGTGCACATTGGCTACGGCGCTGGCCGCCGCGTGGACGCCCCGCAGCCCACCGACCCGGTGATTCGCGAGGTGAGCCTGGGGTACGTGGAGGACGGAGTCTTCGACCGCACCGACCTGATGGACGCGGTGAGCCCGCGCTTGATGTGCGGCGCCTCGCCGGCGCTGATCTTCGACCGCCTGGCAGGGGACGAGGACATCTGCCTCCACAACATGCACCCGGACCACCCCGAGCTGCGCTTCCGGCTGCCGGGCGAAAAGCCGCGGCTGTCCGTGCGCCCCCTGACCGAGCAGCACAAGGAGGCGCGGCCGGTGCTGTCCACCGTGGCGGTGGACGCGGAGGCCGGCACGGTGAGCCTGGTCTGGAACGGGCGCGTGCAGTGCCGCTACCCCCACGGCGACGAGCAGATCGGCAAGGTGGAGTTCAAGGTAGACTGGTAGCCCATGGCTGGCCCTCTGCCCGACCCCACCGACGCCCTGGCCGCCTGGACCCTCACCGCCGACGCGGTAACGCCCATCACCGGCGGCCACATCAACCAGACCTTCCTCGTCCGCGCGCCCCGGGGCCGCCTGGTGCTCCAGCGGCTGAGCCCCATCTTCGGCGTCGAGGTCAACACCGACATCCAGGCCATCACCGGGCAGCTGGAGCGGGCGGGCCTGCCCACCCCGCGCCTGCTGCCCACCGCCGCGGGCGCGCTGTGGCACACCGATGGTGAGGGCCACGTCTGGCGCCTGATGACCTTCATCCCGGGCCACACCGTGGAGCGGGCCGACTCGGCAGATCGCTGCCGCCAGGCCGGGGAGCTGCTGGGCCGTTTTCACCGCGCCCTGTGGCGCTGCGACCACGTCTTCGGCCACCGGCGGCCCGGGGTGCACGACACGCCCCGGCACCTGGCGGCGCTGGAGCGGGCGCTGGCGGACCACGCCGCCCACCGCTGTCTGGCCGAGGTGGCGCCCGTTGCCCGGCGGATCCTCGCCGCCGCAAACCGGCTGGACCTCGAGGCGGACCTGCCCGCGCGGGTGGTGCACGGCGACCCGAAGATCACCAACGTCATCTTCGACGACGCGGGCCGCGCCGTCTGCCTGGTGGACCTGGACACCATCGCCCGCATGCCGCTGCACCTGGAGCTGGGCGACGCCCTGCGCTCCTGGGGCAGCCCCCTGGGCGAGGAGGTCGAGGGGCGCCCAAAGATGGCCTACCTCGAGGCCGCCCTGACCGGCTACGCCGCCGCCGTGGGCGAGCTGCCGACGGACCGAGAGCGGGCGGCCATCCCCGCCGCGCCGCAGCTCATCGCCGTGGAGCTGGCCGCGCGCTTTTGCGCCGACGCCCTGGCCGAGAGCTACTTCGGCTGGGATCCTGAACGCTACGAAAGCGCCTCGGCCCACAACCTCGCCCGGGCCCAAAGCCAGATCTTTTTGGCCGAGGCCCTGGCCGAGCGTACGGCAGACCTGGAGCGGATCAACGCCGCGGCGTGGCGCTGAGTTTGTCGAGCCTCACCGGTCTGTGGCGCTATGCTTCATCCCATGAACAGGACACGCACCATCTCCGTCCTCCTCGCCGGCCTGGCCCTGGCCGCCTGCCGCGACGAGGGTGACAAGCCCGCCCGGGTGGGGCAGCTCGCCCCGGCGCTGACCCTGCCCGACCAAAGCGGCGCCCCGGTGTCGCTGGCCGCCTTCCGCGGCAAGCAGCCGGTGATGCTGGCCTTCTACCCCAAGGACTTCACCAGCGGGTGAACCAAGGAGCTTTCCGAGTTTCGGAGAGAGCACGCCTTCTTCGTCAAGCACCGGGTGAAGCTCTTCGGCGTCTCCACCGACAGCGTGGAGAGCCACAAGGAGTTTGCCGAGAAGCTCTCGCTGCCATTTTCATTGCTGGCCGACACCGAGGGCGCGGCCGTGCGCGCCTTCGACGCGAAGATGCCGGCCATAACCATCGCGTCACGCAAGATCGTGCTCATGGACAGCCAGGGAAAGATCGCCTATCGCGACGACGACTACGACCTGTCCACGAAGCAGGACTTCGAGGCGCTCAAGGAGGCAGTGCGCAAGGTGAAGTGACTGGCCGCCTACGGTCTCGGCTGCCGCAGCTCGCCCAGCATGTTGCAAAACAGCGCCCCTTGCTCGATGGCGTCGTCCAGGGCCTCGTGGGTGTGGGGCAGGTCGTCGAACCAGCGCCGCGGCATGCGGCCCTTGGAGGCCTGGCGGTAGTCGCAGCCGAGCATGGCCATGGCCAGGGTCTTGATGTCCAGGGCCGAGTGGGAAAACGGCGAGCGCCCGGCGAAGCGCATGAGGTACCAGTAGACGAACATGAAGTCGTAACCCGCAGGGTAGGCCACGAACACCGGCTTGCCGTCCAGGCTGTCCAGCCAGCGGGCGTAGCGCGGCATCACCTCGGCCGGGGGCTGCGGGTCCTTGCGGCAGGCGGCCCAGGCCTCGGGCTGCCCCTCCCACCAGGCCGCCGTCTTCGGATCGGGGTTGGCGTCAGGTAGCGTCTTGAGGTTGGCCTCGAAGGTGTCCACCAGGGTCTTGTCCGCCAGGTAGGCCGCCGAGCCGAAGCTGAGCATGGAGTTGGGGCCCGGGATGGGGCCGTCGGCCTCGACGTCGGTGCTGACATAGATCTCGTACTTGGGCATGGAGGCAATGTAGCACCTCCTGGCAAGGTGCAGCGGAGGATCAATGCAACGAGATCGTCTTGCTGATGGTCTGGCAAGGCCACTTGTCGCACCGTTTGCCGTTGGGGTACCTGTTGTGGACCACAGGCACCCAGGTTCCGCTCCACTTCCGCAGACTGTCTGATGAGCTCACTGTCATCGATACCGAGGTCGGGATTATTTGAGTATTGATGGAGTATTCCTTGTCGCAGTCTGCGTTGTAGGCGCACTCGAGGTACAGGCGCCCGCCCTTGCACCGGACCCACGGCGACTCGTCCGGGCACTTGATGGACCAGCTCTTCTCCTTGACCGAAGCCGGCTTGCCGTCCACGTCGTTGTCGGCGTACCTGATCGTCAATGTGCCTGAGAAGCTGCTTTCGTTCTCCACCTCGATATCGAAGTGGCTGTAGCAGCCGAGCAGCGTGCACGGCACTTCGCCGTCGTCGAGGAGGCCGCAGCCACACGTGCCCGCGACCACCGACATCGCGGCCAATGTTTTCCCCCAGCTCAGCAGGCCCACTTTTACATTTCTCATTTCTTGTTCTTTATTTTCTATTTCTTACCTCATCTCCTTCAGCACGCCGATCTTCAACTCGCCCGTCTGCTTCACATACCCCCGGATCATGCCGTCGCTCGAGTAGGGCCACGCCATGTTGCCCTTGCGGTCCACAACGATAAAGCCGCCGACGCCGCCGGCCGGCTTGAGCTTTTTGTGGATCACGTGGGCCGCGGCCTTTTGCACCGACCAGCCGCGGTACTCCACGAGGGCCGAGACGTCGTGGGTCGCGGCGAAGCGGATGAAGTACTCGCCGTGGCCCGTGGCCGACACGGCGCAGGTCTTGTTGTTGGCGTAGGTGCCCGCGCCGATGATGGGCGAGTCGCCCACCCGGCCCGGCACCTTGGTGTTGTACCCGCCGGTGGAGGTGGCCGCGGCCAGGTCGCCGCAGCGGTCCAGGACCACCGCGCCCACGGTGCCCGACTTGCTCTTGCGCTTCTTTTTGCCCGGCACGAGGAAATAAGAGGGCGGCTTGAGCTCCAGCTTCTGCGCCCGGGCGAAGGCCACCGCGCCACGGTCGACGAACATCAGGTGCGGCGAGCGCTCCATGGCCGCCCGGGCGGCCTTGATCGGATTCTTCACCGTGCGCACGGCGGCCACGGCCCCGGCGTTGAGCTGTCGTCCCTCCATGATGGAGGCGTCCAACTCCACGAAACCGGCCCGGTTCGGGATGCCGCCGCGGCCGGCGTTGAAGATGGGTGAGTCCTCCAAAGCGGCCACCGCCGCGGTGACCACGTCCACCGCGCTGGCGCCTCGCTTGAGCATGGCGTGGCCCCGGCGCAGCACCCGGGCCATGACCTCGCGCTGCTTTTTTTGCACCGCGGCCGGCGCTTTGCCCGCCCCGGCGCCGCCGTGGATCAGCAGCACGTGGCGCCGGTGCGCCTTGCACGGCGCGGCCTCGGCGGTGGCGGCGAAGGTCAGACAGCAGAGGGTGACGACGAGGGCGGTGCGTATCATGGCGAGCTCCTGAAAGGGACCATACCACGCACGCCCGTTGACTCCGCTTGTTGCGGGCGAGCCTCCCCTGCTACATTCCCGGGCGTCGTTCAACCGAGGAGACCGCACATGAAACGCACCATCGCAATGACCCTGCTCATGTCCCTGGCCGGCGCCACCGCCGCCGCGGCGCCCATGAGCGTCAAGGATCTGCTGGCCGTAAAATGGATCAAGCAGGCGGCCCTGTCCCCCGACGGCAGCAAGGTGGCCTTCGTCGCGCGCCAGGCCAGCTACGACAAAAACAAGCTCACGGGCCACATCTACCTCGTGTCCAGCAGCGGCAAGGGTATGCGGCGGCTGACCAACAGCAAGGCCGGCGAGAGCTCGCCGGTGTTTTCGCCCGACGGCAAGACCCTGGCCTTCGTCTCGGCGCGCCAGACCGGCAAACCGCAGATCTGGCTGCTGCCCCTGGCCGGCGGCGAGGCACGGCGGCTGACCAACCTCAGCACCGGCGCCTGGGGCCCGGTGTGGTCGCCCAACAACAAGACCATCGCCTTTGCCTCCAAGGTCTACCCCGCCTGCAAGGGCGCGGCGGCCGACGCCTGCAACGCCAAAAAGCTGGCGGCCAAGAAGAAGAGCAAGGTCAAGGGGAGGGTGATCACCTCGCTGCTCTACCGCCACTGGAACCACTGGCGGGACGAGCGGCGCAAGCACGTCTTCGTCGTGCCGGTGGCCGGCGGCACACCCCGGGACCTGACCCCCGGGCCCTTCGACGCCCCGCCTCTGGCCCTGGGCGGCTACCACGACTATGCGTTTTCGGCCGATAGCAAGACCCTGGCCTACGCCAGCAACACCGCAAAGTTCCTCGCCACCTCCACCAACAACGACATCTTCGAGGTGTCGGTCAGGGGCGGCAAGGCGAAGCGGATCTCGTCGAGCAAGGGCAACGACAACAGCCCGCGCTACTCGCCCGACGGCCGCTACCTGGCCTACTTCTCCATGGCCCGGGCGGGCTACGAGTCGGACCGGCCGCGGGTGCTGGTGCGCGACCGCAAGACCGGCAAGGAGGTGGACTGGACCAAGGACTACGCCGGCCACCCCGTGGACATGGTCTGGGGCCCGGGCAGCAAGACCATCTACTTTAACGCACCCCACCACGGCTTCGTCGAGATCTACGCCGTCAGCGCCGGCGGGGTCAAACAGCTGAGCAAGAAGTTATACGCCAAGTACCTCAACGTCTCGGCCGACGGCAAGACCCTGGTCTTCACCCACCAGGCGGCGGACCGCGCCCCCGAGGTCCACGCGCTGAACACCGACGGCAGCGGCTCCCGCGAGGTGACCCGGCTCAACCGCTGGCTCGGCAAGAAGGCCGGCTTCCAGAAGGCGGAGCACCACTGGTACAAGGGCGCCAGCGGGGACAAGATCCACGCCGTGCTGATCAAGCCGCCTGGCTTCCGCAAGGGGCGCCGCTACCCGGCCATGGTGATGATCCACGGCGGCCCCCAGGGCATGACCGGCGACAGCTTCCATCCCCGCTGGAACCTGCAGATGTTCGCGGCCAGGGGGTACGTCATCTTCGGCCTCAACTTCCACGGCAGCGTGGGCTTCGGCCAGAAGTTTGTCGACTCCATCAACGGCGACTGGGGCGGCAAGCCGTATCAGGACGTGATCAAGGGCACCGAGTATCTGGCCAAGCTGCCCTTCGTCAAGGCGAAGAAGATCTGCGCTGCCGGCGCGTCCTACGGCGGCTACATGGTCAACTGGGTGGCCACCCAGAGCCGGCGCTTCAACTGTCTGATCAGCCACGCCGGGTTGTTCAACGTGGAGTCCAAGTTTGGCTCCACCGAGGAGCTGTGGTTCCCCGAGTGGGACTTCAAGGGCACCCCCTGGACCAACCGCGCCATGTTTCGCAAGTGGTCCCCTCACATGTACGCCGAAAAGATCCGCACGCCGACGCTGGTGATCCACGGCCAGCGCGACTACCGCGTGCCGGTGGAGCAGGGCTTCCAGATGTTCACCGCCCTGCAGCGCCAGGGCGTGGACTCCCAGCTGCTCTACTTCCCCGACGAGGATCACTTCATTCAAAAGCCCCAGAACATCGAGCTGTGGTGGAAGACCATGCGCGGCTGGCTGGGCAAATATTTGAGATAGACTGCAGGCCTCCGTATGGCGCTATCCGGCGCCATCGGGGGCCAGGGGGCTGGCGCCGGAATAACTCGCTACCTGCGCCGTGAGGTGACCGAGCTGCTCAATGGGACCCGGGCGATCCAGGAGGAGAAGTACGACTATCGCGTGGCGCTGGCCTCGCTCAACGAGCTCGGGTCCGTGGCAAGCGGGATAAATGCCTCTCTGCAAAAACTGCAGGAGCGGTTCGAGATGCTCAAGTTCCTGCTTGGCGACACGGAAGAGGTGGCGGTCAAGGGGTTCATCAAGCCGGCCCTCTGCTACTGCAGCGGCACCTGCGCCGACCTGCAGACCTCGCTATCCCACTGCGGCGCCTGCGACACCGCCTGCAAAAACGGCGCGCTGTGCGTGGCGGGCACGTGCACGCTCTACTGCAAGACCGGGCTCACCGCCTGCAACGGCGCCTGCGTCAACCTCAAGACCGACGCCAAGAACTGCGGCAAGTGCGGTACCGCCTGCCCGGGCGGCGTGGCCTGTGGCGGCGGGGCCTGCGGCTACGCCTCCTGCGCCAAGGTCCTGGCCGCCAATCCCTCGGCCAAAAGCGGCGTCTACACCATCAAGCCGGGCAGCAAGTCGTTTTCGGCCTACTGCGACATGACCACGTCGCCCGGGGGCTGGACCCTCCTCGGCACTCAGGTGGCGGGCATGTCCTCGTCCATCTGCACCGCCTACTGGACCAGCGGCGCGCCGGGACGCTACACACCCACCCCCATGCCGGGATCCAACAGCGGCACCACCACCCGCTTCCCCTTCTCCGAGTGGAACGCCCTGGCTGCCACCAACTCCAAGGGCGCGTACAAGGTCACCTCGAGCTACAAAAACTCCTACGTCGCCTACTGGAAGGCGTCCTGCAAGATCACCAACTGGGACAAGGGCACCACGGCCTGCTACCAGGACTTCACCGACTACGCCTGCACCAAGGCCCGCCGCAAGAGCACCTACAACAGCAGCCACGGCGTGCTCCAGGGCTACGGCGGCCAGAGCGGCTACTCCGACGCGCAGCTGAGCTACACCACCTTCCAGACCTGCGGGAACACTCCGGCGGTGGGCTACCACAACGGCTCGGGCAAGTACGTCTCGTACAAGCACAACTCCGGGTTGATGGTCTGGTTTCGGTAACCTCCCCGTCCATTTGAATAAACCCCGCCTCCCGACGTACAATTGAAGGTCATGCAAGACGCCAACGTTGATCTTACGTCCAAGGAATGCTAGGCGAGTAGCCATGTCGGAAGTACCGAGAAAAAGGATCCATCGAGGCCTGATCGCCTCCACCCTATCCCTGGCGCTGCTGGCGCCCGCCGCAGCCGGAGCCCGAGCGCTGGCCCGCGACGGGGGCCCGCGGTTGTCTGCCCAGGCCGTGCTTGTGCTCAAGAACAAGACCGGCAAGGCCCTGCTGGCGCGCAACGCCACCGAGGTGCGCTCCATCGCCAGCCTGACCAAGCTCATGGCGGCCCTGGTGGTCATCGACCGCGGGCTGAAGCTGGACAAGGGCACCGTCATCAACCGTGAGGACTGGAAAGTGGCGCTCAAGGGCTGCCGCACGCGGCTGGAGCTCAACTGGACCTACAGCAACCGGGATCTACTCCACGCCGCGCTCATGGCCTCGGACAACCGCGCGGTATCCGCCCTGGGCCGGGCCGTGGGGCTGCACGCCAACGCCCTGGTGCAGAAGATGAACGAGCGCGCCCGCCGCATGGGCCTGCGCAAGACCAGCTTCAAGGGCCCCGTGGGCATCGACCCGGGCAACAAGAGCACCACCTGGGAGGTGAGCCGCATCGTGCGCGAGACCAGCCGCGTCAAGGTGCTGAGCCGGATCATGGCCAAGAGGCTACACCAGGTGAAGCCGATGAAGGGCTACCTCAAGCCGTTCTACCGCAACACCAACCCCCTGGTGGGCAAGGTCCCCGGCGTCCACTTCATCGCCACCAAGACCGGCTACAACAACGCCGCCGGCTACAGCATCGCGGCGGTGGCCAAGGTACGTGGCTTCGGCGAACTGACCTTCGTGCTTCTTGGCTGCAAGCGTAAGGCGGACCGACCCAGGGATATCAAGAAGATCATCCGTTGGCTAAGGTCTGGTGGTCGGCAGAAGAATATCTGATCAGGGGTAGCTCGTTAACGGCCACGATCACGATCAATTAAACGTAAACGTGATCGTAAACGTAAACGTAAACGTAAACGTAAACGTAAACGTAAACGTAAACGTAAACGTAAACGTAAACGTAAACGTAAACGTAAACGTAAAC
>PVBE010815666.1_pt1 | contig 58294 bp, 48 predicted proteins | sample 1631181 | NCBI WGS metagenome assembly PVBE01 (sample SAMN08397723, study PRJNA350692) | Marine metagenome, whole genome shotgun sequencing project. | isolation source: water | place: Pacific Ocean | collected 2012-04
CGTACGTGGAGGAATCTGGCAGTCTATTTGGGAACGAATCCTCGGCCAGCCCAATGACTTGCCTCCGATAACTCGCAACCAAACGCAGCAACGTCTCTCTAATTCCAAAGAAACCACGTTACTGAGCTGACTGCACCCGTCTCGATCATGCCCAATAGCTCATCCTGAAACTCAGACACCGTAAGCGAATCAGAGAGTCTTGGCGCAAGCACTTGCACGACAGCAACGTCGTCGATGAGTTGCACGGAAAAATGCTGATAGTCGGCCATGAGCTGTTCCTATTTGTGGAGACTTGCTGTGAGTGGACGAGCGCGACTTACGAATCCGAGACAGGATCTGCCGAGGTCCATGGATTCTTCCAATCGCCCCAACGTTCCAGATACAGACGGTAGGCCGCTGAGTCTTCTGCTCGCTGTTCGATCCACGTTTTCGCCGTGGCCACCAGCGCTTGCTCTTGATCAAGTGTCAAGTTGCCCATGACAACCACCAAGCGAAGAAAAACGAAGTACGTATCCAAGACGTCGCAGCGACAATAATCATTGATCTCCGCCAGCTGACCCTGGTCATACATATCCTGAACCATGTATCCTTGCGTGTCCATCTTGCCAGGCTTTCCGAGCATGCTTGCTGAAAGATTCAAGCCGCCGGTCAATCGGGATGAACCAAAATTGGTGAGAATCTCATAGAGGTCGAAATGTGCCGACGTGTTGTAGCGATACCGAGGCTGTTGATAGTTGGGGCCATTGGTGGCCAGCCAACTTCCTACATTGATCCCGTAACGGAATGCCGCGAGTTCCAGCAAGGGGATGTCAAAGGAACGGCCATTGAACGTAACCAAAGTGGGCTGGTGGTACGCCTCCCATCCACGCCAAAAGTCCTGGGTAATCTTGTGCGGCCGGTACTTTGGCTGATCCAAGGCAACGATGTCAACGAGCGAATAGTCGCCGCTGACCTTGGCTGCGACAACGGAAATTGGGATCTGGAACGAATACGGAATGAAGTCCGTACCCTTTTGCTCAATCAGTTCGTCACGATATTTGCGGATCGCGTCTGCCGGCGTCAGGTCTTCGCCGGGAAAGCGAATCTTGCTTACTAGCTGACCGTCAGCAACGCTTTCGACGTCAAACACCAAGAATCGAATGTGGGGAGTCTCGGCCATGCGTTAAGGCAACTTTTTGAGCGAAGTGCGCCGAACTTGAGACGGTTGATGGGACATCGCTCAGTGTAACATGATTCCAGTCGAATCAACACGCGGCAGCAGCAGCCAAGATCGGTCCGAGGCACGCCTTCGTTAGTCGGAATGCAGAATGACCGCCGCAGCCTGTCCGGTTCCAGATTGATTGGCGATCATCGCGGTAGGACGATCTACAGGTTGTGGTTCTTGAACGACCTGAACGGGGCATTCTGGATCGGGCCGTTCGTAGTTGAGCGTCCGAGGGATCTCGCCATGTACCAGCGCCAACACGCTGGCGACAAGTTCACACATGCCACCTCCCGCACCAAGGTTGCCAAAATAGCTTTTGATCGCAGTCACTGGGACGTTGCCCAAACACTCTTGGACCACCTTGGCTTCCAAACGATCATCGTCAATCGTGGCCAAACCATGAGCATTATAGTGGCCAATGTCAGCCGGCGACATCGCGGCATCCGACAGCGCTCGCATGATACTGCGTTGCAGTGCATCTCCAGAGGCAGGTCGGCCGTCAAGACGCGGTTCACAGCTTTGCCCCGCCCCGACCATGTGAGCCAAAATCGTCGCGCCCCGCGCCTCGGCGTGGGCGCGGCTTTCGAGAATCACGGCACCGGCGCCTTCGCCATTGACCATTCCGTCACGATCCGCGTCAAACGGTCGCGACGCCTTCTCAGGGGCGTCCGCTCGATGCGAGAGATTGCTGTCACCGCGGAACAGGCAGGCCGTAAGATTCAAGCGCGAGCCCGTGCCTCCGGCAATCATGACATCCGCGACCCCGCGTGAAATCGAATACGCACACTCTGCAAAGGCCAGCAGGCTCGATACCTCGCCAAGGACCATTGTGTTGTTCGGTCCGCGCGCGTCGTGTGCGATCGCCACGTGACAGGCAGCCATGTTGGGCAGGTACTTGAGCATCCACAGCGGAAACATGTCGCTTTGAAAACGGTCGCCCCACGTAGGAAAACGAAATTCTCCGTCGACGGTGCAGTTGCGGTAAATCTCCGTGTATTCGGCCAACTCCCCGTAAAACAGTTCGCTTGCATAAACCACGCCAAAGCGGTCAGAATCGACTTGATCAGTGACAAGTTTCGCGTCGTCAATCGCCAACGTTCCCGCAGCGTAACCGATCTGAATCTCACGGCACATCACTTTCAGGCTTTTTCGCGGCTTGACATACAGCTTGGCGTCGAAATCCGATAATTTGCTGCCAAATTTGACGGGAAGGCGAGTTTCGGCAAGTGCCTCGATCGGCGCCACGCCACTACGTCCCGCTCGAATCGAATCGAGGAAAGCGGTTCGGCCAATGCCGATCGGGCTCACGACGCCGATGCCGGTGATGACCACTTCACGATCAAGCACAATTTGATCCCGTCGTCAGGATTTTTCGGATTTTCGGACATCCGCCTGGACTAAAAGACGGAAGCTGAGACAAGCTAATGGAGGTTCAACTACCTTACCAATCGTCGGATCTATCCGCGATGGATGGATTGGCGTGTGAGTTTACATCGTCATATTGCACAGAAGAATTGTGGCCTCGTTCGACTCTGTGATCTTCGCAAGCCGATTCAATTTGCAAGGTGTAAGCGAATGTGACGGTTCTGCGGCCAACAACCAGGGGATGACTTGGATCGTATCCCCTGATTTCACAGAAACTTGACACAAACTTTGCTTTCCCCACAGGCCTAGGGTAGCTAGGTGGTATAGATAAGGAATATCGGCCGATAAGAGTAAGTGTGTACTTGGCCGATAGACAGAGTGATGCGCTCACTGAAACACCCGTTTGGCGGCGATCGATCCGATCGACGCCAAATCGTTGACGACACAACTGCCAATTCGTCAAACGCCTTAGAACGCTGGACCCTTCATGCCCAGACAAATCGCTGATTCCGAATTGTCCTTCAGCCAAGCCCGCCGATTTGTTGGCGGTCTTTTCGACCCCAGCGAGCGAATTTATTGGCGCGATTTCGTGGTGGCAATGGGCACGGCTGAACTCTTCTTTGGTGTTGCTTTTCTACCCACGTTGCTCCCTCAACCGGCACGGGCTGTTTGGAGATTTCGGGCCGTCGCTTTCCTGGTTTATACCCTTTTATGCTACCGTTGTGCCATGTTCGTTCATGAACTGGTCCGCATTTGTAGCGATCGCTTCGCCGCATTTCGTGCGGCATGGAATTTCTTCTGTGGGACGGCTTTTCTGACTCCCACGTTTGTCGGCGACACCCGAGTCAGAATGAGACGCCCTTGAAGAACGACAGTCTTCGGCCTAAAGCCACAACCTAGGACATTTGGTGAGATACTTCCTCGTTGTACTTGCCGTTTTCGGCCTCCTGCACCTGCCTCCGCTTGCGCGCTGGGAGTGGCTTGCATTTCCAGGCAACAGGGCAGCCTTGGCTTTAGCGATCGGAGTTTTTCTTAGCGGCATCCATCACGCCGTGTTCGCCAATCATTTCGTTGATCTTCTTCCCGAGCGGATACCAGGCAAGTCTGGACAAGTCTATTTGAGCGCCGTTCTCCGGATGGCGTTCGGCGTGGGATTGGTGTTCATTTCCACTCGACCTGCAGCGACGATTGGCACGATGATCTTGTTGTGTCTGGTCTTACCGGTCAACGTTCGTATTGCCTTGCAGGGAAACACGACAGGCCAGTTGATCGCCGGCAGTTGGTTCCTCTGGTTACGCCTGGTGGTGCATGTCAGCTGGATTGGCTGGTGCGGTTGGTGTCTCTCGTTGAAATCATGCTAGTGTGTGTCGCATCCACGTGTAGCGTCAGCGGCGCTTTGTTTCATGAGCCCAAACGGCGAAAATCCGCTGCAGTGAATCGGCAGGCACTCTAGCATGGCGGATCCAGAATCGTCGTGGTTTGGGCGAGAAGTGTCGTGAAATTGCGCGGGCAGTCGCCACGCGTCGCGAGTCACTTCGCCACGCTACGAAAGCTTTCCAACGTTGGGTCTTCGTTGGGACCGTAGTCGTAGAAGCGATATGTCTTGGTAATCTTGGCACCACCTCGCTTCAGAGTGGAATAGGACAAGTGGTTTGACTCCAGCACCCAGGAGAACTCACCTTCCTCCAGGCCCCATTCTATTACGGCCGGCACCACGCCATTCAAGACAACTAACCCAACTCCCCAGCGCTGGTACTCGGGCACGACATTTGTGCTCAGAATTCGCATGCGCTTGATGGCACGCCGATTCCACAGCAAGCGGGCAAAACCAGTCGGGAAGAGCCTGCCATCGATCTTCTTGATCCTCGGATTGTAATCCAGCAAGGCAAATGTCGCCGCGATCGGGCTTCCATCCACTTCCGCGATGCAAGTCATCTCAGGAGCGATCAGATGCTTCATGGACGAAGCCATGTGTTCGATTTCACTTCCTGACAACGGCGTGAAGCCCCAAGTCCCTTGCAACGAGTCGTTGTAGATATTCAGAAACATGCGGACTTCTTCTTTGAACCGCCGCGTGTTCAGCTGGCGAAGCGTGATGCCAAAGCGGCGCGTCGCTTCCTCGACGACGAACTCCAATTTCTTATCGAGCTCCGCCAACATGTCGACATGTCCCCAAAAGGCATACATGTCCTGCACTTTGCGTAATCCACATTCTTCAATTAACCGGCCGTAGTACGGCTTGTTGTAGGTCATCATGAAGAAGGGGGTGGTGTCAAATCCTTCCACGAGCAAGCCGCATTCGTAGTTCATCGACGGATTCATCGGACCACGAAAATCCACGATTTCGCGTTCGGCAAACCAGGCCTTGATGGCATCGAACAGCGCTGCGGCGACTTCGTTATCGTCCTCACATTCAAAGAAGCCAAAGAACCCGCGGCGGTCATTGAAGCGCTGGATGTGCCCATAGTTGATGATTGCCGCGACACGCCCACATGGCTGGCCATTTCGCAACGCCAGGAATGTCTGAATTTCGTTCTTTTCGTAAAAGGCGTGCCCCTTGTAGTTGACCAGTTCTTTCTGGTTGCCGCGTAGTGGCGGAATCCAGTTTTCGTCGCCTTCGTATAGCCGCCATGGGAGTTCCAAAAACTGCTTCTTCTCACGACGTGACTGAACCGGAATCACTGATAGACTTGGCATCCTGGCGAGTTCCTATGTCGTCAATCTGAAATGCAGACATTCCGACGGGGGGTGCTGTTCCCCGCAAATGCGAATAACGTCGTTAATGAGACATCGACCTAAACGCACAGGAACATCGCCGTTTTTGCTGTGGAATATCACCCCGGACAAATCTTCACCAGATCGATTGCCGGGAAGGCCCGGCATCAAGCGTCCTCGCGAAGGGTCGGTTTCACGCGAGTCCCATCAAACAGCCCATTTTCAGGGGCGATAACGACGCCGTCATCCTCATCGAGGCCACCTAGAATCTCCACCTGTTCATCGTTCATCAGGCCCACATCGACAGTTTGTAGCTTCACACGGTCGTTGCGGATCACAAAAACCGCCCACTGGCCCTTCCCGTCGCGAAACAGAGTGGAACGCGCGACTACCAACGTCTGCTCTTTCTGATCCGTGATCATCCGAACCCGCACCCGGTAATCGACACCAAGATTTCGCTCGCGCAACAGTGGCGCCAACACGCCGTCGTCAAAACGGACGATCACGGTGACACGTTGTTGTTCGACTCCCAGCGAACTGATTTTGGTAAAACCAGTCGGAAAGACCCTATCGACGACTCCTGCCGCTGGAGTGTCGCCGATGGCGGGCCCATAGATTTCTACCTCGCAGCCGGGCCGAATCCGCCCAGCGTCGCTACTAAGCACATCAGTTTCAACTTCCAGAGAATCGAGTTGGCCGAGGCGCAACAGCGTCGTGCCGCCCGCTAGGAACTGCTCGTCACGGATCGCGCGGTGGAGGACCAGGCCGTCGATTGGGCTGACTATCGTACCACGCGTTTGCCGCAATTGGGCGATGCGCAGACGCGCTTGGGCTTCGCCTTTTTGTTTAGCCAACACGTCAACTGCAAGTCGTTTTCGAATCATGTACTCCGTCAGCAGTTGTGGCATCAACACGGTCGCGGCCTGGAGCGCCTTCTGTGATTCCAACGTCAAAACGTCCTGGCGATAGGCTACTTCTTTCTCGACTTGAGCGAGACGCGCAAGCTCAAGATCGTTCTCCGTCTCAGCACCTGCGGGAACTAACCGCTGCACGCGCCCCAAAAACGTTTCGGCGTATTCCAGCCGGCTCTTGTCGGCACGCAACTTCGCTTCAGCTGCCGCGACATTTGCCGTCATTGATTCAACATACAGATCGGCCTGAGTCTTGGCAGTCTTCTCCATGGAAACATCGGACGTTTCGACCAGCGAGGCCTCGAGTCGTTCAACAACGGCCAACGCCTCCGCAACTTCCTCGGCCAGATCTTTCGGCGAAAGGCGGGCGACCACTTCGCCCTGTCGCACTACCTGCCCTTCGCTCAACAGAATCTCTTCGATCCGACCGGCGAACGGCATGGTGATCAATACGGGCTCGGGCAACCTGGTCTTGCCGCGTTCATCCACGAATTGCCGGATGGATCCTAGTTTCGCGCGCGTCGCCTGCACGGGCGTCCCACTGGATGTCAGCCACCATGCCACGCCGCCCATTGCGGTGGCCCCGACGACGATCAGGATAATGATGATCCAACGAATCATGGTTCCGACTTAGCCCCTATTCCTTGACCTGAAGTGCTTCCATCAAGTCCATGCGAATAATTGTCCACTGTACCACCGAATGGGCAGCCAGTGCGAATAAGATTGCCGACAGAAGCGTCGTCACGAAAATCCAGGGGGCGGTTATGACGGGTAAGCGCACAATATCGTTGTTGTACGAGAAGGCCGTCAGCCAGGTCAGACCATAGCCGACCGGCAGGCCCAACAGCGCACCGGGAAGGCTGGTTAATAGGCTTTCGCGAAGGAAGATCGAGCCGATTTGCCAGCGGGTGTAACCGAGCGCACAAAATGTGGCAACTTCACGCTGCCGTTCCGCCAGGTTGATCATCGACGCATTGACGATGCTGGCAAAAAAAATCACGCCCGCAAAACCCACGAGCACCCCGATAAAGACATACTGGTTCTGCAACAATGTCTCCTGCAGCTTTTGGATCACGTCCCCACGCGATTGCACGCCCTCCACACCGGGCGTGTGTTTGAGCTGTTGGAAGAGCAACGTTCGCTGACGCGGATTAACCTGAATTTGAACGCCCGTCATGGCAAGCGATTCACCGACCAGTTCACTCAGAAAATGGATGTCCGCGTACGCAGCCAACCCCAAGTAGCTGTCCGCCACCTGGGCCACGGTGACGACGACTGGTCGTCGTTCGCCTTTCACCGGGATCAGCGACAGACGGCTTCCCGGCCTCAAGTGCATGATCTCAGCCAGACGTCTCGTAACAACAATCCCAGAAGTCGGCAGGATGATCCGTTTGCCGTGTTCGTCATAGGGAATCGTCAGGCGAGAGTCTTGTTGCAGACCAGTGATACCGAGTCTACGCCGATATGGTCCATTGACGAATGTACAGGCGACGTTGAACTGTGGCTCCGCGTAGTCGACTCCAGGCATCTGCCGCACATCCGAGAGCGCGTCGATGCCCCGTTCGCTTTCAAATGTGACGTCGACATCACTGCGGAGCATTCGATGGAACTGAAAATCGATTAGGAAGTTCTGGGCTTCGGTCATCATGAATCCGGATACCAACAACCCGGATCCCATCATCGCGGAAAACACACCGGTCAACGTACGAAGCCGATTTCGAAACAGCCCGCGGAGGGCCATCCGCCAAGGGGCGTTCAAGAATCGCCAAACTCCGGCCAACGCGACTTCGATCCAGATCACGCCACCCGCTCTGGGTGCCTCGGGACGCATCGCCGCGGCTGGTTCCAGCTTCAACATCGTGCGTGCTCCGTAGAAACTTCCGGCGATGGCGCACAACATGCTGACCGTGATACCCACGGCGTGGGTGTACCAGTAAAAGCCGCTCTCCAGATCAGGGAACTCGAAGAACCACCGATAGACCAGCGTCATGCCGGCCGAAGCCAAATACCCCAACAAGCTGCCCAACAGTCCGCCCACGATTCCAACACATAGACCGTACATCAAGAAATGGAGAAATATCTGCCCGTCACTGTATCCAATCGCCTTGAAGGTGCCGATCACGACACGCTGGCGTCGAGCCATCCGAGTGATCAAAATGTTCAACACCAAGGCAGCGACCGCCAGAAAGATGACCGGCAAGACCGCGGCGATGCCTCCGAGCCCTTCGATTTCACTACTGAGGAATTGGTGTGAAGCCTGGAATTCCAGTTTCGTTGCCGTGAACACACCGTAGGGTTCCAGCGCGATTTCCAGCTTCCGCAGTATCTCACCCACGCGTTCGCGAGATTCCGGAGCAAGCCGTCCCACAATCTGATTGGCGGCTGCTTCGGAGTCAAACACGTCCTCGGCGAAACTCCGCTTGACATAAAAGACACCAAAATGCTCAGGATCAGGCACCAGCGAACCAGGGCTGACCAGATACGTGAACTCACTGCTGATCGCCGTTCCAACAACGATCAACTCCTGACGACGGTTGTTTAACAGAAGGTGGATTGTCGAGCCGGGCGCGATTGCATTTGCCTGGGCAAACTTGTCGCTGACGATCACTTCGTTACGCCGACTCTCGCCAAAGTAATCGCCGCGACGCAAGACGATGTTGTTGATCACGACCGCTGGTCGATCCGGCAAAGAGATGATCTGAGCGTTGATAGGCACATCCTTGTCAGGCAAGTCGACGGTGGCCAGCGATTGAATGCGAGAGTGGACTTCACTGACGCCGTCGACGCGATATAGATCGTCAAGCTCGGCAACCGGCATCTTTTTCAAGTCGATCCAGAAGTCCGCCATGCGGCATTGGCGATAGTATCGCTGCCGCGCCAAATCCAGGTTATGGTAGGCGGACTGCAGCGCAACGTAACACGTAATGCCCACCGCGATGATGCTGGCGACCAACAACAGCAAGCCGCTGGAGCGAATCACTTCGCGAACGAGCTTTCGGTTGAGCGTTCTCACCAGATCACCTCTTCTGGCGGAATTGGTTGCGTATTTACTCGATCGTCCGAGATCTCTCCCGAACGCAGATTCGTCACGCGATCGGCAACCTGGGCCAGCGCTGAATTGTGCGTGATCACAATGATGGTCTTGCCGAGCTTTTGGTTGAGATCGACAAGCAATCGTAACACTAGCTTGCCTGTGGCAAAGTCCAATGCACCCGTCGGCTCGTCGCACAAAAGCAACTCGGGGTTCTTCGCCACGGCGCGAGCAATCGCCACGCGTTGCTGTTCGCCGCCGGAAAGCTGTGCCGGAAAGTGGTGTGCACGATCCGTTAGTCCGACCAGGTCAAGCGTCTCGTCAATGTCCAACGGGTCCGCGCTGATCTCGGTGGCGGCCAGGATGTTCTCGCGTGCTGTGAGATTCGGAACAAGGTTGTAGAACTGAAAAACAAAACCGATCTGGTCGCGGCGATAACGTGTCAGCTCGCGCGAAGTGGCAGTTGTTAATTCGCGATCGCGGAAGAAAAGGCGACCAGTCGTCGGCAGATCAAGTCCGCCAATCAGGTTCAAGATCGTCGTTTTTCCGGAGCCACTGGGTCCCACCACCGCAAGAAACTGACCGCGCGGCACGGTCAGCGAAATCCCCTTCAGCACCTCGACCGCGACCTCTCCCATCCGGAAGGTGCGACCAATCGACTCGAGCCGCAATAGGATCTCGGGATCCGAAAACGCCGCTTCGTGCATAATTCAATCACTCCAACCCGTATGTGCCTGCCCCCCAGTTCTATCATGAATGCACCGCAGCCTCGCAGCCAGTTTTTTCCATAACACGTTTTAACGAAATGGGATGGAACGATCGCTCACTGGCCAGATCGACCGGAACCATCCCTCGACTCGGGTGGCGGAAAGAACGATTTCACTGGACAAATCAACGGATTTTGATAGGATCTCTTGTTGCGTGTCGCGGAGATGTAGTTGGTGACTGTTGCCGCATCTGTCACGGCAGTGGTGGTTTTGCCCTGAGATCAAAGAGGACCAACCATGCTTACCATTCGTGGAAACGCCAGCAGCAAGAGTCCGTTCTGCGACGGAGTTTCGCGCCGCGACTTTATCAAAATCGGCGGTATGGTCATGGGCAGCCTAACTCTGCCTCAACTCTTGGCCGCCGAAGCCCGGGCAGGTATCAAACGGTCTCACAAAGCGATCATAAACATCTTCCTTCCTGGCGGCCCACCGCATCAAGACATGTGGGACGTCAAAGTGGACGCGCCGAGCGAAATCCGCGGGCAATTCCAACCCATTGCAACCAACGTTCCTGGCATCGAAATCTGTGAGCTGTTTCCCAAGATTGCTGGGATGATGGACAAGTTTGTTCCGATCCGGACCATCGTTGGGGCCAGCGGCAGCCATTATGCCACACAAGCTATCACCGGCCGGCATTCCAACAACCCACCGGCTGGTGGTTGGCCTTCGATGGGCGCATGGGTGTCAAAACTGCAAGGTCCTGTGAGCCCGACGATCCCGCCTCACCTTAGTCTTTTCTACAAGACGAGCCATCAGCCTTGGGGAGATCCAGGCAATGGTGGTTTCTTGGGCGTGAAGCACTCGCCATTTCGTTTGATGGGCGGTAACGATGCCAGTCGCACCGTCGAGTCTCGCGAAAACATGGTGCTGAAGGACATCACACTCGAACGATTGAGTGACCGTAAGGCGCTACTCGGAACGTTGGACGGCCTGCGTCGTGAATGCGACAACAGCGGTGCCATGGATGGACTGGACGCGTTCACGCAGCAGGCCATCGGGATTCTAACGTCATCCGAATTGGCCGAGGCGTTGGACTATTCGAGAGAAGATCCGAAGTTGGTCGAGCGATACGGGAGAGGCGATCCAAAATTCCGGGCCGACGGCGCGCCGAAGGTGACTGAAAACTTCCTTGTCGCGCGACGTCTTGTCGAAGCGGGTGCGCGGGTTGTGTCGTTGAACTTCAGTCGTTGGGACTGGCACGGCGGCGCCTTCGATCGTGCTCGCCAAGATATGCCGATGTTGGACCAGGCTTTGTCGGCACTCGTACAGGACCTGGACGAACGCGGTATGCTACGCGACGTGTCCGTGGTCTGCTGGGGCGAATTCGGACGAACCCCCAAGATCAACGGCAACGCCGGACGCGACCACTGGCCCCGCGTGTCGTGCGCGATCATGGCTGGCGGCGGCATACGTGCTGGTCAGGTAATTGGCGCTACGAATCGACTCGGCGAATACGCCGAGGATCGCCCGGTGACCTTTCAGGAAGTCCTGGCCACACTGTACCGAAACGTGGGCCTCAATCTCAGCGCCGTGCGCGAATTCGATTTACGCAGCCGGCCGCAACACCTGGTCGACGATGGCATCGAGCCGCTGCACGAAATCGCCTAATTCATGGTGGCAACAAGTCGTCATCAAGAACCGGCCCTGGCGAAATCGGTTGGATGTCTTGCCCTGGTCGAAATACCAGCGCGTCACGCTGTCCGACGAGCGTCGTGTGCAAACCTTCAACTCGCAGCATACCGTCCTCGTGTAGTGCCACGACCGGCTGCGAGTTGAAAAAATGGAATTCTCGCAGGCGATCATCGCGTGTTTCGCCGCGGTGCGTTGGATCGGGCAGGGCCACGGGGAAATGTGGGTTGAGATTGAAGGGCACAGCGCCTATGGCAAGGAAGGACGCCGGCTGTACGATCGGCATGTCATTGGAAGTTCCGATCGAGAGTCCCGCGATATTGGAGCCAGCTGACGTCCCCATGTAGGGCACGCCAGCGGCGATTCGTTTTCTCAGATCGTCAAGCAACTTCAATGCATAGAGATCTCGCAGCAGCACAAACGTGTTACCGCCGCCGATAAAAATGCCCTTGGTCGCCACGACAGCGGCGCGAGGGTCAGGAAACTCGTGAATGCCTTTAAGGCTCAACCCCATTCGCTTGAAGCGCGCTCGCGCAACGTCAGTGTATGCTTCATGCGTTTGCCCGGCAGGCCGTGCATAGGGCACGAACAAGACCTCGCTGACTCCAGAGAACAACTGACGTATTTCCGCTTCGCAGTGGTCAAGATAGCCGTGGGGATGACAACGCGAACTGCTGGCTAAGAGAAGTCGCCGTGCCATGAATCGAGTTCCAGATCAGAGTGCCGGAGACAATGAGAATCAAGACGTCGTGAAGCAGGATGCAAACGCAGCGGTATTCCATTTGACGTGTCGCGTTGCCGTATGCCACCGTCCGAGCAAGTGCATGTTCATGTGGCAAGATACAGTGTGGCAAAATATGGTGTGGCAAGATACAAGCAGGCAGCTAGTATGCCACCGACGATCGGCCCAATCACCGGGACGGCGGCATAGCCCCAATCACTGCTCCCTTTGCCCAGAATTGGCAGAATTGAGTGAGCGATCCTGGGACCGAGATCACGAGCGGGGTTGATCGCATACCCGGTGGTGCCACCCAACGACAACCCGATCGCAAAGACAATCAGCCCGACTGGCAACGCGCCGATTGAGCCTAACCCAACGGGAATCGCTTTGCCACCTTCGACCAGCTTGAACGAAGGATCACTAATACACAAAGCTGCATAGACCAACACAAACGTCGCGACGACCTCGGAAAACATGTTAAGTGGCAGATTGCGAATGTTCGGTGCGGTACAAAAAGTTGCTAACTTGAGTTCTGGCTCGTCGGTGATATCGAGATGGGATTTATAGAACAGATAGACAAGGATCGCACCGATTATCGCACCAATCATCTGCGCTGCGATGTAACCGGGCACCTGATTCCACTCAAACCCTCCCGCATTCGCGACAGCCAGACCAATAGTCACTGCTGGATTCAAATGCGCGCCGCTGATGTCTTTCACGCACAGCACGGCCGTATAGACTGCGAATCCCCAACCCGCCGCGATGGCGATCCAACCGGCATTGTGACCTTTCGTCTGGCGCAATACCACGTTCGCGACGACTCCATTGCCCAACAGAACTAGGATGATCGTACCGATCATTTCTGCGACGTACAGTTCCATACGTTGCTTCCCTTCTTGGTCACTCTTCAGCTTGGAGCCGCAGATTCTCCCAGGACGACAGGTGCATGATCATGATGCAAATATCACGACGGGTCAACAAAGCCGACCAGCGCTGCGAGGAGCAAGCTGAACTCGCTGCATCGGTGTAGAACGAGACAACGTACGACGTCGTTTCTCACAGCCCTATGTGATCACGGTCATCGATCAACGCAATTTCGCTATCATCGCATGTCTGTTAATCTGAAATCCACCTTGTTCAGAACAATAGCCTTGTATCTGAGGTTTCGATACATTGACGGACTGCATTGTTACTTGTCCAGTGCCAAGCGGTGGAATCGCAGCCATGATCGGGATGCTTGTCGAAGTCGACGACTCGCTGGTAAGCTTGTATCAGGTTTTTCTGTAGAAATGAGTCAAGTTTTCAGCGACAGGCACCGACTGCAGGTTGGTCGGGAAGCGGATCGCCGCAACCGAGCGATAGTTCGCGTCGGTCCGAAGCACAGCCTCGGTAGCAGTTGGTGATTCGTGGCGAATACGAGTTCAACAGGACCATGAAATGATTTTGCGTCTCTCTTGTACCTTTGCCCTATTTTTGCTGGCTGGTTGCGGTGGGTCAGACGTCCCGGCGCCTGTCACCGACACCCGGTTGCCGGCGACAGACGCGATGGTCGATCCTGGGGCCGAGAACGCAAGCCGGCCCGGAAACGCCGGTGATACGCCGCAGACATCGGCCAGCCCCACGATCGAAAGCCTCACGTTCGCCCTGCAACATCACGTACAGAACGAGAACTATGAAGAAGCTCTCAGGTTCGCGGAAACGGCGTTGGAGCTAGAACCGGACAATACCTCAGTACTCCTCATGGCTACCCAACTCGCCCAGCAGTTGGGCATGAAACGTGGGCAAACGGGCAGTGACCGCGAGGCCGCCAACGAACTCTTGATTAGGTCAGCGGATTTCATGCGGCGAATCCAGAAGTTAGACGGCAAACTCGCCGATTCACAACAGCAGTTCCTGGGCCGCATTTATTACAACGAAGCCTATGCATATGCGAACAACGGTGAAAACGAAAAAGCGCTCGTGGCGTTGGTCGAAGCGTTCGAAGCGGGTTTTGATGACTTTAGACTGATCGAGTCGAATGCCGATCTGGCAGAGCTGCGTAAGACCCCTGAGTTCCGGCAGGTGTTTACCGCGCGTCGTGAAGAACACCAGCGGCAGCGTTTGGCCAGAGCCAAAGAAGAAATTGCTGGCCAACAACCGTTTGAATTCGACTTTGATTTGGTTTCGACGGACGGACGGTCAATCAAACTTGCTGATTTCAAGGGCAAGGTATTGATCGTAGACTTCTGGGGTACGTGGTGCCCACCATGTCGGCAAGAGATTCCGCATTTCGTGAAACTACTCAACAACCACCGTAGCGCAGGCCTCGAAATCGTCGGCATCAACTATGAGCGCGGCGACGCCGCGCAGTTTAACGACATGATCAACAAGTTTGCAGAGGAATATGGTATTAACTATCCTTGCCTGCTCGGCGACGATGTCACGCTTGGTCGTGTGCCGAATTTAGAAGGTTTTCCTACATCGTTGTTTATCGATCCGTCCGGCAAGGTGCGTCTCCAGATCGTTGGATACCACCCCTATGATCATCTTGAGGCCGTCGTTCAGGCACTGCTGGCCGAAGCGGACGACGCCACAGACAGCTAGACGCGTCACGCCGCGTGGCTCTATTATTGCGACACATTGGAACCAGGTGCGGCTGAGCGCCGTCGCCGGACGACGCGAAGAGGTTGTCGCGATGTCGTGAGTGGTGGCGGCGGAAGCCCGTCGAGAATCGTCACGCCTAAGAAGATTGTGACGCCTGATTCGCTAAGGAAGGAATTCGAATGAGCAAAAAGAAAAGCCACTTGACCCTCTACATTTGCATCGCTATTGTCGCCGCGACGGGTCTCGCATTGGGTGCCCCGCACGTCGCGATGAAGTTCCACATCGGCGGCGAGATATTCCTGCGACTGCTCAAGATGATGGTCGTGCCTCTGGTCGTGACCAGCGTCATGAGCGGCATTCTCGGTTTGGGAGACATTCGCAAACTGGGGAAACCGGGTGGATTGGCAGTCCTCTATTATTTCTCCACAACTATTCTCGCGGTGGTGGTGGGGTTGGCGGTAGTGAATGTGATTCGACCGGGGGTTGGAACTGTTGATCAAGCGACCTTGGATAAATTCAAAAACGCGGGGAATGCAAACGCACCCAAGGCACGCATGTTGAAGAAGTTGTCCGACGTGACGGGCATGACTGAAGACGAAGTTGGCAGCGTGTTTAAAGAGTTGCCTAGCGGCGAACCGGAAACTCCAAGCGTTTCGAAGATTCTTGAAAACCTCGTCTTGATGCTGGTGACCGATAATATTCTGCACAGCGCTGTCGAAACAAAACTGCTGCCCCTGATTGTCTTCTCTATCGTGTTTGCCGGGATGCTGACAACGATGGGCAAAAACGTCGACGTGATCAACAACTTGGTAACGCAATCCAGCGCTGCGCTGATGGCGTTTATCATGCTTCTTATGAAGCTGGCACCGATTGGCATTTTCTGTTTGGTCACGGCACGCTTTGGAGAGGCCCGCGCGGAAGGCCGGTTCATCCAAGAGATGACGCAGATCGGATGGTATTTTGCCACCGTGATCGTGGGCCTGGCGATCCATGTGTTTGCGACCCTACCGTTGATTTATTGGATCATCCTCAAGAAAAATCCGTACAGGTTTATGTTCCAGATGTCTCAGGCGTTGCTAACGGCGTTCTCGACGGCCAGTTCGTCTGCCACCTTGCCCGTGACGATGGAAACTGCGCAGCAAGCTGGCGTATCAAAGAAGTCAGTCGACTTTGTCTTACCACTGGGCGCCACGATCAACATGGATGGGACCGCATTGTATGAAGCTGTGGCCGCTATATTCATCGCTCAGGCAATCGGTATTCCTCTCTCGCCTGCCGAGCAGGTGATCATCGCGGTCACCGCCACGTTGGCGGCGATTGGCGCCGCCGGAATCCCGGAAGCCGGGTTGGTCACGATGTTGATCGTCCTGAACGCCGTTGGATTGCCGATCGGATACGTGGGGTTGATTCTTACCGTTGATTGGCTGCTCGACAGATTTCGTACCGCGGCAAACACCTTTGGAGACTGCATCGGTGCCGCCGTCGTCGAGAAAGCGATGCCAAGCGACGGCGGGTGACTCCCATGTCATTGCCTGATCGGTTCCGCTGTGAGTGCCCCGGGAGAATGCTATCATTCGCCAAAGGCGACTGTTAAACTGGCGGCGTGAGGCTGGCTGGACATGCTTGGCACGGTACACACTAGCGCGCACGCCGAATCACTATAGCGGCCTTTCGCTGTTGGGACTCATGAAACAAAGCGCCGCGGACGCTACACGTCGATGCGACACGCACTTGTCGCCAGTTTAAGAAGCGATTCTCTATAAATACCTAGGAGATTCTCTCATGTTCAAACATCAGTTTTGGTCGGTCGTTGTATTGCTGACCGTTGCCGCCACGTCAGCGGGCGCCGCGGACAAGATGCGAGCGTTGATTGTCGACGGACAAAACAACCATGGCGCATGGCCTAAGACGACCGTCATGATGAAGAAGTATCTCGAAGAAACCGGCTTATTCTCCGTCGATGTCGCCCGAACTGCGTTCATCTGGCGAGGCGACGATCTTGTCAAAAAATATCCGCTGGGCGATGGAGCCGCGAAGACGGAAGCAGTTGCTAAACCAGAACCGGATCCCAATTTTAAGCCAAGGTTTTCGGACTACGCCGTCGTCGTGTCAAATTATAACGGTGCTGCCTGGCCAGTGGAAACACAGCAGGCATTTGCAGACTACGTGCAAAGCGGAGGTGGCTTCGTTGTAGTGCATGCAGCTAACAACGCCTTTAGCAATTGGGAGCAATACAACGAGATCATTGGACTCGGCGGCTGGGGTGGGCGAAATCAAAAGTCTGGTCCGTATGTCTACTTCAACGACGAAGGCAAGATCGTCCGTGATACGACGGCGGGCAGTGGTGGACACCACGGAGCTCAACATCCCTTCCAGATCATCATTCGTGACGATGCTCACCCAATCACGCGCGGAATGCCGCGAGAGTGGCTGCACGAACGTGACGAGCTGTACGACAAGCTGCGTGGACCAGCAACGAATATGCATGTTCTTGCCACCGCCTATGCGGACAAAGCCAAGGGCGGCACGGGCCGACACGAGCCGATGCTGTTCACCGTTACCTATGGAAAAGGCCGCGTCTTCCACACTCCCATGGGGCACGCTGACTATTCGCAAGAGTGCGTCGGATTCATCGTGTCATTGCAGCGTGGAACTGAATGGGCGGCAACTGGAAAAGTCACTCAGACGGAGATCCCAGAAGATTTTCCCACGCCCGGCAGTCTTAGCAAACGTAAGTTTGACTGAAACCAACAAACGTCAAATGACTACAAAACGACCGGTTGCAATACTGGCAACCGGTCGTTTTGATTTTCTGCCGAAATGGAGCATGGCGGCGCAAAGCACGTACATACAACGGCTTACACGTCAAACCAAGAAAAGCGGCTAAGATCGGCACACGAATTGCGAATAACCTTCTGCTGCTGATGCCAATCGAATGTCAAATTGGCAGATAGGAGAAGGAGAAATGGCGCTCACTCACAACCCTAACTCTGAATACACGTCTGCACGACACCAAGTGCTGGTGGCAAGTCCGCATCTGCACGGTACCACCTATGACCGCAAAGTGGCGTTAGTTGTCGAAGGCGGTCGGGGCGGTTTCCGAGGCGTCGAGGTGAACAAGGTGTTTCGCCAGTCGCTAATGGCCGCGCAAGAATCATTGCGAGCGAAACCGCTTTCCCGATTGTCCATGCCTAAGCCCGTTGCGCTGAGTGTGATCGACTGGGGGCCAGGCGAACTAGAAGGAGAGATTCGATCTGGTGTGTGGATGCCAACGTCAACGACGTTTGCAACCGTCCGCGCAAGTCAAGACAATCTGTGGGTGAACCTGGTGCGTGGCATCGGTCGCAGCGTCCTGCGCGACTCGCTGGGGATCAAGCGATTTCCAAAAGACATTCGCGTCAACTAGCGAGGCTGTGCCTCGGACTGACGCGCGCTACCGCTCGGTTGCGGCGACCCGCTCCCCGACCAACCCGCGGTCGGTGCCCGTCGCTGAAAAGAACGACGGTATTCCATGTCGTCTCCGCCATGGAAGAAAGGCCGCCGGGTTGAACCGCGACGACCTTTGTCTAGCAAGGGGTGGACAAGGGGATTCGAACCCCCGACCCCTGGAACCACAATCCAGTGCTCTAACCAACTGAGCTATGCCCACCATTGGCGAAGCAACCTAGTTTATCCCCGCTTTGTCAATCGGTCAACGCCGCAAAGACGTTAGGGTTTGGGCCCATTTGGGCCACTGAGAAATGCCGTTTTGCCCCGACAACCTCGGTTCACGATTGGTGTCACGATTCGAACGGAAACCGCTCGTCGAGCTTGGCATTTGACAGATCGACGAGAAAGCCGGCCAACCGCTCGACGAGCAGGTCCATTAGCATTCGCCCTTTCTCCGCCGAAGCCTCGTGGGGATCGCCCACACCCGTATTGCTGGTCAGCAGATGCCATGGCCGCGTAATCGAAACCCAACCATTGTTCACGGCCTCAAAGCGGGTGGATCCAACCTGCCCGGCGTCTGCTGTCAACGTTCCATCGTCATTGCGATCGACCAATTCTGGAAAGTACGCAAGTGCAAACGACGTTTCCATTTCGCCAGCGTGGTCATCTCGGTTCGTAAAAATCGACTTGTACTGATCAGCAATCATTTGATACCAGTTGCAAAGAAACAGTTGCACGGCTGTCCTATCGTACATTTCCCGCAACAGTGGTTTCATGTCGTTGCCGCCGTGGCTGTTAAGCAAGAGCAGCTTACGGACGCCACTCTTTTCGAGCGTGGCCGTCAGATCCTTGATCACCTGAAACAACGTCGAAGGATCGAGGTTCATTGCCAGAGGAAACGCCTGCAAATTCGTGTCGGTTCCGTAGGGCACTGTCGGTAGCAACACGACCTTCGCCCCGCGCTCGTGGGCCGTTCGACAAATATGTTCGCCAATGATCGTCGCCTCGAACACATCGGTGCCGTAGGGCAGATGCAGATTGTGGGGCTCCGTCGCGCCCAGCGGGAGAACCGCGACCTCATAGGGATTTTCTTTGGTGTAACCGTAGTTGGTCTGTGCAAGGCACCAGGGTTGCATGTGCTATTCGTTCCTTAGTCCAGGGATGGTTTTCCGCAATTGAGCCAAGCCGTCTGGAGTGATACCGGTTCCTTCCACGTCCAAGATTCTCAGCTTTGTGAGTTTCGCCAAGGTGGGTATGGACGCATCGGTAATGGGCGTCTTGGTCAGATACAACGTCGTTAGGTCGGTCAGCCGACCAAGTTGTGTGATTCCCACATCGGTGACAGTGGTGTGGGCCAGGTCCAACTCCTGCAATTGCGTCATTCGACCGACGACGGGCAAGGAAGCGTTCGTGATCTTTGTCCCCTCCAGGCTCAGTCGTTTCATCAGAGGCATGTTCTTCAACTGCTGTGCCCCAACGTCAGTGACCTTGGTGAACGCCAGATCCAGCCAATGCAGACGTTTGCAGTCGGCCAGGGCCAGCAGGCCCTCGTCCGAAACACGCGTCAGCCCCAAAGAGAGATTGTGGACGCGGTCAGGTGGATTAAGATGCTTCAAGTCGCTGTCTGAGACTGCAAGAAATGCGGGGAGTCGCTTTTCCAACTCGTCGTATGCAATGCCCGTACTCGTAGCCAGCGTTTGCGTCGAATCACGTCCCAGGTAGACCGAGTCGATCAGTCGCATCAGCGCGTCGCGGTTCGCACCGTCTTCGGCATCCATCAAGAAATGGGCGAGCGCCGCGGCACGCGTGTAGATTCGGCGGATATCTCGGTGTCTTTGCAGATTCTCGCGGCCTAACTCGACCATCTCTGACAACGGCAAACACGGTTCGCCACGCAGAGTCCGCCAGCGATCGTATTGCAGGCGATCCGCATCGAAACCGCCAAGCGAATAGTAACCGTCATGCTGGACCAGCGATTCCATATAGACCGCAATTCCCTCGACGATCCAGAAATTCCATTTTTCACCCACATTGTGGACCGCGTTCCCCGCCTCCTGGAACAATTGATGGGTCGTTTCGTGAAACCAGGTTGGTTCCGAACGGTTGTCCCCGGCGTAGAAAAGAGACGTCCGCTGGTCCTTGGCATAGTAGCCCAGGCTTACCTTGATCTGAGGCCCCACGCTCACCAGCTTCGACACGTACTCTTGGCGGTCCTTGAACAACACGATTTCGTGCTTCTTGCTGGTACCCAATGACGAATTGCCGCCAGCAAAGCGATCCAATAGTGCAGTGTGAGTACTCCAGTTCGAAAAGAACAGCTGACGCCACAGGGACTGAAACCGCTCGAGACGCTCGGCCAGTTCGATACCCATTTCTGGGCTGTGATTGGTTGTGATTCGAAAATGAGGAGACTCGACTTGCCAATATGTGGCGCGGCGCCAACCAAACTTCGGATGAGTTGCCCGACCACTTCTCCTTCGGATGGCTCCGCCAGGACGGATCCACGTGTCGCCGCTCTTGCGATAGCCAAGAATGGCTCGCGCTTGTTTGTGATCTGGATCTTCGTGGAGAACTTCGTGGACAAGCTGGTAGGCAGAGGCCGCGTGTCCGGCCGCAAGCCGCTGTTGGGCGAGCTCAAACAGACGAGCGGCCTGGTCTTGTCGACACTGAATAAAATGTTCTCGCCATTTCACCACGACCGGCTTCTCGCCGTCAGTCGACACCGGCAATGATGTATCTGCAGCAACGAACAGAACTTGGCGTCCCAGACCACGAGGCACGATCCACTGTCGCGACTGGCGGGACTGTTCAACAAGGCCTAGTTCGTCGCACTTGGTCGCCAACGCCCCAAGCTGTTGTTTGAACGTCGCGTCAATCGCAGCACGATCCGGCTGCAGGGGCGCGGCCGGCAGCGATTGGCAAGTCGCACAAAACACCAAAACGGCAATCGCACGCGATAGCGCATATCGCGTTGCCAATTCTGGCAGCCCTGGCGTTCGCAACTGTGCCGTCATTTCCAATCCAGATGAGGGTGCCTGTGCCACAAGGATTGCAGTTGCAATCCACTCGTCTAAGTGTACCATCCGCCGATCCAACAAATAGAAACGCGGCCCGTGATTGCCACGCGCCGCGTCAGTGGATCAAGATGGAATGCCTGCATTATTCTTCAAATGCCGCGTCGAAAGCTCGACCGCTGGCCGTGAAATCGATCTTCCTGCAGAATTGAGCGGCTTCTGCGGCGCCGAATTCGCGATCCATGCCCGAGTCCTCCCACTCGACGGACAACGGACCTTCGTAACCAATATCGTTAAGGGCTCGAATGATCTCCTCGAAATTCACGGCACCACGCCCCGGACTCCGGAAATCCCAACCACGCCGTGCATCGCCAAAATTGAGGTGGCTCGCCAAGATCCCCGTCTTGCCATTGAGTGTCGTGATCGCGTCCTTGATATGGACATGATAGATCCGATCCGGGAAGGCGCGGATGAATTCGACGGGATCAACACCTTGCCAGTGAAGATGACTGGGATCAAAGTTGAATCCGAACTCCTCACGACCATCAAGCGCCTCGATTGCGCGCTCGGCGGTATAGATGTCAAACGCAATTTCCGTGGGATGAACCTCTAGGGCAAACTTAATTCCACACTCGCCAAAAACGTCCAGAATGGGATTGAAGCGTTCCGCCAGAAGTGCAAATCCTGCATCGATCATCGCCAGCGATACGGGTGGAAACGAATAATTGAGGTGCCAAATGCTGGAACCGGTAAAACCGTTAACCACATCGACACCGAACCGCTGCGCGGCGCGCGCCGTTTGTTTCATTTCTTCGATGGCCCGCGCATTCACGCCAGCCGGCTCGCCGTCACCCCAGACATAGTCTGGCACAATTACTTTGTGACGCTCATCGATGTTGTCCAAAACGGCTTGGCCAACCAGATGGGCGCTGATCGCGTGGCACTGTAAGTCGTATCGGTCCAACAGTTCACGTTGTTGCCTGCAATAATTGTCGTCCGAGACGGCCTTGTCGACCTCAAAATGATCTCCCCAACAAGCCAACTCAATTCCGTCGTAGCCAAACTCCTTGGTCTTGCGGGCCATCTCCTCGATGGGTAGATCAGCCCATTGGCCAGTAAACAATGTAATTGGTCGAGCCATACTGTTGCTTCTCCTTCGAGCAGATGAATGCGGTGACTGTAGAGCGCCGAGCGATCGAATGCGGCGGAGACCTACAGATTATGGGCCATCTCGGTGGGGCTATTTTTGCGTTTGCCAACCCGACTTGCAACCGCCCAGCATCGATCTGGCCGGCATCGATCTGAAAAGTCTAGGAGGAAAACATAACCCTATGCTGCCCAGCATCTTGCAGATGCGGATGGAACGGCGAGTGACGAACAAATCCCAACAGATTCCTGTGCCTGCGTGCTATAATTCAGGGCAACTCATGCGGAGATGAATGAACCGTTCCATAATGCGCGCAATCACACTAGCCAGCCTGACTGCCGTGTTCTTGATGCTGAGCGCCGGCGCTCACCTCCAGGCGGCACCGCGGGTGACCTTTGAATTGGTCACCGGAAATGGGTTTCCGCTGAACGCAGCACGAAAATGGGTCGATCTGTTCAAGAATCTCGAAAGTACGAGCGTGAGGATTCGAGGAGCCCATGGAAGCGAACAGACGACGGTGGAAAACGTCGGCACAGATGCGCTACCCAGCTATCACGTCGTCGGAATTCTACTCGGCGACAATCGTCTACGATTGCTCGGCGGCAATTTCGCTCACACGGACCGAACCAAGATCGCTCAGTGGATCAAAAAACTCCGGAGTGAAGGTGTCGATGGCCTGACGGCCGTGCGTGTGGCATTTGGGTTGACGAGCGAACAGTTGGTAGCGTTTCATGAGCGCGTGAGCCGGCCTCTGGCGTTCTCGACCAAGGGCGTGCGAGCGGGAGATGTCGCCCGCCAGATTGTTCGCGATCTGCAAGTTCCGTTTGACGTATCGACGGTTGGCCGAGCGGCGTTCGCACGCAACGAAATTATCTCTGATGATCTGAATGGCATTACCAGCGGTACGGCACTGGCGGCGACGATACGTCCGCTGGGCCTGATCTGGTGTCCCCACAAGCGCGAAGATGGTAAGGTGATTCTGTCGATCAAGGAAGTCCGTGAATCGGACGAGTCTTGGCCCATCGGTTGGCCGATCAAAGGGACGCCGTTCAGTACGGCACCGAAGTTGTTCGAGAACGTCAAGGTTGAAATCCGCGACACGTCACTCTCGCAGGCCATCGAAGCGATTCAGCCGCGAGTCGAGTTACCCTTCTTGTTCGACTACAATTCGATGGCCAGGCACGAAGTCGATACCGCAACAAAAAATGTCAATTTCCCGTCGAAACGTGCGTCCTACAAACGCATTCTCGACACCGTGATGTTTCAGGCTGGGTTGGGTACAGAACTGCGAATGGACGAAGCTGAAAAACCGTTCCTCTGGATCTCGACGACAAAGCGGTAGTTTTCAGCGACGGGCACCGACCACAGGTTGGTCGGGGAGCGGGTCGCCGCAGCCGAGCGATAGCTCACTTGGTCTGAGGCACAGCCTCACTAGAATTCGTCATGCGACCTCAGGCCGAGCATCGCAGTGTCAGTTTAGCTAATTCCGGGGCGCAGTTGATTCGAATTGGATCGAGCCCTGAGAGACCGCGACTGACGTGCATCAGGGTCGGCGCTTCATAAAAGATGCCACTGGCATACTTCACGCCGTACAGGCTTGGGCAAACGACGGGGCCGATGAAGGGGAAGCGGATCTGGCCGCCGTGCGTGTGCCCCGCGAGCATCAAGTCGAATTGCCGCCTCCGGGCCCATTGAAGTTGATCCGGCGAATGCGAAAGGAGAATTCGAAACGTCTGTGCATCAAGTTGGTCGGCCGACAATTCACCCGCGGGCCCAAACCAAGGTAGTTCGTTGCCTGTGAATGCGATGCGGTGCCCCGCAATCTGAATCTCGAGCGAGCGACCAGCAAGTTCGACCAAACCAGCTTCCTGCAACGTCCGACGCAAACGCGGCATATCCATGACACGTTTGTCGTGGTTCCCAAAAATAAAATAGACTCCATGCCGGCTCTTCAATCGACCCAGCGTCGATGGAATCCAATCGATGCATTTGTCTTTGTCGACGATGTCACCCGTCACTGCCACGATATCAACATCCAACTCGTTGGCGCAATCGATCACGTATTCAAAATAGTCCCGTTTGATTTTTCCGGTGAAGTGGAGATCTGACAGATGCCCGATTGTCAGACCTTCCAGCGCTGGAACCAACCGTGGGTGGCAAAGTACCTTTTCATGGACGTACAATTCGCAGAGTTGGTTGCCAGGCACCTTTGACAAGAAGAAAGCAGTTCGAGTCCCGATCAGACTGTGGCCAATCTCGCGAGTGACATCCAGTCGTTGTGTGTGATTGCTGACCGGTAGAGATGATCCTGACCTCGTCATTTTCCTCATGGACCAGATGACCGGAATGAAGACGGCCATGCCGCCACAGATCAGAGCGTATCCCGCCAGCCACAGTTGTTCGGTCAACAAACCGGCCAAACTGGCATACCTGCCGTGGCCGTCAAGGCACCACCAAATGGCAGCCACCGGGCCGGCCACCAGAATCAACACGTGGACTTTTTCCAAGGCACCAATCAAGCGGCATGGCAGCGGCAAAGCGTGAACTCGATTGAACATAGCAACCCATAAGGCAGTGTGTCCAAACAAGAGGCCGGTCATCAAACAAACATCATTGATCGAAACCATGGAGCACAAATTCAATGTGAGTGCGGGCGAGGTTTTTGGCAGCGACACTGACCGCAACCGCAGCTAACGTTACGCCTGCGGAACTTCGCGGAAAACATCACTGATGTTTTCGATTGTCTCGATCAGTTGATCGAGGCGAAAAGGCTTATAAAGCACGGCATTGTGATGCAAGCCAGATTTTCGCGCCTTGACAATCGAGTGGCCTGGATCGTACCCGAAACCAGTCATTAAGACCAACGGCACTGGAACAATCAACTCTTTGAGCTTCACGAGAAGCTCGTAGCCATTCATATCCGGCAGGCAAATATCGGCGATAATCACATCGTAGCGATCGCCAGCATCGCCGTTGCGCACCATGAAAATGGCCTCGCCACCTGCGTGCGCCGTTTCGACTTCGCAGCCGTAGCGGTCGAGCAGCGCGTGGGCGTCGTTGCGGACCCGCGTATCATCATCCACAACCAAGACCCGAAGTCCTCGCAGCTTGGCGTGTTTTACGGCGTTTGCTGATGTTGGCACGACTTCGGCTGGTGCCATTTTTTGACCAACCTTGTGGATCACCTGCTTGATATCGCGGGCATTTCTGAGAATGCGTTGCAAACGCTCCACGACTTCCGGCTCATGCCCGATGTAGCGTTCCATCACATTGACCGCATCATTCAGAATCTCGTCGACGGGCAGTGCAACGGCACCATGAATCGCTTCGACACTTTCCTGCGCCGTGCTAGCACGTTGAGCGACCATCAACTCCAACGTGTTCAAGGCCACCGCCACGTCACGCGAGAAGATTTCCAAGAACTGCAGGTCACTTTCACTGAAGGCTCGCGGTTCCGGACTTTCGACGTTAAACGTTCCGATCACTTGATCGTGTAGAATCAGCGGGACCGTTAGCGAACTCTTGGCACCTTTAAAGCCCTGCAAATACAGCGGATCTTCCGTTGTATCTTCACACAGGTAGCTCTTACCCGTCGCGGCCACAAAACCGGTCACGCCATTGTTTTGCGGTCTGGCAAAAAGGGGCCGCCCTGCCGCCTCTTCATCAATCCCAACGGATAATAGCGGCTGCAGTTGCGAAGACTGTTGATCCAGTAGCCGGACTTCGACGACGTCAAAGTTCAACAGATCCTGGGTGTAATGCAGGATGTTCGACTTCAGCAATTCAATGCGTTCGTCGACTTCCATGTGGAAGACTTCATCGGGCTTGAGATCGGAGAGTTCGATGCCAGCTTGATGTATCGCCGCAAGTTTTTGCTGCTGCAGCATTTCTTCGGTGACATCGCGGACCGTCACGATTAGGCAGGTGGGATTCCCGCCTTTTTCCAAAACGGGGGCTGCGTGCGTTTGAAAGTAGCGGTTTTCTTCGACGCGCAACGTCGAACAACTCGCCTTTCCGGTCGCCAGAGCGGTGTGAAATGGACAGAAATCCGGCCCCAGGATTTCAGGATGGCCCAACGCCGCATAGAAGCTCATTCCCACGATTTCATCCACAGACACCCACTCTTTAAAGCGGAGGTTCGCCCAGGTAATCGTGTTCTCCAGATTTAGCATGACGACGCCACCCGGCATGCCGTCGAGAATCTGCTCGCTCTGCAGGAGGTGGTCTAACTGGGAGGCGGCAGCGGCGTCGATGTAAACCGCGTCATAATCCTCACTGGCAACGGTAGAAAGCGCCGTCAACGTGCTCTGAACCGGGACGATTTCGCATGATTCACGAAAGAATTCGGTTAATCCCGCCTGAGCATCGTCGTGATTCAATACACAGAGGACTTTGGGCTTTTGTGTCACCCCCAACCTCCTCAAAACGCAATACGTGCCGGCGGAATTATAAGGCCCACTTGGCCGCCGAACAACCGTCAAACGCATCTGCCAGCGATAGTTTTTGCATCGGACGCCAAGTCAAACCAAGTTGACTTTGGTTCGGCAACTCAAGGCGGATTTGCGATAACAACACATGGAGAATGCACTTTTTCCTCATGTCCATTACAAACGGAGAGGGGCCCAATCCCCCCACGACAAGTGACTTGCAGTCGGGTGCGTGCCATTGCGGCATACTCCACACCGCGTCAGGACACATCGCCTCTCATGACACAATTGGATCCATGGTCGGCGGGTGGCCACGTTTTCCGCGGCCACCCACAGTGACCTGTTCAAGGAAACGCCGACTGACGGCGACACTAGACTTTGTCTGCAGAGGGGCAAACGAAGCCTTCTCGATAGGAACGAGTCAACAGGGCCGTCGCCGCCGGTGAATCCGGGAAAGTCTCCTTCGTCGTGTCGAATTTCAGCACTGGGCCCATCGACAGAGGATACTTCTTCAAGTCGACCTTGCTGTCCTTCAGGTGAGCAACTGTCCGCTCAAGTGTGTTCTGATTGTCATCGAGGCTCTTGATGCCTTTTAGAGTCTCGCCAATTTCGTCGACGGATGCGTGGCTGTCTTCGCCAAGATAGTAAGAGATGTTTCCGAGGTGACTCATCCCAGCTGACAGATGACCTTCGCGAACATCCGCGTTCAAGTCTTCCATTTTCCGGCTGTTGCAAGCATCCAAGAAATTCTGGAAGTGCATGTCGTCGTTGCCGCCAGTGAATTCCTTGATCTTATTGAGATCTTTGTCGTAGGCGATGCAATGGCGGTAGCTTCTCTGTACCAGATAGCCTTCGCTGCCGTAAAACACGACGCCGATCTTGTTACCTTTCTTGCTATCGAAAAGTGTGTTCAATTCTTGATCGGCGGATTCTGTGATTTCCAGGCCGCGAGTTTCAAAAACAATGCACTTCTTTCCGTAGTCGTACACTGTCACCTCGGTGTTGGCGGTATCACCCGCATCCTGGTAGCTAGGATCATTACGTTCGGCCTGGTAGCCGAGACGACCGCCATAACTGACGATGGTGCTGGGGTGCGTGTCGATTCCCAGCCCCCAACGGGCGATGTCGGTCTGGTGCGGACCTTGATTTCCAAGATCGCCATTGCCGTACTGCCGTTGCCAATGCCAGTCGTAGTGGAATCGTTGACGGGTAATCTTCGGCTGCGTGTATTCGGCGGGACCACTCCAGAGATTGAAATCGACACCATTTGGAATGGCGAAGTCACCCCTGGCGCCAATCGATTTGCGACGCTTGTAGCACAGTCCGCGGGCAAAACTGACTTCGCCAATTCCACCGCTTTGTAAGAAGTCGACCGCTTGGCGACACGCTGGATTCGATCGGGACTGTGTGCCGACCTGGCAGATGCGCTTGTACTTTCGCGCCGCTGCGATCAACGCGGAACCTTCGGCGATGTTGTGACAGACCGGCTTTTCGATGTAAGCGTCTTTCCCGGCTTGCATCGACCAAATGCCACACAGGGCGTGCCAATGATTGGGGGTCGCCGTGCTGATGGCATCGACGGACGGATCATCCAACACGCGACGCATGTCGGAAAACAGTCTGGGGCGGAAAGACTGGCTCTTGGCAATCGCGTCGCAACGGGCGCTTCCCTTCGCTTCATCAACGTCGACGATGTAGAGAATGTCGGTACGCTTGTCTTTGAGGAATTGGCCAATGTGCGAACCGCCTCGACCCCCGGCACCAATGATGGCAACACCGATCTTCTCATTCGGCGACTGGGCCGTGGACAGACGCGGGGCCAACGCAATGGCGCCGGCGGCGGCAAGCGATTGAGTGACGAATTCTCGTCGATTGAGCTGAGACATGGTTTTTTCTCCGTGCTGTTGGTTGAGAATCCACTTGCTGTCTGTTCAGACGGCAGGTGGGATTGCCACCGCCCGCTTGCAATCTGTTTCATGCTTTGGGGCGGGGCAGACCGAGGTTGTCGTGGGGAATGGGCAAAAGGCGGCTTCGGTTCGTCAAGTGAACATTGTCGACATTATAGCCAGGATCGTCGCGATGGCGAATTGACCCCTGCTTGGGTCGTTTGCTAACCGATCATATGTTGTCACCATGTTTGATGAAGTCCGTCGAATTCGTGACAAAGTCAGTGCCAGTTGAATACGAACATTGGTTAGTCGGATCACATGCCGTCGCACGGCGGGCACATCGCCAATCTTTGCCGGATCGACCATCAATTCGGCAACTCCACGGCGCGCCGCATTGTCCGGTGGCCCTGACTTACTCTTCTCGACAGTCACTGCATTTGACACGTCCGCGGCCGAATTCCTCGTCGCCCAGCGTTTGGTATTGGCCATGACAATGACCGTCAGGCCTTTCTGCAGTCCTTCAATGGTCTGCCGGAGGGCAGGCAGACTTGCAAGATCCTGGCGTAGTTGCCTCTCGTCTTCGCACAGCCAAACGCCACTGTTTCCCAACGGATGAAGTTTCTCGGCTGCCAAGGCCCGCGGTGGCGGTACCTCGAATCCGCACGCCAAATGTACCTGATAGTCGCAGATCGTTAACACGAAGACGGTGGCGACCGAGGTGACTGCGTACAACTGTGCGCTCGAACGCAGATTCGCACACCTCATAACTGTTGCTTTCTGTTTATTTGAACTAGACAAAACGGTCACCATCACCATTGGAGCTCTCGGCGAGTATTACTGTTGGACTATTTAGCACAACTGTCGCGCGATCCGCTTCAATCGAATCACGAAGCAACTGAACTTTGCAGCCTACGTGTCGCCATCGACGATATTTCGATAATAGGAACAACTGCGCGAAGAGGCCACTCATGGCACATTGATTCTGCCTCTGTTGGGGGCCTCTGGCCAGGTAAGGAGGTGGAAGATGTTTCGAGCTTTCCTGATCGCAATCGGAATCTCGATGTGCCTTGTGGGTGGTGAATGTTTGGTGGTAGATCAAGCCGTCGTGGCTTACCCTGCCAAGTCCAAAGGAACGGCCACGAAGTCCCCCAATGCGGCAAATTTCCCTTTCGGGCAGCAATCCTATGCGACGCCCGCAACGGACTCAGGGATTGTGCGACGCGAAATCAGTCCGCCTGAATGGGCACCATGGAGCTTGCTCGCGGGAGGCGTCGTAATTGCATTATACGCCATCACCGTGCAGCGCGATTAATGGCCATTTTCGCAATGCGGAGCCCTGCCTGGATGGCCGATGGTGGCGCTGCCGTGTCAACGGTACCGGAACCAGCCACAGATCACGGCCGACACAGTTGCGGTCCAGAACCTTTGCCAACCGTCAATCGCAGACCGTCAATCGCAGACCGTCAGTGGTGACGTGGGAAGCTCTCAGCCAGACGCCAGGCAACTCAACCATCACGCTTGCGTTTGAAGTACTCGTTCACGTGTTTTCGTTGAGACTTGGGCAGTTGCTGTTCGGTCTGGGGATCCGGCTTTTCGTTGATTGAGCTGAGGATCTGCTCCTTAATATCCTCCTGCGTCTTTCCAGCCCGGTTTTTTCCATACGCATCGCCGACGCGGACGGCTTCACCGGGACGCAGCTTGCCGCGTTCGCGGGCGTTGTATTCACCGGTCTTGGTTTCTTCTTCTGGGCGGTAACCTTCGCCACGGCCTTGCCCCAAGCCATCGCCGACCATATCGCTGAATTGGTCTGACATGCCACCAAATTCGCCGAACATGTCGCCGTCGCCATCTTGCATCATGTCTTTCGCACTGGCAATTTCATCCATCATATCGCCCAACGCCTCGAGCTCATCCATTTCGGCTTGCATCTCAGAAAGTTCCGATGCCAATTCGCTCAGTTGCTGTGAGGCGCTTGCCGCGTCGCCTGATTCGAGACATTTCTTGCACTCGCCCATCTGTTGGGCCATTTTCTCCATGCGATCCATCTGCCGATCTTGCTGCTCGAGCCGATCGAGCTTTCGCTGCAATTTGTTGGCACCTTCCAAATCACCCTTATCTATTTTCTTCTGAATTTCTTGCTCGAGTTTCTCCTTGGCCTGTTTTTGCGCGTCGACCATTTCCTGGATTTTCTGCTGCATCTGCCCCAATTGTTTGGCCAGTTGTTTCTTCTCCTCATCGCTCAAATCACCGCTCTCCAGTTTGTCTTTGAGCTGCTTTAACTGGTCGAGTGCTTTCTTGAAATCTCCTGACTTCAGCGCGTTGGCAACTTTGTCCGCGGGTCCCCGCTCCAAGTTCTTGAGCTTGTCGAATTGTTTCTTCATTTCGTCCGAGTCGCCCAAGTCATTGCGACGCTTTTCGATCTGCTTGGCTAGGTCGTTGATCTGGATCACGGCTTTCTTGCGATCAACTTCATTCTTGTTCGCCAGATCGTTCGCGCCCTGCTCGATTTTCTTGAACAGCTCCTCTGCGTCTTTGAGGCCTTTCTGTTGCGCTGCTTCGCGTCGTTTGGAAATTCGACGTTTCAGTTCCTCCGCGGCGGTCTTAATCCGCCTGCGGGATTCGGCAGTAGCCGCGTTGGCCTTGTTCGATGGCTGAGCGTCCGCGAGGAGCATCACTAAGACAACGGCCAACACTGGAACAAGTGGCAGCAACGTGCGCCATCCACCGTTCACGCCGAAATGTTCCTTCACGGCAATGACTTCGACGCGCCGCGATGCGTCATGAACCAACGCTTGCCCCGATTCGCTTTCCAATTCTTCTGGAGCTAAAGACAGGGCACTCGACACACGTTCTTTCAAGCCAAATCGACGATCGATCTCAATCGCCGCGTTCAACGTGTCATATCGAACGAAGTAGGTCCACACACTGGCAATCAACACGCCAGCGGCGAACGAACCGCCAATCCAAGACCACGTCCAGATGGTCGGATCGACGTTCACCGGCCAGATCTTGGTAGCCCCGATCGCACAGACGGCCAGCAGCAAAGTTGCGAACAAAGTCCAGGGTACGACGGTGAGGAACTGCTGTAGGATCAGGCGTCGTCGAGCGGTCGTGACTTGTCGTTTGATCTCTTCCATTGCTCGTCTCCCATCGTGGAGTAAATTCGCCGAATCGAGCGTCTTGCAGTCAAGGCGATCGATCCCAATGCCTTACCCAGCCTGCGAACAAACCGCAACAGGCTGCGGCCGACTCGATTATTATATCGAGTAAACGATCTCAGATCGTGGCCGAATCCGCAAAATTTGGTGAGTTTGGGGTCTGGCCGGCTCGATGTCGTAAAGTAACGACGACCAGACATGCTTCCAGGATTTCGCCTGCAACTTAGGATTATTGGGCGGGCAATGTGCCCGAACTAGGTTTCCACGGCGAAAACCGCTGGCATACGGCCTAGAAAGCTTGCTTCAGGTTTCTCTTTACAAAAGCAAACGAACATGGCAAATTCGGATCCCTTACCGTCGCCCACCGGATTGCCGAACGCTGACCTCGTAATCTACGACGGCCACTGTCGTTTCTGCACAGATTCCGTCCGCCGGCTTCACGATCTCGCGGGGGGGGCGGCTAGACTGGGTCTTTGGACCGCCGCTGGAAAGAAACAGCGTTTTTGGCGGCTGACAAACGCCTGCTATGCCAGAATTGAAATCTCAGTACGTAGCCTGGACGGACAATGGCCACAGATCCGCACATCGATGGTGTTGTTGCTGTCATTCCACAGGGGAATCGGCTCCTAGTCATCCGACGTTCGCGCCATGTCGTCGCGCCTCGCAAATTCTGTTTTCCGGGTGGTCATCTGGATTCAAACGAACCCGAACCAGAGGGACTAGTTCGAGAACTGCGTGAAGAACTCGGCGTAACGGTGAAACCCAAACGGCGCGTTTGGCAAAGTGTTACGCCTTGGCAAGTATCGATTGCTTGGTGGCTGTGTGAACCTATCCGCGAGGAACCTGTGCCGAATCCCGCTGAAGTCGAGTCGTTTCAGTGGCTTGACCGAAAGGAACTCGAACAACTGCCAGACTTGTTGGAAAGCAACCACCATTTCTTGACCGCGTGGGATCACGGTGAATTCAGCCTGCTGTAGGCTGTTTGGAAGGCGGGATTCCGCAGCGACGACGTAAAGAAATCCTCATGCCCCCCCGCGTCAATCGCGGGTCTTCCCATCAACGTAAAGTGTTTGGCAGTAAGAACTAGCCGCTTAGGCAACAGCCTGCGGCCACTGCCAACAATGCTATCAATTTGAGTTTTTACCGGTAAATCGGGCTCCCATCGTCACCAAGAATCCGATAAAGACCCATGTCAGTGCGCCGAAGATTTGCGGCGAATACGGAATCGCCGCGACCAACGTCTCCATGGAACAGGAGGGGTGCAGGATGCGGCGATGGATCGCCGTGGTTGTGTTAACCATTAGCCTCATCGGCCGAATTAGCACAGGCCACGAACAACCCCCAAGCAGTCTCCTTGTCAACAAGAACTGGGTTCGATTTGACTTGGTGCTCGGCCGGATTACCGCCACACAGATACGGGGCGGACACAGGAACTGCATTCAGAGCTCCGGGGCCACGGAAACGAGACGCGAACTTCTCTCCGTCACCGCCGGCGGTAGCAGTGCCCCTTCAATTCGCTACGAGCTGACAGACAGCAACCAATGGCTGACTGTGGAGATTGTCAGACGCAACGAGGTTATCATCCTCCGCGAACCGCAGCCAGGCACGGAGACCGTACGACTCGAATTCGTGCAACCTCGCGAAGGAAACATCAGGGTTGTCGTGGGCGATCCAGAACGACCGACCGCCACGGTATCGTCCGATAGCGTCTGGCATCTATTGCTCTCTGAACCGGAACTGTGTCGCCAGGAGCTAATGCCGATCTTTGATCTGCTGCGTCCTCAGTGGAATCTCATGGGATCAACAAATCAGATCGAGGACAACCTGTTTCGTGCCGCCGCCAAGGGTGACGTCATATCGTTGGCCCATGTGCGCCAACTTGTGAACAGACTCAAGAGCCCAAAGTTTGTTGACCGTCAGCACGCCGATCAGCAACTTCGCGCGTTGGGAGTTGTGGTTCTCTCCCAGTTCAAGCAGCTTGAGCGGGCAACGTTGACGCGCGAACAACGGCAACGGATCGACCGCATTGAAAAGGACATTGCCGTTCTAAAGGCCGACACGCCCGAGCGAATCGTCGCCTGGATGCTGAACGACCAATCTGTGTGGTTGTCGATGCTCTTGCGCCAAGACGCGGTCAAACGGCAAGTCGCCGCCGCGAGACTATCCGAAGTGCATCCTGCCGCGAATAAATTCGATCCGTTGGCCGAAGAAACTCAGCGCCGCAAGCAGATCGAAGCGCTGCGTTTGCGCATCAGTGCACGCCGTTGAACAAGGCCGTCTCGGCACGTCAGCTTTCTAGTCCCACCACCACGCATCACGCGGCGACTGCTTCGGCGTTGAAGTCAAGCGACTGGATTGCATCCGACCGTAGTCGTCCACCTTGAAAGACTTGGCCGAGACAAAATGGTTGGCATCAACCGAGACTCCCCCGCTGACTCCCACAACAATGTGTTTGCCGTTGATCAACCGGTGATTGATCACCGATTCCACTTCGCGAGGCGTTTCGCCTAGGTCGACGCGGTATCGATCAGGCTGACGCCAGTGGAGGGCTTCCCATTCAATACGATTGGCCAAGTCTTCGGAACGGATCACAGCGGCGACCAACGCCAAGCTGAAGACGTTCCGGAGTTCGGCATAGACCGGATACTTTTCGGCCAGAGCGTCGAAGTGGGTGGTGAAGCTGTTTGCGAATTCCTGGTTTAACTCGTCCGATGCCCCCGTATGCACACGTTTGCCTCGCTGGGTCAACAATTCGTTCTCACTGAGCACCTTGACGCCCGGACCGTACAACTGAAAGGCGTCACGCGCCTTTGTCATTTTGATGTGATCAAAATTCAACGTGAACCACCAACGTAGTACATCCATCGACGGTGGTGCCGCGCCTGCGGGCACCTTGATGTTATCCAGGTAGCTAGTGACCCCAGGGGTTCCCTCCTGCAGACCCATTCCGACGAGTTTCATATGGTAGTCCGCTTCGACAAGCGTGCGGGCGGCCCTGGTACGTGGGTCAATCCCAAAGACGGAAATCTCTTGTTTACCAAGCCGATCTCGAAGGCCCTTCAACCAGGCGTCTCGCCGCGATGGATTGATGGGGCTCTCAGCAGACTCTTGCGAAAACGCTTGTACCGAAGCGAGGTTCTCCTTGACGGGATTGATCGAACATCCAAAGCGTCCATCGCCATCTAGCGAGTTTCTCAGCACCACCACCAGATCGTCCAGCTGCAAGACCGGTCGTCCCGTGGCAACACTTGCCGCCCGTCCTTCAGGATTCGGCATCCAGTCACCCGCCGGACCCGCGATCACAATGTCGCCGGTTTCGGGATAGAACAGCAGATACTTGATCTCTTGGAGTCCCGCCAGTTGTTTCATCGCCTCGTCCGGCTGGCGTCCCAAAGCCCACCGTAACTGCACGTGCTGTTCAAGCCGCGTCAGCGATACCTTGCGCAGTGCCGATTTCCGTCGCACTTGGCGATTGCCGGTGGATGACGACGACGACGCACGTAATGCCGTCAGCGTCGAATCCACTCCGGCGGTTCCGACACGCTTCAATAGGCCTGATCCATCCACAAACACTCCGCCAGGAAACGATTCGATGGCTCCTGGGCCACCAACATCGTCCCACGAGTCGGGGGCGATCGTGGCGGTTATCAGCTCAATCAGTGAATCAAAATCAGCCAGCGCTGCGCCGCCGCGCGGACCAGCCATGATCGGCTGAGCAGCTAAGGACTCCATGGCTTGACCACGTGATCTACCATTCTGAATGTCGAAGGCCGTGTTGAGAGAGGCATACCGGGAGCCGGTCTGCATTTGTGCGTCGGCGATCCCACGCAACCAGGCATCACGCCGGCCAGCATCACCAACTTGGTCGACAATCTGCCGAGCGGGACCGAATTCGCCAGCGGACAAGTGGGCCGAAATCTGGCGATCGAAATCCTGATCGTCACCGTTGGCTTTGGTGCCGAAACCAATGATCCCAAAACCGGTGATGCTGCCCAAGAGCAGCAAGACCAACAGCCGTGCCATCAGGTGGCGATTCGGACGTGTGGAAGAGCTGTAGTGAATCAGGCGGTGTGACATGAATAATGGGGCCTCCTCTGAATGCCGAAAGCGGCTGGCACCCTTGCCTGGCACCCTGGCCACTCTGCAGATTCTAAGCTCGCATATCCGCGATAGGGAAGTCAAGGGATGGCCAGATTATTCGTCAGCGGAAGCAGATGGCGTCCGATGAGTAGCAGCAAGAATGAAAAAAGCCCCGCCATACAGGGGCGGGGCTTTCTCGAATTCGGATCACTCAAGCCACATAGTGTCGTGGCATTCGAATGAGAATTACTTCTGCTTGGATCCGCCCTTTTGAGCACATCCACCCTTTTGCGCGCATCCACCTTTTTGGCTGGCTCCACCTTTTTGGCAAGCACCGCCACATCCCTTTTGGGACGATCCGCAGCCGCCTTTTTGGCACGCGCCACCCTTACTACTACGAAAGCTACTAAACCAGGGACTTCGGGTGCGGCAACCACAATCGCCTTTTCCACCCTTTTGAGCGCATCCACCCTTTTGGCAAGCACCACAACCGCCTTTTTGGCTCGCGCCTTTACCCCACATGCGGCCCTTCTGGCAGGCACCGCCACAGCCCTTTTGGGAAGCGCCGCAGCCACCCTTCTGGGTAGCTCCACCCTTCTGGCAAGCACCTCCACAACCACCTTTTTGGGCAGCACCCGATTTCTGGGCGTGACCACATCCGTCACAGCCTTTGCTCTTCTGACTTGCGCCCATATTCGCGAAACGTTCGAGAAGATCGAACGCTTGGGCGTTTGACACATTGACCGTACAAAACAGGCCAACGGCCAACAACATTGTAGTGGTCCGAAGACTCATGGGAGGGCTCCTAGATCCGGAAAAAAACGATACTTGAAATCATCACCCATCGCATGGCCGTTGATTGGGCCGAAGTCTCTTGTTGATGCGGCCGCTAATGCAAAAACGACGATCATGCGATCGGCTCAGCAAAACCTGCTGACGTCTGCCCCTGCTATCGTCTACCTATTCAACGCATCTTTACATGACGGGTATATATTTCCCTTCATTCCCAGAACTTCATTTCCGATTTTTCCGAGTATGTTGTTTCGGCCTGTCCTGCCACCAAGACATCCCAGATTAACACTCCCTCACACGAGTTATTCCCTGGACCGGCATTGGTTATCCCGCAGCTGGCAGCAAAGCGATCTTCGCCTGATTTTGGCAAGTCAGCTTATTGACCGGTTTTTCGGCAACTGGCTATGATTCAGTGCAGTCGGAACCCGCCGATATGTTTCGACCGTCGCATCAGACCGCGTTCTTTGCGGATTGCAACATCCGTTGCAGCTGGCCGGTCTGTCCTCAACGTCAATTGCCTGGATCACGTGTTATGGCGAGCGAACTGAACTATGGAACCAGTGCATCGGTACGAATCGATATGCCGGTAACGGCCGTACTTGCCGACTTCCCAACGCCTCGGGGCGAACCTCTGGACAATCCCGTGGCAGCCGTCGCAGCCGCCCTACTCGATCCGTTGGACTTCCCGCCCATGCCGCGATCGACCGTGCCCGGCGATCAGATCGTCTTGGCCGTCGATCGTGCCGTCCCGCAGGCGGCTGTGGTCGTTGCCGGCGTCGTGCACGCGTTGTTAGATGGCAACGCGGAGGCCAGCGACATTATCATTATCTCGACCGATCTCGACCCCACGCGATTGACATCGTTGTTGGCGGAAGAGATTCGCTCGCAGATTAGTGTCATAACTCACGACCCGCGCGCCGCCGATGCGTTGGGTTTCTTGGCCACATCGCAGGAAGGCAAGCAGATCCGTTTTCATCGCGTGCTGCTTGAAGCGGACGTTGTGCTGCCGATTGGAACGCTGCGTCTAGACGAAGGGCTCTCGTACTTCGGCATTAATGCCGGTCTGTTCCCCATGTTTTCAGACGCAGAGACGATCGAGCGATTTCGCTCGCCTGGGACAACGAGCTCAGACGTTCACCAACGGAGACGTTCGGAAGAGGCCGAGGAAGCGGTCTGGTTGCTGGGATCCCTGTTTACACTCCAAGTGGCACCTGGGCCGCGGGATTCCATCCTGCATGTGTTGGCCGGCGACGCACGATCGGTGGCCAAGCGAGGTCGCGAGTTGTGCGAAGCAGCCTGGAAGCACCAGTCACCCTCGCGTGCCGAATTGGTCGTCGCATCGATCGAAGGTGGCCCCGAACATCAGACGTGGGATAATTTCTCCCGCGCACTGTTTTCGGCATCGCACGCCGTTCGCGACGGAGGCGCGATCGTGTTGTGTACTGAACTGGGTTGTCCGCCCGGTCCGGCCCTGCAAAAGCTGACAGCCGATGGCACCGACGATCAGTTGATGCAGGCCCTGAGACGAGATCGTTCTGAAGACGCCGTGGCAGCCGCCTTGCTGGTGACCGAACGTCGCCGTGTCCACGTTTACCTGTTGAGCCACCTGGCAAGCGAAACTGTCGAGGATCTTGGCCTGGGATATGTGGCTAGCACAGACGATGTGGAACGGCTCAGCCGTCAATTCGAGAGTTGCATTCTCCTGGGCAACGCGCAGCACGCGGTCTTGGCAACTGCGGACGAATAGTCAGGTCTTCATCCCGCGCCACCATTTCACCTCGACCTCCTCAGAGCATCCATTTCTTCCATGCCCGCCCCTCCCGCTGAAATTCAAACTCAGTACGAAGCGTTGCAGTCCGCTGTGGGAATTGCCCCGTGTAAGGATCGCACGCAGATCGAACTGACCGGCAAGGATCGGGCATCATTCCTGCACGGCTTTTGCACCAATGATATCAAGCGACTGGCGCCGGGCCAAGGTTGTGAAGCGTTTCTTACCGATGTGCAAGGGAAGACGATTGGCTTTGTAAACATCTTTTGCGAATTGAATCGCCTTGTGGTCGAGACCGCACCGGGGCAAGCCGCGCATATCATCAAGTCGCTGGAACGATTTCTCATTCGCGAAGACGTGCAACTAACTGACCGAACCGAGAATTGGCCCGAACTGCTGGTGGCCGGCCCAGCGGCCACCAGGCTGATCGAACAAGTTTTCGGTGCGACGATCAGGCTCGAACCGCGTCACCATGTGCGGTGCCAATGGCAAGGTCAAGAGCTCGCCGTACGTCGTGTCGATTACACCGGCCAACCTGATTTTCTGATTGCCATCGAGACCTCCGATTGGCAAGCTTGCTGGGACGCCTTCCGTGCAGCGGCCGCAGTCCCGTGTTGCGAGTCCGCCATTGAGATTGCCCGCATCGAGGCGGGCACGCCGAACTTTGCTGTCGATATCACCGACGACAACTTGCCGCAAGAAGTGGATCGCAACGCGACCGCCATTTCCTTCACGAAGGGATGTTACCTGGGGCAAGAGACGATCGCGCGGATTGACGCATTGGGGCATGTAAATCGACTGTTGCGTGGCATCCACGTGGTATCAAACGTGATTCCACCACGCGGTTCCGAGTTCCTTCGTGACGACAGGTTCGTGGGGCGAATCACTTCGGCGTGCTGGTCCTACAAGCTACAGGCGCCTTTGGCACTGGCCTACGTGCGCCGCGAGTTTAGTTCGCCGGGTTCGCGTCTTGAGTCGCCAAACGGTGAGGCAGAAGTTGTAGCGTTGCCGCTTGGCTGATCGGCGAAAACGAACGACACCCCAACGGGCTTCACTTGTTCGCAGCCTACAAACACCGATGGTACGAAAGACCTGGGACACGTACGCCCAATGCGTTTTAGACCCAATGTTCCATCGTTTCAATACGCTCGCGCTTGGCAATCGTGGCAATGTCATCCTTGGCGTCAAAGTACGCTTTCACGACTTCGGAATCCCACTGATCGCCAGCCCCTTCTCGCAGAATCTGATCGACTCTTTCGTCACACATTCCCTTACGATAGGGTCGGTCGCTGGTCATAGCATCGTACGAATCAGCGACGGCCACAATCCGAGCGATCAAGGGTGTCTCTTCAGCTTTCAGACCGTGAGGATAGCCGCCGCCATTCCACTGTTCATGGTGATGCAGCACGGCCGGCAGGACGTCCGAAAGCTGTTTCAAGTCGGCTAGGATCCGATATCCCATCTCCGGATGCATCTTGATATGTTCAAATTCCAGATCCGTCAGTCGGCCAGCCTTTCGCAGCACGCTGTCATCGATGCCAATCTTTCCGACATCATGCAGCAGACCGGCCATGTAGATCGTATTGACGGTCTTGGGTTTGCAGCGCATTTCCAGAGCGATTCGTGCGGAAATTCGTGCGACGCGGTCACTGTGGCCGCTGGTGTAGGGGTCCTTGGCGTCGATTGCCGAGACCAGTGCTCGCACAATGTTGGCCACAAACTCGGCCTGCTCGCGGTAGAGTTGGCGGTTGCTGCTGTGAATCCCCAGAAGCGCCCCGAGCGAATTCAAGAGCTGTGCTTCGATGGTGCCGAATTCCAGTCCTTCCCGATGATTGAAGGCAGCGAGCCAACCAAAGACGTTATTGCCTTCGGAGAGAGGAACAATGATCACCTGGCGAATTCGCGGAAATGGCCACGCGTCCCCTCCGGTGACATTCGCATTGGCAATGTAGGGCTTGGAATCGCGTTTTAGATCGGTGTATTCGATGAGCTTCGTGAATTCATGACGATCGAACTGGCAATCGCCGGCAGAACAAAACTCCGGGGATTTGGCGTTACGAAAGGACGCTTCGCCTTCGTCAGTCGCGGGCAAGTATTGCACCACGAACCCTTCGGCCGGGACGCAGTCCGAGAGCCACTCGGTCGCCATTTGACCGATTTCACCCTCGGTGCTGGAAATGCGGAGATTCTGGGTGACGGTGTGGAGGAGGCTGATTTCTTCGTATGTTGTTGCGAGATTCTCTGAAACCTCTTCGACGTCGCGCGCGTATCGCTTGGCGGTCGCTTCGGCGATTCGTTTGCCGCTGACAGCCTCGGCCAGCCTGAGCAGCGTCTGCGGTGACCAAACTTCTTGCCCGCGAGCCCACTCCAACGTGTCTTCCACCGCCATCGAAAGAAGCGCCGAGGCATCGCCCAATGAATCGTCGGCATCAATCTCACGTGTCACAAACCAGGCGGTTGCGACGGTGTCCGTGTCCACTTCGGAGGGGACCGGCACGGCAAGCGACAACACGCCGTCGCCATCAAGAATGAAACCTGCTTCCTGACGTTCTTGGACAGCCACAACCAAGTTTTCCATAGCCAGTTGGTCTCCAACCGGCTGGCTCTTACTGCCATGAATCAGATTCCCGGACGTTCCTTCCCACACGGAAAATTCAACCGCAAAGTAGTGGCCAAGATCCCGCAGGAGATCACAACATTTCGTCGCGGTTGGGAGTACTTCGGTAGTGGATTCCAGGGAAAGCAAGTCATTCGCCTTGGTCGTTCTTGAGAATGCCAACGCCGCCCGACGGAAATGGACTCCGTGTGCGGGCTCAAAAACGTACCCCACGACTTAGAGGATGCAATCTTCGTTGATGGGTGGGCGAACAGCTGTGCGCCGTGCGCCGAAAAGGACCGCCGTCACAATCGCTATAATGGCCAAAGTAGCACCTTGGCGCGTCTATTGGCTGTTTCGCTGCCGGTATCGATGACTGACGCGTTTCAACAGCAACTGCTCTTCGTGCGAGAGTTGATCCATGCCCTTGTCGTGCAACCGCTCCAAGATTTCGTCGACGCGGCGTTCCTCTTCTTGTTCGACTTCCGATTGCCGCCTGAGTTTCTCGCGCCGCTTGCGCTCCAGCCAACGTTTGAATGGGCCATCGTGAGGCGGACGCGGTTTGCTACTCTGCTCTAGGCTCATGTATCCCTGGGAAAAATCGTACCCGAACAAGTCATCCTCAGACTCGACCTCTTCCACACGATCTTCTTCGTGCTTGGCACTGAAGTACAAGAATATTGACAGCAAGGCCAGCGAGAACCAGATTGGAATCTGTGCTGTCGTTTTTTCTGCCGTGCCGAAGTAGTACCCCTGCAGCCAGGCAAACACCAACAAGGCCAAGGCGGCGAATTTGGCCAGTGTGGCCACAAACAACGCCGCCCTGCGAGGGCTGGCGTCGGGCCACAAACCAGTCAGCGCGGCACGTAACGCCCTCCCACCGTCAAACGGAAAGGCGGGCAATAGATTCGCCAACATCACGACCCAGTTGATCCAGAACGTCAGCTTCAAAGTGCCGATCAAACCCGCCTGTTCGACCAGGTCCCTTGGTGCCAACGGATCGAGCAAGCCCATCACGGATCCTGGCGACAGGAACTGCAGGGCCGCTCCACACACCAGGCAAATCGTCAAGTTAACAAGTGGCCCGGCCAAATGCATCAAGCATTCGGCAAATGGGTCGGGCGGTGGCCGCATCGACGTCAGCCCGCCCAAAGGGCCAATGACAATTTCGTCACCGTCACCACCCGTTCGTATCGCCGCAAAGTAGTGCCCCCACTCGTGCAGCAAGACGCTCGTCAGCAGAATGCAGAGGCTTCCCGCGGCAATCCATACCAAATCGTGGGAAGCGGGTTCTTGACTGGCCTGCCAGGCGAAGAAGAACGTGCACACAGCAAAGAGGAGGAAGAACATGTGCAGACGCACATGATGGCCGCCCCAGCGGCCGAGACCGATGCTCCAGGATGTGTGACTGCGCATGAACGTCCCGCGTCTTCACTTTGGGGATTGGTCGGCCAAACCTGTGAATGATATTTTATCAGCCGATCGGCAGGCCTTCAATCGAAATCCGACCGAATCAGCTTCTGGCACACCTAGTTGCGGCCAGAAACCTCGGTCCCGTTGTCGCCACCACGAAGCTACGGCACAATCGGGGAGAATCGCCTGGATCTTTCCCCCGTTGGAGTCAACTTGATGACCCTCGAATCTCGTCAATTGCTGAATACAGCGCGCTTTCGCGTCGAGCAAGTTACCCGTACGCTCGGCGATGGCAGCCTGCATCGTCGGCAAATCGTGCGGCACCCGGGCGCCGTGACGATCCTGCCAATGGTGGACGACGAGCGTGTCTGCTTGATTCGGAACTACCGAGTTTCCGTGGACGAAACCCTGATCGAACTTCCTGCGGGGACACGTGAACCAGACGAATCATCTGAAGCGACGGCGCATCGCGAGTTGATCGAAGAGACTGGGTACAAAGCAGGACAACTCACGCTGCTTCATCAGTTCTTTCTATCACCGGGCATCTTGGACGAGCGCATGGTTCTGTTTCTGGCAACCGATTTGTGCGAGGTCGGGACCAATCGAGAAATCGGCGAAGAAATCGAAAACCTGGTGGTTCCCTTTGCCGACGCTATCGACATGATTCAAGATGGACGGATCCAGGACGCCAAGACAATCGTTGGGATCTTGTCTTATCACCAGCTCCACCGCACGGAATTGCGCTAGAGCGCGTGCCGATTCACTGTAGCGGCTTTTCGCCGTTTGGACTCATGAAACAAAGCGCCGCGGACGCTTCATGTCAGTGCGACACGCACTAGTCCACCGGCTGCCGAGCGAAGATTGGGAAATCAGGAGATCGCCACCTGAGCGTTCAAGCGGAAGAAGGCATCTGGACCGTCGGCTGTTCGACGAACGCCTTGGCGATCGTGAAGAAAAAACAGCTACCCTGTCCAGGCCGGGATTCGGCCCAGATCTGCCCGCCATGGCGTTCAAGAATACGCTTGCAAATAGCCAGGCCAATTCCCGAACCTGGCAATTCGTGTTCGGCATAGAGTCGCTGGAACATCTGGAATATGCGCTCTTTGAATTTCGGATCAAAACCGACGCCATTGTCGTGCACCGTGAATTGCCAGGAATCGGGTAGTTCAGTGGCTTCAATCCGAATCTGGGGTGATTCCTCACTGCGATAATGAATTGCATTATCGATCAGATTTTGAAACACCTGCATCAACTGCGTCGAATCGGCCAGCACCATGGGCATCTCGCCGACGTCGATCTGAGCGCCGGCAGATTCGATCGCTGTGCGAACGTTTTCGATTGCTCCTCGAAGTGGCACCGCCGAATCGATCGGCGCGAATTGCCGGGCATCCGTGGTGACTTGCGAGAAGGCGAGTAAATCACTCAGCAGTTTTCGCATCCGGCGTGTTGCTTCGACGGTACTTGTCAAGAACTCGACGGCCTCGTCGTTCAAGTCCTCGCTGTAGCGGCGTTGCAGCAAATCACAGTAGCTGGTGATCGTTCGTAGTGGTGACTGTAAGTCATGCGAGACACTGTACGCGAAGTGCTCAAGATCGCGATTACTTCGTTTAAGTTCGGCGGCATAACGATTTCGGTCCTCCTCAGTCTGTTTCAACGACGACACATCTCCGAAAAACACCTGAGTGCCGACGGTGCACCCATTCTCGTCCTGAATCGGCGATTGGATAGCCTGCAAGTAGTAAACTCTGCCATCAGGACACTCGAGCGTTTCAATGGACTCGCGCAGCTCTCCGGTTTCAATGACTTGGTTGTCCGCTTGTTCCAGTCTTTCCGCCAAGTCGTGCGGTAGCAGATCCGCGTCGCATTTCCCGGCAAGTTGGTCTTCGGTCGCTTCAAGCAACTGACAGAATGCCCGATTGACAAAAGTGTATCGACCTTGAAGATCCTTGCGACAAACAGAAATGGGGAGATGGTCGACCAGGGACCGATAAAGCGCCTCGGACTGTGCCAATTCGGATGATCGTTCTTGGACTCGGCGTTCCATTTCATCGTGCGATTGCTGCATGATCGCTTCAGCGTTTTTGCGCTGGGTCAAGTCAATGGTCGTGGTTTGAATCGCCGGTTCGTCGTCCCAGTCGATGGTCGTACTAAAGTTTTCCAGGCAGATCGTCGAGCCATCCTTGCGAATTCCACGTGTCTCGAATCGCTTGGTTTGTGTCTCGTCTTCGAGCAGTTTTTCAGCGCATTGTTCAACGCACGAAATGTCTTCATCAGCGATCAACGGGGCCACGCTGGACATGGCCATGATGTCCCGTGTCGTGTAGCCGTGAAGAGTGGCCCAGGCATCGTTGACAAAGAGAGGACGAAACTGTCGGTGAATCAAAATGCCTTGCACCGATCCTTCGATCAACCGACGGAATCGCCGGTCATATTCGAAGCGTTGCGCCGTGATCGCGGCATCGTGCAATTGTGCATTCTCGATCACGATCCCAATGTGCCGGGCAACTCCCGCTAAGAACTCGAGATCGCCCTGAGCGAACTGCTTGGAACCATCGACAACTTCCAACTGGATAATCCCGCGAACTTCGCCAAATCCATCCAATAAAGGCGCGCTGATCATCGATCGCAAGTGCAGCGCACGAACACTGGCGCTGCGACCAAAGCGCTCGTCGTTGGCCACGTCCGTGCTCAGTACAGCCTGCTTGGAGTCGACGAGATAATTAACGACCGTTTTGCTGATTCGAATCGCGTCGACAGAGTCGTCCATCCGACGCTCGGCGACCGCGTGAAACGTGTCGCGTTTCCTGTCGCGGATCAAAACGAAGCCGTTTTGGGCATGTGGAAGTACGCGAAACAGTGCATCGATGATTCTAGGCAGGGCAACGTCAATGTCCAGTGTGTTGGACAATTGGTCGATAATGGCCAATACAGTTCGCAACTTGCCGGACCGGCTACCCGATTCTTCATCAACCAACAGGCCTTCATAGGCACTATCGCATCCCACGTCCACAGTCGAATGGATATCCGGACGGGTGGTTTCGTCGGCAAACAGCAGCACATTGCTACTGCTATCGTTGGACGAAGCATCATCCTCAAAAATAAATTCAAAGGCGGCAATCGCGATCCGGTCAAAGCCCTTCAATTGGTGACGGCCATTGGGACCTGTCTCGATCTGATACCCGTTGATCCAGACGCCGTTGCGACTCCCCAGATCCTCGATATACGTCACGTCATCGCACGTCTCGATCCGCGCATGTTCGCGGCTGACGGCGAAGTGTTCCAGCACGACATCACACCGTTGTGGGTTGCGTCCCAATATCGTGGTGCCTGGCTCCAACGAACAGACTCGACCGGGTTGGAAACCTTTCGTCGCACGCAGTTTTGCCATTGCAGGCCCCAATCACACCGTTACGATTGTCGATCGGAAACGATCACGGACAAGAAGAGACAAGATGCCAGGACTCCTACTATTCTACTACGGTCAGAGGTTCTGATTCCACACTAATTTGCGCTAGCCCGCCACGTGCTGAAAACCGACGTTGTACTGAAGAACCAGTTTCGTACCTACCCGCCAGCTACTACCCGGGCCGGTTTCTCGTATTTAATTTATCCGTTGCAACGATGCGTGCAACCGATTCGTCCCGGAAATTCCGTCAACCGGTGCCTTCGCAACGGTGAAGGGCCGTTTTTTGCCGATTTCGATAGAGGGTCTCCACCAAAAGTTGCGGTGAACCGCGTTCGTCCGTCAACCGATCATCGTGCCAGCGGGGATGGTCCGGCGTGTGATCGTCTCGCAACGGCCATGCGTCAAACGGTTGGTAGCCCAACGCACGGACCAGTTTTGACGAATCCAGTGTGACGTCGCCGGCGCGTGGTGGGATGGGGCCGGCTTCGTGTCGCATGCAGCCAATTAACAAGTCAGGGTCATAACCGCCCAGCCGATTAACGATTTGCGCAATCTGAAAAAGGCTCAACGGTCGAGGGCCGCCTGCGTGATAGAGCCCGGACATGTCGTTGGACAGTAATGCAGCCAGCAGTTCGTTCAAACAGTCCGTGTACACTGGTGTGCGTATCTCGTCGTAATAAAGTGTCGCGGGCTTCGACTTCGCAAACCGCGACTGAATCCAATCGATCGCTCCAGCGTGCCCGTTGAAGCTGATCCCCATCGGCAATGAGATTCTCAGGATTGCAGCGTCTGGCGCGTGCTCTTGCAGGCACGCTTCCGCCTCGACCATCGTGCGCCCATAAACGGTGACGGGATCGGTCGGATCGTCTTCAACATGTCTGCCCCCTGCGGTTCCCGAAAAAACCAGATCGATTGAAAAGTGCACAAGCCGCACTTTTGTCTGGCCAATCATGCGTAGTAGATTCTGCAAGCCACCAACGTTGACGCGCCAAGCCATCTCTGGATCAAGTTCGCACGACTTTAGCTTGCAGGACCCTTCGCAGTTCACAACCGCCTTGAACTGGTGCTCGTCAAACAACCTGGCCCACGCTGCTTCGTCCATGGCGTCACAGGCGACGATGCCGTCGCCCGAAAGCGGCCAATTGTCCGCTCGACGCACGCCGAAAACCTGGCCTGGAAAACGAGCCCGGAAATAGTGAAAGGCGTTGTAGCCCGCCACACCCGCTATGCCGGTAACCAGCAGCGGCAAAAACGGGGGGCTCTGTGAAGTTGGCAACTGGCTCATCGTGCTTCCTGCAGGTGATCGGTCGCCCAAACAGCAAGTTGTTCGCGGAAGATCTTCGCATTGTGGCGAATGTCGACGGGCAGCGACTTGTGTAACAGGACGTGTTCAATCGTCCGAGTCAATTCGCTCGCGGTGAGCCGCTGCCGAATCGTTCGGATCAGTTCCAATCGATCCGCCTCGGAACGGGGGCGGTGTTCAGGCCAAGTTTCAACCACGACCACTGCTGTCTGTCGAGGCGCGTGACCAACTCCGACAACCGCGGACCGATAGACGTGCGGATGGCAATTGACAATCGCTTCACAAGGAATCGTGTAAAGCGTGCCGCGCTCCGTCTCAACCCGATGCGCCTTGCGTCCGCAAAACCAGAACCGATGTTGTTCGTCGAGATACCCGACATCACCCATTCGGTGCCAAATTCGGTTGCTGCCCAACTTATTGCTGGCCAGGTCGTTGCTGCCGAGGTCGTTGCGGTCGTGCACCTTGTGGAGCGGATTGGCGTCGAGCCGTGTGACGTATTGGCTGGTCACCACGCGTCCGGTGACGATCAGTTCACCGATCTGGCCATTCGGCATCTCTTCGATCTCGTCAATTTCTGCGATGGCATCATCACGGATGCGGATCACCTTCCATTGAATCCCCGGGAAACGGTGACCGACACAAGTCCCGGCACCTTCTTCGCTTCGTTGCGCCGTTTCAGCCAAGACTTCCGATGCGGAAATGGAGGCCACTGGCAACGCTTCGGTCGCGCCGTAGGGCGTGTGGATTTCGCCGTCATCAGCCATCGCGGTCCGAATCCGCCGCAACACATGGGGAGGCACTGGCGCGCCGGCCGACAGGACTCGACGCAGCGTTGGTAATTTCACTTCGTGCCTTTCGCAGTATCGTCCAAGGGTATTGAGCAGCGCCGGCGACCCGAACGCTTGAGTCACTTGCCAGTCGCGCACCGCCTCGACAATGTTCCTCGGATCCGCGTCGGCAGGCCGGGTAAAATCCATATCAGGGATCACCGTGGTAACCCCCATCGCCGCATTGAACAGTGCAAACAGTGGGAATCCAGGCAAGTCGATTTCACCAGGCTGAATGTCGTAGGCGTCGCGAATTTCATCGACTTGCCGGTCGAAGTTTCCATGCCGGTAAAGGACGCCCTTAGGTGGTCCGGTGCTGCCTGTCGTGAAAATGACGGCCGCCGAATCATCCGCCGCCGTGGTCGCACCGGAGAATGCGGCATGGTTCTGCATTCGCAAACCGGACAAGGTTGGCCCCGTCCAAAACCACCGACGTCCCACGGTCACATTCAGTCGCGCTTGCCGAAAGCGGTGTGGCAGTAAGCAGCGAATGGCCTGCGCGAACGAAATCGCGACGAATCCATCAGGCTGTGCGTCGTGCAAACACTTTATCAGGTTGTTGCGCCCCATGCCCGGATCGATCAGGATTGTCACCGCGCCCGACTTAAACAGGGCAAACACCAAGGTGATGAAGTCGATGCCGGGGCGCACCAGCAGCACCAGGCGTGTACCTTTTTGAACACCCATAGCTTGAAGTCCCGCAGCGATCCGATCGGTGTCTTCTTCCAATTCGCCGAAGGTGACTTGGCGATACTGCCGCTTGCCGTGACGGTCATGCCCCAACGGTTCAACCACCGCGACGCCAGACGGATTGCGACGCGCCGTATCGGAGAGCCGCATACCGACGTTGACGACGTTGTCAGTTTCCACTGGCACTCGGGTCACTCCTGTATCTCGACTCGAGTTTCGATGAATGTCAAGACGCGGGCTGCCACGTCCATCTCCAGCGTTTCCGCCAGTGCCTTCCAGCCCGGCACCGCATTGACTTCCAGCACCCAGCGGCGGCCGTCTCTTCCGTCGAGCAGATCGACACCGGCGATCTCTGCACCCACCGCGCGCGCCGCGCGTTGGGCAATTTCCACCAGATCGATTGTGACATCAAGCGGTTCGGCGGTGGCACCGCGACTCACGTTCGTGCGCCAATCAGACGGATTTCGGCGACGAATCCCCAACACTTCATCACCCAGCACGAACAGGCGCAGGTCGCAGCCTTCATGATCGATGAATTGCTGGAGGTAAAGCACGGCCTCGATTTGCAGCAGCGCCTTGAACGTCCGAAACGCCACATCGGGATCCGCGATGCGACAGATTCCTCGGCCTTCTCCGCCGAACAACGGTTTAACCACCACGTCACCCCCCAACGCGGAGAACGCGTCCATCGCATCGTCCTTGGATTGACAGACGACCGTCGGTGGAATCGGCAGCCCGACCGCCTGCAGTTTGGCCAGTGCAAGGTACTTGTCGACGGCGGATTCGATTGCGCGGGGGGAGTTGATGACAGGCGTGCCGGTCGCTTCCAACTGGGCCAACGCATCCATGCGAAACACGACTCGTTCCAATGAACCTGGCGGCATGGTTCGAACGAGAACGGCGGAGTATTCCGCGAGATCGCGATTTTGACTGTGAACCTGTGCGTCACTGCCGTGCAGGTGCGACCGAAGCAGATCGAATGCCACCTGATCGATCCGGTGACGATTGGCGGCCGCGCGACGCAGATCATTCAAATACCAGCTATTGCCAGACGCCAAGACGGCCAGATGCATTTCGACCTTTCTCGCCAAACGCGGCAGTGCCGCGGCCAAATAGGGAACGTGCCCTCATTTCGTACGCTCCCCGACCAACCTGCGGTCGGTGTCGGTCGCTGAGAACTTGACTCGAATACGAAAAGTTTCCGACCATCAGGAGACTAACTTCCGAACGACTGTCGAATGATATCCGGTAGCAGCTCGCCAAATCGGAAGCTGCGGCCGCTATCCACACTGACCAGCTGAACGGTAGCGGGGCTGAACAGCAGCGGATCAATTTTGTAAAAATCCCCGTCATAGCGTTCAAAAATCTCGGCGAATGGCTGGCCATGATCAGGTGACGCAGAACTCGGAATCCGCGGCCCAAGCGTGCGAATGCTCTCTTCATCGCCAGTGATCCAAAGCGTCACTTCACCACCGTAGAGAACGGCGTCGTTTGTACGGGCGATCCCTTGGATGTCGCTGGCGGCAACGGGAGGCAGCGGAGCCACGCCAAACCCAGAAACAACGCGGGCAAGGTCGAATCCAAGTTCGTGCATCTTATGCAAGGCCGTCTCGATAGTTCTCGCCACGACCTGAACCGTGCCTGCCAAGCTGGACGTAGGGGCCACCAACAGCGTCAGGTCTTCGGCGTCAATCTCGCAGTCGTGCGCAATATGTTGGCAGACGTCGGCGGCGGGCAGGTGGGCCGATTCGAGAACTCCCACGGCAATCTCACTCGATTCGCGATGCCCAATGTCCTGGAACAGCTTCTCGTGCCCACGACGGGCACGCATGGGGCCCGAGCCCATAGCAAAAAAGTCCATGCCGGCGATCTGCCAGCCAGCATATTGGGAAGCCATGCAGGCAGCCGTTGGTTGGTCAGTTTGAACGGTGACGGCGGGCCCTTCCCAGATATGTCGATCGCCCGGAACGATCTGAACCGTTCCCAGGCCAGCCAGGCATACCTCGGCCAGGGCGACGCCAGCGGCCAGGCTGCCGGTTGTGTGGACGCCACAATCGACGAGTTGCGTGCCCGATTCGTCACAGATCGCGGCCACGCGATAGCGCGTCGCCTGGTCGATCAATTGTTGGCATCGGTGCCGTGCAAGTTCGTTGAGTTTCACGCATCCATCATTGCCGATCGCAGGCATCGTGGCAACGGCGAGGAAAATGGTCGCACACCAAATCCGAGTTGGTTTGTCATCAATCCGTGCGGCCCTTACAATAGCGACCCCGTGCTTCCAGGAAGGTCCAAGTGCCTAGTCTAACCATCGAAAACTACGTCAAGTCGATCTACCAGATCGGCGCCGGCCAGAACGACCAACCAGCGGCCACCGGACAGATTGCCGCGTCGCTGGGCGTTTCACCGGGAACGGTGACGAGTATGCTCAAGACACTCAGTGAAAGCGGGCTGGCGAAATACACGCGGTACGAGGGTGTATGCTTGACAAGTGCGGGCCGTGCATTGGCGCTTCGCGTCCTACGTCGGCACCGTTTGATCGAGCTGTTTCTCGCCAAGACGCTCGAATTGTCCTGGGACGAGGTACACGAAGAGGCGGAGAACATGGAGCACGCAGTCAGTGATCGCCTCATCGATCGCATCGATGCCTTCCTCGAATTCCCGGCTGCCGATCCACACGGAGATCCGATCCCTAAGGCGGATGGTACGCTGTCGGTGTCTCAGGCTCACAGCCTGGCGGTTTGGCAGATAGGCCATTCGTTCAGGTTAGTCCGCGTGTTGGATCAGTCACCCGAGTTTCTACGCTATTTGAGCGATCATGGCCTCCCGTTGGGGACCGAAGGCAGGGTGCAAGAGAATTGCGATTCGGCGGGGATCGTGACCGTCACAATCGACAATAAGGCAACGACCATATCGCGAGAAGTGGCGGAAAAGCTGTTGGTCTCACCCCCTGGAGCCCGACAGGTTGAGCCGACATGGGCCAGTGGCGATTCGTCGTGACAGCTTCCCGCCGCACCCCCTTTGACGTCGTCTGACTGAGGACGTACAACGTTGAGGGGGATCGAACGCGATTCTGTCGACAAGTGGCTCTCGCGAAGGGGAGCCGTGAACCGGGTCAGGCCTTAACCGGAGCAGCCCTAAGCGGGGTACTCTTGTGCGAGAGCCACTTGTCGATAGAGCGAGTTCGTCCTGATTCACTCAGATCGCCCTCCCCCCCTTGTTGCCTTGGTGATTGATCATCATGACCGATTCTGTCACCCCGTCGTCGTCGACGGGTGAATACGTCGTCGTCGCTCGACGATATCGGCCGCAGTCCTTTGCTGACTTAGTGGGCCAGGGCCAGGTTGCCCAGGCCTTGAGCAATGCAATCACGACCAACCGCGTCGGCCACGCGTATTTGTTTACGGGCGCGAGGGGCGTCGGCAAGACATCTACGGCCCGAATCCTGGCTAAGGCCCTGAATTGTGCGAGCGGGCCGACCACCACACCCTGCAACCGATGCGATGCCTGCGAGACAATCGCTCGTGGCGAAGATGTCGACGTATTGGAGATCGACGGTGCCAGCAACCGCGGCATTGACGAAATCCGTCAACTGCGATCCAACGTCAATATCCGCCCGAGCCGTTCGCGGTTCAAAGTATACATCATCGATGAAGTCCACATGCTCACGACACCGGCCTTCAACGCGTTGCTGAAAACGCTGGAAGAACCACCCGAACATGTGAAGTTCATCTTCTGTACGACGGATCCGGAGAAGATCCCGATCACGGTGTTATCGCGCTGCCAGCGATTCGATTTTCCACCCGTCGAAGCAGACGCAATCGTCAAGCGGCTACGGTTCATCCTGGAAACCGAAGGCATAACGGCAGACGAGGAAGTCTTACAACTGTTGGCCAGACGCGCGGCTGGCTCGATGCGGGACAGCCAGTCTCTGCTCGAACAGCTGCTTTCGTTTTGCGATGGGCATCTGACGACCGCCGATGTGCACGCCATGCTGGGGACAGCGCCGGCAGGTCGGCTCGCCGAAATCGTGCAACATCTGATCGCGCGGGACGCCGCGTCAGCGCTGGCAGACGTCGAGTCCGCGGTTGGGCAAGGAATCGATGTCGGGCAGTTTGCCGAACAACTGCTGGGATATTTTCGGGACATGATGGCTGCCCAGGTCGGCTGCGATGCCGACCTGATGCTCCACAGCGCGCCGGCAGACTATCCTGGTCTACGGGATGCGGGCGGGCAGATCGGATTGCAGACGATCTTGGCGGTCGTGCAGATCATCGATCAGGCGGTAACTCGAATGCGGCAGAGCACTCACGTGCGAACCCTGCTCGAAGTTGCCCTCGTCCAAGTCGCTTGTCTCGACGAACTGGATGACTTGTCCGTCGTGATCCAGCAGCTGCAGTCTGGTCGCAACCCTCGGAGCGCGCCCACCAGTCAACCAGCCAAACGACCGGCAGTGGCGACCGCCGTCCAGCTGCAAAAGATTGACAATCCCGCTCAAAAAAAAACTGAAAAGCCCGTCGAACCGACCCCAAATGACCAGCCAAAGTCACGGAACATCAGCAAACTCGACGCTTCTTCAGCCGAATCCGTATGGAAGCAAGCACTTTCGCAAATTGAAGATATGACGGCTGACTACGGGTCGTTCTACCATCACGTAGCAATTTCTGCGCCAAACCATCTGGTCGTTAGCTTCAAAGCGGGATATACTCTTCAAAAAGAGAGCCTCGAACGCCCGGAGAGAAGAACAACCGTCGAACGGGCTTTGGCGCTCGTTACTGGTAGTCCGGTACACGTTCGATACGAAGTGGTTCCTGCCGAGGAGTCTGTCCAAGAAAAGTCCAAGCCCGTCGCTTCGATGCGGCAACTGCGCCGTGACATTGAGAAGAACTCCATGGTTCATGCGGCAATCGAACTATTTGACGCCCAGATCGACCGTGTTGATCGTCCACGACCCACCAAACCGGACAGGCGATAGCGTGATCGATCCGCGATCAAGAGCTGGAAAGGACTGGAGATGTTCAAGGGAATCGGAAACATGGCTTCCATGTTCCGCCAAGCTCAGCAAATTGGCGGGAAAATGGACGAGATTAACGCCCAGCTAAAATCGCGGCGAGTGTCTGGAACGGCTGGCGGGGGAATGGTCGAAGTCGAGGCGAACGGACTGGGCGAAGTGCTTAAGATTCGCATTGAGCCGACACTGACCGATCGCGAGATGATCGAAGATATGCTCCCAGCGGCGATCAACCAGGCATCTGCCAAATCCAAGGAGCTGCACATGGAGATGATGCAATCGCTCACCGGTGGCATGGATTTGCCCGGTCTTAACGACATGATTTCACAACTGGGCGGTAGGGAACCACCGCCAACGCAGTGATTTGAGGAAGTACGGGCATAAGAACAAGGTAAGTTTCCGTTGCCCTGGTAGCCCAAGGTAACACGGGATTTTCAGTCGACCGCAGTGGTACTCCGTCTCGACTCCCGTTCGGACTACAACTCAAACCTACGAATCGACCTGACGAACACACTGACCACCGTTTCAATTCACCTTCTCTCGCGGAACCGTCCGAACCGTCATGCGACTTTCCTTTGGTCTCGAAGCCAGACAGGTCCAAACCCAGAAGATGGCACCGCGGATGATCCAGTCGATGGAGATTCTGCAGCTGCCGCTTTTGGCGCTCCAGGAACGGATCGAGCAGGAACTGATCGAAAATCCGGTTCTTGAAACTCAGGAAGAGACTCCCGCCGCCGAGGAAGAAACGGACGAGGAAGACGAAAACCCCAACGCGCCGGCCGAAACTGAACGCGAACTGGTAGTTGACGAGAAGTCCGACAACGTAGACGACTTTGAACGCTTGCTGGATCTCGATCGCGAGGTGCCCGATTATTTTGACGAACGCCCGCGAGTCTCGTCGAATCGGATGGACGAAGATGCCAATCGCAAACATGATGCGATGGCTAATATCGAGTCCCGCCACGAAACACTCAACGACTACTTGCTCCATCAGCTTGGCGAACTAGAACTAGAATCCGAGCTCGAATTGATGTGTACGCGAATCATTTCAAGCTTGGACGCGAGGGATGGCGGATATCTGCGATCAAGTGTCCAGGACTTGTTGCCCCCCGATGCGAAGGTTGGGCATTTGGAATTCGCGGAAAAGGCCCTCGAAATTGTCCAGCAGTTCGACCCACGGGGCGTGGCGGCGCGCGATCTTCGCGAATGCCTGCTGTTGCAACTGACGCCGGAGCTGCCGTATTACGTCGAGCTACGGACGCTGATCATGGGGCACCTCGAAGATCTCCGTGACAATCGGCTTCCAGCAATACAGAAGGCGACGGGCTATTCGATCGAGATGATCCACAAGGTTTGGGACCAGCTCAAGAAACTGAACCCAAAGCCCGGATCAGCGTTCGCCGACACTTTCGTCGCCACCGCCACGCCAGACGTGCGAGTCGAACGCACTGAAGACGGCAAATACAAAGTGATCGTCGATGACGATCGGACACCCAACCTGTTCATCAGCGACTACTATCGTCGTCGATTGCAAAGTGGCGAAGCAACGGCCGAGGAAAAGGAATACATCAAACGTAAAGTAAATTCGGCCCAATGGCTGATTGAGTCCATCCAACAACGCCGTAATACGCTGACGCGTGTTGCTCAAGCCGTGGTCGATTACCAGGTGCGATTCCTGGAAGAGGGTCCGGAGGCAATCGAACCGCTCAAGATGCAACAGATCGCCGATCAGGTTGGCGTCCACGTGACGACCGTTAGTCGAGCGGTTGATGATAAATGGCTTCAGACGCCACGCGGAATACTGGCGCTGCGTCGATTCTTCGTCGGTGGCACGCAAACGGCCGAGGGTGAAGAAGTTGCCTGGGACACGATTCGCCTGAAGTTGCAGGAAGTCATTGACGCCGAAAACAAGAAGAAGCCCTACAGCGACGATCAGTTGGTGGAAGAACTGGCCAAGCATGGCCTCCAGGTCGCAAGGCGGACCATCACAAAGTACCGTCAGAAAATGGGCATCCCCAGCTCGCGGCAACGACGCGACTGGACGAAGCAATAGCGCCAGCAGACGGTTTGCGGCACGCGTAGCCAGGGCGCGGCAGCCCGATTGGCCTGCCCCTCGACACCACCCCCGAAGGGACTGCCCGGCGGCAAAATCGTTTGGGTGCTCGTCACCGGCACTCTGGTCCTGCGGCCAGAGTTGCCAAAACCGCTATAATTCGCATTGTCTTCGCCGTTTGCCGTGTCCTTGTAGGTCAACGGCGAATGTCGATGCGGTCGCCGGGTTGATTTCAACGATAAGATCCTACGGATGGCGCGCGCGCCGACTTCATCTCGAATTGCTGGAAAGGAACCAAGGCCATGTCCATCGCCCCTGATCCGGATCCCAAACAAGTGTCTGAAAGTGACTCCGATCACGAAGCGTCTTTTGCCGAGACAGCGCTCAAGTTGGGTGGCAAGAGCGACGAGGAGGCGCGCCGAACTGGTGCTATCGACAAGGCGGACGACCAGGTCGAGGAACTCTTCAAGCCACAGTATCAGACCGTCAGCAGTCCCGCGCATCGGGCCGTCTGGGACCGGGGAATCCCAATCAACTTGTTCGAATCCAAACCGATGGAGACGCCCGCGGATATCCAAAAGGTGATGGATGATTCCATCGACGTCGTACAGCGGCATCGCTTGGCCGGGACCGTGTTGAACGACGAGGGGAAGATTGGGGACAACGTGCTCGGCGAATTGGGCAGTGCCGGCTACTGGGGGTTACTGGTTGATCGCCAGTACGGTGGTAGCGGAACTCCGTTTCGAAGTTTTGCACCGTTTTTGACGCGGATGGCAACGCAAGATCCCACCATCGCTGGCCTGGCCTCGGTTCATGGATGCATCGGTGCGGTCGATCCTGTCCGCACCTTCGGCAACGAAGAACAAAGAGAACGGTTCTTGCCCGGTTTGGCCAGCGGCGACCGTCTATCGGCCTTTGCACTGACCGAGTCGTGCGCGGGATCGGATCTGACTGCGCTACGCACCCGTGCCGTCTTGCAGGGTGATCAGTATTTGGTGACCGGCGAAAAGCTGTTTATCACCAACGTTGTACCGGGGCGTACGATCGGTCTTGTCTGCTTGATCGACGACAAACCCGCTGTTTTGATTTGCGAATTACCGGCGGCAGAGAACAGTCAATTTCAGCTGAAGCAATACGGCCTTTACGCTTTGAAGCACACGTACAACCTGGGGATTATTTTCAAGGACTTCCCGGTCCCCGCGTCCAACCTGCTGCAGCCGGTTCGCGGCAACGGACTAACGATCGCCTATCATGGCTTGAATTTGGGACGGGTTTCGCTGTGCGCCAACGCTGCCGGGACGATGCGGTTGATGATGGCCAGTATGTTGCCATGGGGTAGATTCCGTAAGACCTATGGCGAAGCAATCGTTCACCGCGAGTTGGTTCAGCGCCGGTTGGCCCGCTTGGCCGGCTTGATCGTTGCATGTGACGCGTTGGTCGCCTGGTGTTCGACGCTGATCGACGATGGATATCGAGGCGAGATGGAATGCATTGTCGCCAAGATCTTCGGAAGCGAATCGCAAAAAGAAGCGGCCGTCGAACTCTTTATGAAGACGCATGGCGGCCGGTCATTCCTGCACGGCCACATGTTCGGCGACAACGCGCTGGAATACCTCGCACCATGCATCTACGAAGGCGAAGGCGAGATGCTCGGCATGGCGTTCTTCAAGTCACTGGTCAAACACCATGGGACAACCTACTTCGAATCGATCGGTAAGGCGTTACAGGCCGCGGGGATCAAAAAACCGAATCCAATGAACCCAGCGCACATGTGGGCGTTGAAGGGTGCGATTGGCCCATATGCGAGTTGGATGATGGGACAGTACGTGTCGCCGAAACCGTCACCTACCTTGCCTCCGATGCCGGCGCAATTGAGCAAACACGCCGAATTTGCCGCCCAAGAACTACAGCGTCGTCCGTTAGAAATCAGCGGCGCGATGCGCAAACATCAGCTAAAACTCGCCGACCGGCAATGCCGAATGTCAGAGCTGTCTAGTCGAATTCAATCGTTGGTTGTCATGCTTTGCACCAGCTTGTATGCCGCTCGGCAAGAAGACGAAGTGGTGCAGGCAGCCGCCGACATTGTCTGCCAGGACTTGCGTCGCCAACTGTCGGGCGATCGGCCGACGGATCGCTACTTCCGCGCGACGACATCACTTGGCCAGACCATCGTCGACGGTGGCTTCACGTCGATCGAAGGACTCGCGCCGGATGAAATTATGATGCCGTACGAGGAGGGTGTAGTCTCGGTATGGCAGTGAATTAGTGGTTTTCGTGTTGTGAATGTAGTTTTCTTGGCGTGTACTTCAAAATTGGTGTTTTAGAAAGGAGGCGTCCTCTGCGAAATTGATTTCGCAAAAAAACTCTC